>Ga0209749_1001753_pt1 | contig 17321 bp, 10 predicted proteins | sample EPASupsiteSAE347_FD_187267 | JGI IMG/M metagenome (GOLD analysis project Ga0209749, IMG submission 187267) | Bioremediated contaminated groundwater from EPA Superfund site, New Mexico - Sample SAE3-47 (SPAdes) (version 2) | ecosystem: Environmental > Aquatic > Deep subsurface > Groundwater >... | reverse complement strand
AGTCTGGACGCCATCGCCATTGCCCGCCAAAGGGACGGGCTTTTCCTCGACATCAACCAGATCTTCACCAGCATCCTGGGCTATGAGCGCGATGAGATCGTTGGCAAAAAGGCATCCGAGATCCCCCTTTGGGCCGACGACAATGACCTCCGAAAAATATTAGAGGAATTAAAGTCAAGAACATCGTGCCAGAACATGGAAGTCAAGGTCAGGCGAAAGAATGGTGAACTAATAACGGGCCTGATCTCGGCAGCAATGACGGAACTGGATGGCGAGCCTTGCATTCTGTTCATGTTCAAGGATATCTCGGATTTGCGGACAGCCGAGGACGAGATCAAGAATCTCGCCTTCTTCGATCCGCTGACCCGCCTGCCCAACCGCCGCCTGCTGATCGACCGGCTGCAACAGACCCTGGCCACCAGCGCCCGCAGAGGACGCAAGCAGGCCCTGCTGCTCGTCGATCTCGACAATTTCAAGACGCTGAACGACACCCTGGGGCACGAGCACGGCGATCTTCTGTTGCAGGAGGTCGCCCGGCGCCTCCTGAAAACAATGCCGGCGGATGATTTTCACAACATCCTTGAAGTGGGCTGCGGTACCGGAAATTATTCGCTTCTCCTTAGAAGTTGTTTCCCCAGGGCATCCATCACCGCCGTGGATTTTTCTTCCGAAATGCTGGAAGTGGCCCGGGGTAAATTAAAAGGGCGCGTCAGGTTCCTGCACGAAGACGCAGAGATTCTCAAGAGTCCGGAAAAATTCGATCTCATCACTTCCAATGCCACTTTTCAGTGGTTTGAAGATCTTAAGAAGGCTCTTTGTTCCTGCCGGGATTCTCTTCGGGAGGGGGGGCGCATTCATTTTTCTCTCTTCGGGCCCTCCACTTTCTGCGAACTGAAAGAAACGCTTAAACGGACTTATCCCCGCCTTGCCATACAGTTTCCGGCGGAGCGCTTTCATTCTCTGGACCGCATAGGGCAGGCCCTGAGACAGTCATTCAGCGCGATTAAAACCGACGAAGTCATAATTAATAAAGAATACCGGAGCCTTACGAACCTGCTGAAAACCATTAAGTATACGGGGGTAAACGGCTCCGCGCCGGGGAGAGGCCTCTTTCTCACCCCTGCCAGGATGAAGGAACTGGAAGAAAATTACCTCGGGCATTACGGGAAAGTTCGCGTGACCTACCAGATTTTCATCTGCCGGGGGAGCCGATGAAGACGATTTTCATAGGCGGCACCGATACGGGAGTGGGGAAAACGATGGTCTGCGCGTGCCTGGCCCGTTTTTTTTCTCTCGGAGGATACAAAGTCGGGATTCAAAAGTGGGTCAGCACCGGCAACGCGCATGAATCCGAGGACATCGAATTCTGCCTGGCGGCGATGGGAATAAAGAAAGAAGAACTGCCGAATTTTTCTTGCGCGGCCCCCTATAATTTCGCCTTCCCTGCCTCTCCGCACCTGGCGGCCGAATTGGAAGGCCGGGAAATTGACATCGAAAAAATTAAAGAGGCTTACGGCGCGGCGGACCGGGCCTCCGAGATTCTCCTCGTCGAAGGCGTGGGCGGTCTCCTGGTTCCGCTCACCAGGGATATCCTGTTGATCGATCTGGTCCGGGAATTGTCTTTGCCGGTTCTCCTGGTGAGCCGGACCCGGCTGGGGACCATCAACCACACCCTGCTGACGCTGGAGGCGCTGAAGATGAGGAATATTCCGGTAACGGGACTTGTCTTCAACGACCTGGAAGATGAAAATGAATGCATCGTTGCGGACAACATAAAAACCATAGCCCGGATCGGCGGAGTTGAAACCCTGGGCCGGCTCCCCCGGGGGGCTTTTAAGGAAGTATTTCAGGCTTTCCAGCCGGTGGGGGCCAGAATTATGGAGAAGATGGGGGTCTGAAGATGAAATCCGATCTCGTGGAAAAAGACAGAAAATACCTCTGGCATCCCTACACCCAGATGAAAGATTATGAAAAAGACGGCCACATCCTGCTCGAAAGGGCGGAGGGGATTCGCCTCTACGATGACCGCGGGAGAGTCTTCCTGGACACCGTTTCGTCATGGTGGTGCAATATTCACGGGCACAATCATCCAGCCATAAATAAGGCTCTCAGGGATCAGATGGAGCGCCTCGATCACGTCATGTTCGCCGGGTTCACCCATGAAAAGGCCATTGTGTTGGCCGAAAAGCTCCTTGAGATAAGCCCCTCCAATCTGACCAAAGTTTTTTACTCCGACAACGGCTCGACGGCCTGCGAAGTCGCCTTGAAGATGTCCTATCAATATTGGAAGAACGTCGGGATGGAGAAGAAGGAAAAGTTCATCTCCCTGGAGCTGGGCTACCATGGCGATACCATCGGGGCCATGAGCGTCGGCGGCATTCCGCTGTTCCAGGAAAAATTTGCAGGTCTTCTATTCCCCGCCTGGAAGGCGCCTTCTCCCTATTGTTACCGCTGCCGTTTCGGCAGGGAAAAAGACAAGTGCAGCCTGGAGTGTATCGGGCCGCTGGAAGAAATGTTTCGGGAGAAAAATGAGGAAATCGCGGGCCTCATCCTGGAACCGCTTCTTCAGGCGGCCGGAGGCATGATAATCTATCCGGTCGAATACCTCAAAAAGGTGGCGGAGTTGAGCCGGACCTATCGGGTTCATCTCATCCTGGACGAAGTCGCCACGGGTTTTGGAAGGACCGGAAAGATGTTCGCCCTGGAACACGCCGGCATAAAGCCGGATTTTCTCTGTGTTTCCAAGGGGCTCACCAGCGGGACTCTCCCTCTCGCCGCGACCCTGACCACCGATGAGATATACCGGGCTTTCTGTAATGATTCTGCGAAAGACAAGACCTTTTATCACGGGCACACCTACACCGGAAATCCCCTGGCCACGGCGGTAGCGGTGGCCTCTTTGCAGATTTTTGAAGATGAAAAGGTACTGGAAAGGATTTCCGGGCTCATCCCCCATTTCCATCTGGAGATGAAAAAATTCAAAAGTCTCCCGATAGTTGGAGACGTCAGATGTCTCGGCATGGTCGGCGCCCTGGAAATCGTCAAAGATAAAAAGACCAAGACCCTCTTTCCGGCAGAAGAGGGGATGGGCCGGAAAATTTATCAGGAAGGTCTGAAAGCCGGGTTGATCCTGCGCCCTCTCGGTCCCATAGTCTATTTCTTCCTGCCCCTATGCATTAAACCGGAGGAAATAAGCGACGTTCTTGAGCGGACTTATGAGATCCTGAGCCGTCTTTAACGCGGATAAGGGTGTTGAAAAACGGCGACCGTTTAATGGTTTTTACTGAAGTTGAATTTTAATTGGAAGTATGGTATATTAAAATCCTGGACGCTGGCGAGTGGCCAAATTGGTAAGGCTCCTGACTCTGGATCAGGTAATTGTAGGTTCGACTCCTACCTCGCCAGCCATTTTTATACCACGCTTGCATTCGTGATCGTTTAAGCATTATCTGGTTCGGGGCTGTCGGGGGTATTCCCCCTCCTCCCCTTTCTTCCTGCGAAATCTGCGTGCTCTGCGGATATTCGAACACCTATGCAAAGCGGAGGCAATATCTTTGCCCTGCAGTGGATTGTGGGTATAGTGACCTGACCATGACCCGGCGCTATCTGAAGCTAACCCAAGAAGACCTGCAGGCGGAATATCAGCGGTTTCACCATGTTAAGGCCACTTCCGCCGATGGGACTGCCTTGGCAGAAGGAAAACTGGGCAAGAGGCGTGAATTTCCCCATTGGGAATTAAGTTTAGCAGCGCTAAGTCTAATAATTGTCTTGCTACTTAATGTAATGGAGTGCATTTTGCATGTCTACTGAAAAATTTAGTCCCAAACATATCGAAAGAGCTCATTGGTGGCTAGCCAAAGCCATTGATACTTTAGCAGAAGCAAAATTGCTTATTCCTAGTGGACAAACACGGCTTGGAGCACGCAACCGCCTTTTTTACTCCGTCCATCATACCGCTCGTGCTCTATTGGTACTTATCGGTAATAACTCTAAGACACATACAACTATCATCAACCAGTTTGGTTTGGAGTGGGTGCAAAAGCGAGAATTTCCGGCCACATATGGGCGATTACTGAATACATTGTGTAAAGATAGAGACAGGGCCGATTACGGCGAATATGTTCCTACATTCCAGAGCGATGTGGAACGTTTAGCTCAACAAGTAGAAAATTTTATCAATCGGGCGCGTCGAACAATACCGCCTGTTTCAACTGCTAAAATTTTATCTCTTCTTGTCAATACTAACCCTGAGATACGAGATTTCTCTTTTGATATATATTGCCCCAAGTCGTATTACCATCATACTCGTTTTACAGTGTGGTGTCCAAAAGGCCGACTAACTGATAGCTGGCTTAAGACTTTGCTGAATATGATGGTTAAGACTTTGCGCGCTTTGAAAGTTAAAAATTCCAAACTATATGTTATTGGATTTAATAGCCGTATAAATCAATATGAACCGAAACATATACTCATGCTTGATTTTGATGACATGAGCACATTGCCTAAAGATAAATTCAAGGATGAACCAGGCTTTTTTTTTAGAACGGGAAGTGGTTTCCATTTTATTGGAGAGCGTTTATATGATTATGATAAATGGAAAAGAAGAATGAAATCTTTTTTGCCATTAGCTTCAAAGAAGCATTATGAATTGTCAATGAAACGGGGGTATGCAACTTTGCGTCTGACAGCATCTCCTCGCAAGCCTTTTGCACCGGCATATATCGGGCGTTCCTCATGAGCATAAGTTACTCTCAGCCGATACTTTTGCCTTGGCAACGAGGTGGGATAGCAGGTAACCGCCGTGGAATTTCCCCCGCGTTCAGAACGGAAGGAGAACAGGGAAAAATTCTTGAATTCCCCCTTGGATGTCATTGGCCACCGACTTTGCCCCCCCTGGCCAGAGGTTTGACACCCTTCCGTCTATTGATCGATGTCGTCAAAAATTAAGTAAGGTGTCATGAATGTTAATCCCGAATGTCAAAGGCTTCGCCGAAGACTCCGATAAAGTTATCCCAAGGAAGAGCACCAGCAAGGAAACAATCTAGGGGAATTTAGAACGCCATGATGCAAAGCATTGAAGAATGGAAGCGCAAGTTAGTCGATCTTTCACGGCGCAATCGACTGCTCTATTTTAGGCCGGGCCGTTCATCAACTTTAAAGATAAATGGTCCCGAACCTGAGCAGGTGTTTGAAAGATTTGTACTCAAAGAGCATAAGCAGCATTTCTGGGTGCAGACTCCTGAAAAAAGCATTGCCTCGCCAAAGGCTCTGGTTGGTATTGAGAAAGAGCAAGACGGTAAGAAAGAAGTTCAATTTTTATCGCCGGAAAGAATCTTTGTCGAGATTTCGGTCTCATCATCTTGTAAAATGGATGAACTTGTCTGTAATATTAGGGACCCAGCGGAGTTTGTGCGAATTTTAAAGAACTTGCACCGACGTTCCCGGACAGACTTCGAGGAGCGGGGAGTTCGCATTCTGCACCTCGCTTTCGGCATGTTGAATTGGCAGGAAATCGAAAATAGCGAGCCCATCCGCTCACCTCTTCTTCTCGTTCCGGCCGAGCTTGTTCGAGAATCGGCCCATCAGCCGTTTGAGTTGCGACCGATCGAGGAGGATGCAGTCCTCAATCCTGCGCTTGATGTCAAATTGTCCAAAGATTTTAAAATCGAGTTGCCACCAATCCCTGAAAATTTTGAGGAGACAAGCCTTTTAAAATATCTTGACAAAATCAATAAAAGCGTTAAACGTCGGGGATGGTCAGTGGATCTTGAAACATGGTTAGGTCTTTTCTCATTTAACAAGCTGGTTATCTATCGGGACCTCAGCGCCAATGGTCAAATCATCAATACCCACCCTGTCATCCGTGGCCTTGCTGGGGAAAAGAAGAATAATGACCTCGACATGGGCATTAGTGATGGCCCCGAGCTGAAAACAGAGGAATTACACCTATGGCACGACCCGAAAGCGAGTTTCCTAATTGTGGACGCCGACAGCAGCCAACTTGCTTGCATCGAGGGCGTTAAACGAGGCGCTGATTTTGTTCTCCATGGTCCGCCAGGTACGGGCAAGAGCCAGACCATTACGAACGTCATTGCAGAGTTTATTGCATTGGGAAAAACAGTTCTTTTCGTCAGCGAAAAAATGGCTGCACTGGAAGTTGTATTCAAGCGCTTGAGAGAAGCCCATCTAAATCACTTTTGCCTAGAGGTCCACAGTCACCGGTCCAACAAGCGCGATGTTGTGCAGGAACTATATCGGAGCTTGAACGAAAGGTTAGAGCCAAAGAAAGTTCTATCTGCATATGAACTGAAAACATTACTTAGAAGACGACAACAGCTAGGCGATTACGTTCATGCTCTTCATGTGAAGCATAAATCGCTTGAAAGAAGCACTTTTGAGGTTCTTGCCGAATTATCTGAACTCCATAGCGTTCCACTTATTGCCTTTGAATGCACGGATATTATGACCCTCAATCCCGGCAAGATGGCTCGGATTAATGAAACAGCGAGCCGCCTCCAAACTATTTGGCGTATTGCTCAGGAAGGCCCGGCTTTTCCATGGAGGGGTTGTAAAGCAATTACTTACACGGCAGTAACAAAGACAAATTATCAGCAGGTCCTGGAAAAATGCCTTGACTCTATCGGACGACTTCGCGAAAGCTCAAAATCAGCAGAGGAGATTGGAGTGCTGCCTGCCCCAGATTCTTTCCAGGACTGCTATTGGTTGGCTGGGACGCTACGGCTTCTAACAGAAAATCTCTGCCCCGTTCCTTCATGGTTCACGACTCCTGTTCTAGACCAGATAATTTTAGAAGCTAAGGCACTGCAAAAACTGACTCAGACATATCAAAATATGCGTAAAAATTTGCTTACCCATCATGGCCGGGCTTTCCTCAATCTCTCTTCATCGTTACGAGAGCAGGTTGAAAAAGCCTATCAGGATACTGCAGCCCTTCTTTTGTTAAATCCAAAGGAGGATAATACACTTCTTATTAAAGCGCGAACAATTGTCAATTGGGCCGAAGACTTTTGCAATCGGATTTCTGAGTGGGAATCAAAAGGCATGGAGATACTTCAATGTCTCGGACTTCCCGCGAAGGATCTGACAATCAAGAGGCTGGCGGATCTCGTGCGCTTGGTGGATTTATGTGGGGTTGAGGACAAGCCTGATTTTAAATGGCTGAATGGGCAATCGCATCGAAAAGTCACGGAAGAAATCCCCCGTATTCGAGCGGCATATTATTCCTACTGCTCTACCCGGGAAAAACTGTTAAAAAGCTATAACGAGAATGTGTTCGAACTTGACTTGGATCGTCTTATTGAAGAGTTATCAGGTAGATATAAAACCGCTTTTCGTTGGGCACTGCCGAGCTTTTACCGTGACCGGAAGGCAATTGCTCGCTGTCATTTAGATTATAAGCTTCCGGCAACGGTGCGTGATGACCTTATTCTAGCAAGGGATGCGAAGAAGCTCAAAATCGCACTGGATAACGAGGCTCTTTATGTTCATGGTCTTGTAGGGGCTTACTATCGGGGATATGATACTGATTTTGAAAGGATTGAACGGGCTCTTGCCTTCGCCAGAGAGGCAATGAATCTGGCGGGATGCAATCCTCTCCCGGAGAAGCTGCTTTCTCAACTTTCATTAGATGGCTTGATATCGGTTGAAGCAAAAGATGCGGCTTTTTGCCTTCGCAATAGCCTCACGGAATCACAAGCCTTTGCGAAGCAGTTAATAGGTCTTGTGATGTCTGAGATGCGCCTTCCTTCAGTATCTTTCCCCTTGGATTTAACACCTTTGCAAAGGCTTAGAGAATGGGTAGAATCTCTTGCCAAGGAATCTAAACACCTGGCGGAATTACTTGAAAAGATTTCCAGAGCCACCCTTAGAGGTCTTCCGGATACTTTAAATGATTTGCTATCCGACCTTGACATGGTTCTTAAACTTAATGAGCTTTGCACTATTTTTGAAAAGGAAAATGCTCGCCTAAAAGAGGTTTATGGAGAGCACTTCTGCGGGATGGAAACCAACTGGGTGAACGTGCTGGCCGGATTGGACTGGGTTGCCCGCGTGCGCCGTCACTTTGGCGATCGCGAAATGTCCCAGAAATTTATTGCCAAGGTAACTAACAACCCATCTCAAAGGCTAAATTCAGAAGTCTTCGATAATTTGCTTCAGCAATTCCAGGAGAATTTCAAAAATTTTGAGGCTCTCTTTGAAGGAACTCTTAACATCGATGATTTGCCCTTACGCCTACATCCGTTCCCCCAAATTGCAAGCCATCTCACATCTATGATCAACCGTTTGGACGAAATTAGGGATTGGGTTGATTTCCAGTCCATACGAAGAGACTTAAAAGATATGGGTTTAAGCGATCTTTTTATTCAGCTACAAGCCCTCTTGCCTGAAAAAGAAATCATCCCGCAAGTCGTGCAACGCGCAGTTTTTCATAAATGGGTCGAATACGTATTTGAGCAAGAACCCGCACTTGCTGTATTTAGAAGTCAGGATCACGAAAATCTTATTTTGGAGTTCCGCGAACTAGACCGTCTTCACTGGATGGTGGGTTCCCATCGAGTAATTGCCGAAGCTAATAAGAACAAGCTCCAAGCAGAATACATACCTGGGGGATCTGAGATCGGTCTATTAAAACATGAGGCACTCAAACAGAGAAGGCACCTCCCGATTAGAAAGTTGTTTGAGAAGATGCCCCTTCTTATTTCAAGACTTAAACCATGCCTTCTCATGAGTCCTCTTTCGGTAAGCCAATTTTTGGGACCGGAGATGAAGTTCGACTTAGTCATATTCGACGAAGCTTCTCAGATTTGCACGGAAGATGCAGTGGGAGCCATCTACCGAGGAGCCAAGCTCCTCGTTTGTGGAGATAACAAACAACTTCCTCCCACAAGTTTCTTCCAATCAGGCATGTCCGAGGAATATGATGAAGAACATCTTGAAGATGGAGAAGAGTTTGAACCACTGGAAAGCGTGCTTGATGATTGCATCGCTATGAATATGCACGAGGGATTTCTCAAGTGGCATTATCGCAGTCGTCACGAATCTCTCATCACATTTTCAAATAACAACTTTTACGACAACCGCCTTGTGACTTTTCCTTCTTGCTTTAAAGATCATGAAGACCTCGGTATTAAGTTTGTATATGTGGAGAACGGCGTCTATGATCGTGGCGGAAAGCGAAATAATCTACCAGAAGCAAGGGTTGTCGCTGACTTGATTTTTAAGCATTTTCAACAGCACGAAACAAACAAATCCCTGGGCGTCATTGCCTTTAGTCAAGCGCAGATGGAGACAATTTTGGATGAACTTGAGCTCCGTTTAAAGGAAAATCAGGAGATGGAACGTTATTTTAAAGGCGACCGAATTGATGAGTTTTTTGTCAAGAACCTCGAAAATGTTCAGGGAGACGAACGGGATGTCATAATTTTCAGTGTGGGCTATGGAAAAGACAGAACGGGACGCATGACTATGAATTTCGGGCCGCTTAATCAGCCCGGTGGCCAACGCAGGTTGAACGTTGCGGTCACGCGTGCGAGGGAAAAAGTGGTTCTTGTGAGCTCCATTCGATCTGTAGATATAGATCTTGGCGCTACCCAGGCGGATGGCGTGCGCATGCTTCATCGTTATCTGGACTATGCAGAGCGGGGCGAAAGTGCCTTGGCATTCTCTACTGCCCCTGGAGGCGATTTTGAGTCTCCTTTGGAGCGGGATGTTGCTCAGGTAATTCGAAATATTGGCTACAATGTCGTCCCCCAGGTGGGTTGCAGTGGCTTTCGCATAGACCTTGGGATCGTGGATCCTGCCATGCCAGGGCGATTTCTATTGGGTGTTGAATGTGATGGCGCCAGTTACCACTCTTCATATGCTGCCAGGGACAAAGATCGCTTAAGACAGGAAGTGCTGGAGCACTTGGGTTGGCGCATCCATCGTATCTGGTCGCCGGATTGGGTCAACCGACGAGACACGGAAATCGAGCGATTAAGAGCCGTTATTGGCGAAGCGGGAAAAGCTGCTTTTGTAGAAACGAGCTGCAATATCATTCCAAACAACTCTCAAGAAACTGGTGAAAACATTCCTTCCCCTGGCGTGAAAGTAGAGGAGAATAATCACGAAAAAAACTCACCAAATGAGCTTTCTTGTACCGAGCCTTATGAAGTGTATCGTTTCAGCTTACAACCTGGGACTGAAGTCCCTTTTCATCTGCCCCAATGCCGTTCGGAGCAAGCGATTCTCGTCGAAAAGATAGTTGAACGAGAGGGTCCCGTACACGTGAAGCTGGTTGCCCATCGTATGGCCCAAGGATGGGGGTTAACGAAAGTTGGCAAAAGAATCCAGGGAGCCGTGGATGAGGCAATTAGGTTAGCGATCAATAAAGGGCAAATAAAAAAAGTAAAGGACTTTCTCTGGCCTACAGATCCAGATTTTGAAACGAAGTTACGGGTTCCGGTTGAGGGGGATCCTGAAACCCTTCGTCAAGTAGAAGAGATATCTCAAACAGAAATAGGGCTTGCGATGTGCTACATAGTCGAAGCAGGGATGAGCATCTCGCCGGATGCCCTTTTCTCTGAAGTTACTCGAGTATTCGGCTTTATGCAAGTAGGCAACCGAATACGCAAACATCTAACCCATATCTTGGCTCAACTCATAAAAAAAGGCGTTTTTGCAAAACAAAATGATAGTATTAGGCTTTTGGAGTAGCACTTCTGGCTGATATCCATGTTCTTTTCATAATTTGGGTCAAACCTCTGTCTAGGTGGTCAAAATCGGTGGCCAATGACACTATAGCAGGCATTGTCAATCTGGAACCGGCCGACCGGCTCTTTTTTGGCCGGACAGGAGGATCAAAGGAGACGGCCCCTTGTAATAGGGCTTGAAAAATGATAGAATGCAAGCGGGGGGAGTACCATGGAGAACCGGAAGGAAAAACTTCGACAGCTCATTCTGGCCATCTTGAACAAGATCGGAAAATCGAACAAAACAAAGCTTGCCAAGCTGATTCTTTTTTCCGAGATTGAGTATTTCAAGAAATACGAGGCGTCATTCACCGGTCTTTATTTCGTCAGATTGCCGAATGGCCCTGTTATCGCCTTTTTCGATGAAGTTTTGTCTGAAGGCGAAGGACTATGCTGGGAGAAAAAGACTGATTTGATTTCAATTTTCTCCGAATTAGAGAAAAAGAAGCAGTTCACTTACAGCCCCATTAAAGAGGCTATTGTTGAAGGTGGTATGGACGAAATCGTTTCCTCTGTGGTAAGCACCTACGGAAGCTTGACGGCGACCGCTCTCTCCGAACGTTCACATGAATTGCCGGCCTGGCGGCACTCCGAGCCGAATGAACCAATCTACACGGCAGAACTTTCCATTGAGAACGAAGCGGAGTATTTCGCTCTGATCGATTTGCTTGACGAGATTGACGACGCGGAGGAAGAAGACAATCTGCCGTTGCAAAAAGCGTTATCACCAACTCTATCTTAAAGCACTCGAAGATTTTGATAGTCGAACCCGCTCATGGATTGAGGAGAAGGAAGACATTATTCAATCTTCTGCTCTTCAGCATCCCATCCTCAAACATGGATTTTCCAACATACGAAGGTTCAAAGCCGGAAAGCTGAGAATACTCTATGCAATTTCCGAAGAAAGGCCCGATCTCTGGGAAGAGTTGCCACCAGAGAGGGAAGTCATTTTTGTGTATCTTGAGATGCGATCCGACGACACCTACACCAAAGCCCTAAAACATCTTCGGAAACACGGATTGGCATAATCTTCCGCGTCTTAAATGCCCGTATTTTATTGGGATTTCTGGATTCTGGCCCAGGTATCGCGGAGGGTCACGGTCCTGTTGAAGACGGGTTTGTCCCCGGAAGAATCCGGATCGACGCAGAAGTAGCCCAGCCGCTCGAACTGGAAACGTTCTCCCGGTTTGGCACCGGCAAGAGCGGGCTCCAGGCGGGCCGAGGTCACGCTCTCCAGTGAGTTCGGATTCAAGTTAGATCGAAAGTCAGCCCCTTCCGCCACATCGTCGGGGTTCTCCCTGGTGAACAGGTGATCATAGAGGCGGACTTCCGCCGGGATCGCGTGAGCGGCTGAAACCCAGTGGATGGTGGCCTTGACGTTGCGCCCGTCCGGGGCGTTGCCGCTCCTTGTTTCCGGGTCGTAGGTGCAACGGAGTTCGACCACATTTCCGGAGCCGTCTTTGACGGCCTCCCTGCAGGTTATGAAATAGCCGCATCTCAGGCGCACTTCCCGGCCCGGGGCCAGTCGGAAAAACTTTTTGGGCGGCTCCTCCATGAAATCGTCCTGCTCGATGTACAGCACCTTCGAGAACGGGACTTTCCTCGTTCCCTGGGAGGAGTCTTCAGGATTGTTGATTGCTTCCAGTTCTTCGACCCGGCCTTCGGGGTAGTTTTCGAGAACCACCCGAAGGGGGCGCAGGACGCCCATCCTGCGAGGGGCGCGTTTGTTCAAATCATCGCGCACACTGTGTTCGAGCATGGAGATGTCAACGGTGCTGTCGGCCTTGGCCACTCCGATCGACTGGCAGAAAGCACGGATGGATTCCGGGGTGTAGCCCCGCCTGCGCAGGCCCGAGATGGTCGGCATCCGCGGATCGTCCCACCCGTTGACAAGTCCTTCCTGCACCAGCTGGAGAAGTCGCCGTTTGCTCATTACGGTGTAGTTCAGGTTAAGCCGTGCGAATTCGATTTGCTGCGGATGATAGATGCCCAGGGCGTCCAGGTACCAGTCGTACAGCGGGCGGTGGACTTCAAATTCAAGGGTGCAGATGGAATGGGTTATTCTTTCGATGGAATCTTCCAGGCCGTGGGCCCAGTCGTACATTGGGTAGAGGCACCACTTGTCGCCAGTGTGGGGATGGGTTGCGTGGAGAATGCGGTACATGACGGGATCCCGCATGTTCAGGTTGGGTGACGCCATGTCGATTTTAGCCCTCAGTGTTCGGGAACCGTCCGGCAACTCGCCGGCCCGCATGCGCTCAAATAAGTCCAGGTTTTCCTCGACAGAGCGGTTGCGATAGGGGCTTTCCTGGCCGGGCTGTGTCAGGGTTCCCCGGGACTCCCGGACCTCGTCCGCGTTCAGATCGCAGACGTACGCCTTGCCGTCCTTGATCAACTGGACGGCCCACTGGTACATCTGCTCAAAATAGTCCGAGGCGAAATAGAGGTGCTCGCCCCAGTTAAATCCAAGCCATCGCACATCTTCCTTGATCGATTCAATATACTCGGTTTCTTCCTTGACGGGGTTGGTGTCGTCAAATCTAAGGTGGCAGACGCCCATCTTGTTTTCGGCGGCGATGCCGAAATTAAGACATATGGACTTGGCGTGCCCGATATGCAGGTAGCCGTTTGGTTCCGGCGGGAACCGGGTGGCCACGCGCCCTCCCCATTTACCGGTCTCCAGATCCTTCGCGATGATCGCGCGGATAAAGTCCGTGGAAGCCCTTGATTCGGCTGCCGCAACCATTTCCATTTTTACAACTCCCTTGCTTATTGCTTGATATTCAATAAAATTTACCGGATGACAAACTCGGTGCTTTTCAAAACCTGGCCGTTGAGAAGAATGTCCACTCTCCATTTGCCATTTTGGAATGGAACGCTTGAATAGATCGTTCCCGAAGTGGCGCGAACGGCCTTGTCCACATCTATGAAAAGCTGCTTGGTTCTTACAAATTGGTCTTCACAATACCACTTGCTTTCAAGAAGGGTGTCCGATTCGGCATTGGCGAAATCGCACCAGATGCTTAAAGATTTAACATCATCGGTGAAAGCGGCGTTGACCCCGACGGGGTCGCCGGCATCGCTTATTCCCCTGCAGACGAGGATGTTTCCCAGAGTGAAAGCAGGCTTCGGGCTGGTCGTGCCGGCCGGAGCCGCCGGCGGGTCAGCGGCTTTCACGGCGCCCGGGTCCCCGCTTGATGCCGGGGTCTCTGCGGCGGTCGTTCCCTTGACAACTGCTGCGCCGGACCCGGTGACCTGGTCGGCTTTGATGCCCAGGTCCACATCCTGGGTCGTATTGACGTAGAGGGTGGCGCCCGCATCGATATGAGCTTCATGTCCGGGAATCAGGCAGCCTGGATTCAAGCCGAATGAAAACGAGGTGCTGCTGGAAGACCAGCTACCGCTTCCCGTGTTCGTTGCGGGATCGAAAGACGTTGTTCCCGACCCGCTTCCGGATCCGGTGGCAGTGTTAACGGTCGGGATCAAGGCGCTGAGAAGTTTCTCGGTATTGCTGGGAGCGCCCTGTGCGGCCTTTCCGATCTGGACGGGAACGTCCACATTATTAATCGCTTTGAAGGAGCCGGCGGTGATCTTGATAAAACCCTGCGCCCGGAACAAGCCGGGGCGGTGCACCTCTCCTACCGTGCCCATGTCTCTCGAACCCTTGGGAATCACCACCACGCCTTTGACCAGAACGTCTTCGGTCACCTCCAGGCGCACCTGGTCTCCCTTTTTGTTGATATTGGAATTCAGGGAATCCAGGAGCTTCACGCAGAAAATAGTGCCTTTAGGAATGACAAGGTTCCCGGTTTCGGCTCCATTACCCCTTGAGACGCTCATCAGGAGGAGACTCAGGACGATCGCCGGAAAAAATATGTATTGGGCAATCCTGTTAAACTTCATTTTATTCATACCTCTCAGGTTATCCCGGAATGGCCGGGAGATTTATTCGTGTGGATGGAAATGAAAGCGTGGCAATAGCCTGGGCGGCTATGCCTTCCCCCCTCCCGGTAAAGCCAAGACCTTCGGTCGTGGTGGCCTTGAGGTTCAATTTGGATTCTCCCGTTTTAAGCACCCCGGCGAGGCTCTTTTTCATCTGCGGAAAAAATGAGGCCAGTTTAGGCTCCTGGCAGATTACGAGCGCATCCAGGTGTGCCAGGCAGGCTTCTCTTCCGGACATGATTTCCCGCACTTCCTCCAGAAGCTTAAGGCTTGAAATGCCCTTGTACTTTGGATCGGAATCCGGAAAGTGCATTCCGATGTCCCCTTCCCCCAGGGCCCCCAGGAGGGCGTCCATGACGGCGTGCGTCAGGACGTCGGCGTCCGAATGCCCCAGAAGGCCTCTTTCAAAGGGGATCTCGATTCCGCCCAGGATCAGCTTCCGTCCGGGAACCAGGCGGTGGACATCAAATCCGATCCCGCTCCGGTATTCAGGGATTTCGTTTGCGCCGTCCATATCTTGCTTAAGAAGCGCTTCTCAGGCGGTGCTTAAGGAGAATCTCGGCCATTTCGACGTCTTCGGTCGTCGTGATTTTAATGTTCTCAGCCGAACTCATGACGACCTTGACCCTATATCCCAGGCGTTCCACCAGGGCGGCGTCGTCCGTGGCGTAAAATCCGGCCGCCCGGGCTTTCTTATGCGCTTCGAGAAGTACATCATAAATGAAGACCTGAGGCGTGTGGGCCATCCAGATTTCGTCACGGTTGAGAGTGGTGGAGATATAATTTTCTCTCTCCACCTTCTTTACGGTTTCATGGGCGGGAAGAGCTAGGATGGCGCCGCCGAAGCGGGGGCCGCCCTTGTAACCGGAGGGGTAGAGCGAAGTCACCTTGACTCCCTCAACTTCCAGTTCGCGCTCGACGCCCTTGGCCGCCGCCATGGCTTTATCGGCTTCCAATTCTTCCCGGCAGGCCTCGAAGACACGATCCAGTATCTCCCGGCTCACCAGGGGGCGGGCGCCGTCGTGTACGGCCACCAGTTCCGCTCCCTCCAGATACGCCAGCCCGGAATGGACCGAATCCTGTCTTTCCTCTCCTCCGGGCAGGATCTGTCCCACCTTGTTGAAACGGTATTTTTTTACCAGGTCCCCGATGGCGGAAATATCCTCACGCGTCGTCATCAGGACGATCTCTTCCACCAGGGGATGATTCTCAAATGCTTCCAGCGTCCAGGCCAGAACCGGTTTGCCCCCTATGGAGATAAGGAGCTTGTTTCCCTGAGCCACCCTCTTGCCCCGGCCCGCAGCCGCAATAATAGCTGAAATTCTCATTTAGTCCTCCTTTGTCTCACCTAGTTAAACAGTTCTGGCAAAAACCATCTTGCCGGCCATTGTCTGAAGAACGCTGGTCACTTCCACCGTGATTTTCCTCCCGATATGCCTCTTTCCATCCTCGATGACGACCATGGTGCCGTCGTCAAGATATGACAACCCCTGGCCGGGCTCTTTGCCTTCCCGGATGACATGCAGGGAGATCTCCTCTCCGGGAATGAAGACCGGCTTCAAGGCGTTGGCCAGCTCGTTGACATTCAGCACTTTGACGCCCTGGAGCTGGGCCACCTTGTTCAGATTAAAATCAGTAGTCACCAGGACGGCCCCTGCATCCTGGCAGAGCTTCACCAGTCGGGCATCGGTGGCGCCCCCGGGATAATCTTTCTCCACGATCCGAATCGGCACCTCTTTCTGAAGGGCGGTCAGCATGTCCAGCCCCCGTCGGCCGCGGTTGCGCCGCAATGCATCGGCTGAATCGGCGATCTGCTGCATTTCATCGAGGACGAACCTGGGCACCAGGATCTCTCCCTCGACAAAGCCCGATTTATAGATCTCGGCAAAACGGCCGTCGATGATAACGCTGGTGTCGAGCACCTTGGCTGACGACCGCTTCTTGCCGCCGAACAGGCCGCCGCGCCCCAGCATGTCTCCAGTGCCAGGATTGTAGATAACCCTGGTGGTTATAAAGATTCCCAGGTAACAGATGAAGATGGTCACCAGCAGGTAGATAAATGCTGCCAGAAATTCCCCTATGGTCGGAATGTCCTTCAGGGGGACCTTGCTTAGAACCAGATCCACCAGGCTTGATACAATAAGTCCGATGATGAGTCCAATCGTTCCCATTATCATTTCAGGGAAAGAAATTTTCTGAAAATATTCCGCAACCCGGCTGGTAATACGCATGAATAGATTAGCCAGGAGCGGCGAGAGCACAATACTAAGTAGGGTTATTACGCACCCGGTGGCAAAGAACGAGATCTGCTGCTGCTCAAGGGTCAGGCTTGAAAAAAGCTGATCTCTGATGAGACCGGCCAGTTTATATCCCAGGAGGATGCCGAAGACCGTCATGATGACATAGAACAGAGCCCTGATAAATCGCGCCATTTTTTTTCACCTCCTTCCTTCCGTTGATATGAGTGGGAGCGTTAAAAGGGAAGCGGCTCCCTGAAAGATTCCCTGGCCGACGGCTGGACTTTTTTATCTAAACCGGTCACGCGCAGGGCGTCCCGGATGTCGTCGATTCCCTCGGTTTTTATCCTGCCGCCGCCAAGGACGAAGCTCTTATCCAGATTATGGCGGG
>Ga0209749_1001752_pt1 | contig 17355 bp, 6 predicted proteins | sample EPASupsiteSAE347_FD_187267 | JGI IMG/M metagenome (GOLD analysis project Ga0209749, IMG submission 187267) | Bioremediated contaminated groundwater from EPA Superfund site, New Mexico - Sample SAE3-47 (SPAdes) (version 2) | ecosystem: Environmental > Aquatic > Deep subsurface > Groundwater >... | reverse complement strand
AGTTAGATGAAACCATAAAAAGCGTTCTCGCTCCATGACCGTAGGCGACATATTGAAGGGCATAAATATATTTTTTCGGTTAATAGAATGGCTCAATGAGAGGACTTGACTTGGAGTTACATAGCAGGCACGGAGCATGATCCGTCTCCTTGATCTCTGCCCTCTCCACATAGAAGTATTGCGTGCATTTGGCCCCGATCGCGCTTGCGCGCATCGAGACCAAATGCACGCAATGATTGGTCAGGAGAAAACATGTGAGGAGAAATCCTGTTTCCGTGCCTCCGCGTCTCCGTGGTAAGGCTTATTTCACTTCCGGCTTTTCGGCGCCGCAATGCGATGGCCTGCCGGGATAAGCACTTCGGAAGCAATCCGCCGGCTGACGGACTCATCCCCCACGGTGAGTATCACGCGCGCCGCCTGGGGCAAAGAAGCATTCGTGCCCACGCCCCAGGTGTTGGTCCAGTTCTTGCCATCATAGACTTCCAGCCGGATCGCGCACACGTTTCCCCATACGTCCCCATTGGATGCAACGCCGTCCGGATCACTTGTTCGAAATGTCCGCCAGGCACGGATTAAGCCGTTTGTTCCCACAGCATTGGATGGCGACAGGGAATAATTCATTTCCCGAATGGCATAGGCGCCAACATCCCGCACGGCGCTAACAGGCATGGCTGCAAAAAAGTGAAGCCTGATGCCGCCGGCGCCTTCCGGGGAAGGGGCAAGCACAAACGGCGGATTGGTTATCCCCCAAGGAGCCACGGCGCTGGACAAATCGAGCGTCAGCGCATCGAGCGCGGCGGCGGCGGGATAGGCGGCGGCGCGCCAGCGGCTTTGGGAATCGAGCGTACGGAGCGCGCCGCCATAAATCGCGAACACCACGGCGGCCAGCAACACCGCAATGCCCATGGCCGCCAGCAGTTCAATCAGCGTTAGCCCGCGCCGTGAGTGAATCATCGGGGCCTTGCGGGAATGGTTAATGGACAATGGACAATGGTTAATGAGGAACACTGCGATACGCTCATTATGGTCGCTGGTTTCAATGGACGGCAACGAACCATGCAATTGCCGCAAATCCAACCCAGCTCAACTGATTTCATTCCCCATGAGCCATTGACCATTTCCGATCTGTGCGCTTACGCACAGATCGGGGTTACTTGACAATCTGGATCAGGAAAACCAAGAGACTGGCCAGGGCGGCCAGGCCGATGACGACAAATACCACCAACCACGGATTCCGGTTGCTTTTTTGACGCGTACCGAAGGGCGAAACGCTTTCGAAAAAAGTCGGATTGATCACCGGCCGCCCCATATCCACCACCACCTGTGTCACCGAGGCGGTGGACGCCCCGGCGCCTTCCTCGGAATCGCCATTAAACATGAATTCGCAAGCGCCGATCTGGATCATGTGTTTGGACTTGAGCTCGGCTTCGTCCGTGATCCGTTCGAAGTTCAAAAGGGTTCCGTTGGTGGAATTGAGGTCATGCAGAATATAGCGGTCTCCCCGCCTGGCCACATAGCAATGCTGGGACGAGACGGCCTCATCCGTGAGCACCACGTCATTGATCGGATTCCGGCCAATGGTCATTCGATCCTTGCGGATCTCGAACTTCTGTCCCTTGACCGATCCTGACATGCCCATGAGATAAGCCACGAATACTGCCTCCTTCAAATTCAAATTAATGAGTTTTGATTATGTAATGGATACTGACAACTTAGGTAGGGCGCGCTCGCCGAGCGCGCCGCGGCGGTTTCGGCGAAACCGCCCTACCAAATATGGTGTATCCATTACTTTATGAAAGATCAATATTGTCTGTCGCACAATTCCAGATTCCACCAATAACTCCAACCAGTACGCCGTTTCATCGAGCTCTTTCAGGCAATCTCCCATTTTAGAAATAAACTCGACCTTGGATCGAGCCCGATTTGCTTCCCGATAATTAGCGCCAACGGATGTGCCGGAACGAAGCATTTGCTTGCCAAGAACCTGCGCAACCGTTGTTTTCGGAAGAGCGCAAATTACTTGGTTCTTGGTTTCAAGTCTTTGTTTTCTGCATTCATTCTGCATTCTGCATTTCTTTAGAATCGTCCTTTCGTGATCGGCAACGCACCCGGCCAGCCGAAGTAACCTTCGTAGTAGGCTCCGCCCATGCAGTTAATATACCACATACCGGTATTCGTGTCGTAAAGGCCCAAGTCCGTACGGCCATCGCCGTCATAATCGCCCGGCACCGGCACACACCCTTTCCAACCGAAGGTTCCCTGTGCATATTGACCGGCCAGCGTGAACAGCATCCAACGCCCGGTGTTGCCCTCGAACAGGCAGAGATCGTTGCGGCCATCGCCGTCATAATCGCCCGGCACCGGCGTCCACGTCGGCCCGCCCAACTTGCCGCTATAAACGGTCCAAGTCCGGTAATATTTATGTAAACAGCCCAATATCCAATTGCCGGTGGCCGGCTCATACACAACCAGGTCGGCGGCGCCGTCGCCGTTGTAATCGCCCGGCACCGGTATCATCCTGGAATTGCCGAACCGGCCGGACATCAGTGCGCCGCTCCAAACGTCGTAAATATACCACATACCGTTGTCGGTATCGAACAGGGCCAGGTCTGTGCGGCCGTCGCCGGTATAATCCGCCGGCACCGGCAGCATCGAGGCATCGCCAAATTGGATGTTGGCGGACTGGCCGCCTAACGTATAGAGACTCCAAATGCCATTATCGTAGAACGCGAACTCGGAACAGTTGTCGCCGGTATAATCGCCCACCATCGGCTGGGCGTGCGTGACCCCGAACAGCATGTCGCGGGATTGCCCGGCCATGGTGGCAAAGCTCCAGGACCCGGCGTTGGGATCGTAGATCCCGACGTCACTGCGCCCATCGCCATCGTAATCGCCCGGACTGCTCCAGGCATCCGTGCAAAACGGCCGGTAGCGCGGGTACCTGGTAGGATCCAGCGGGTCGGTACGGTAGCGCAACAGTTCGGCGCCGTCGGAATAGCCATCGCCATCCGTGTCCCACGTGGTGGGACGCAGGACCGTATCAACGGCTTTAACACCCCTGGCAAACCCGAACGCCGCGCTGTTGTAGCTCAGCTCAAACGCATCGCTCAATCCATCGCCATCCGAATCCCAGGCGGAAGGAATCAGGTTCAATCCATCGTGCATATATTCCTCGAGATTGGTCTCGCCATCCCCATCGAAATCCATTTCGCCGGTCTGGTCCAGATTGCCGAAATAGACCATCTCCCAGGCATCCGGCAGCAAATCGTTATCGGTGTCCCTGTCGCGGATGATGATTTTGATGCCATCCATAAACTGCGCAGCGGTGAGATCCGCCAGCCCGGCCTGGTAGAAATTATTCGGATCGCGGTAGAAGCCGAACGACTCCCAGGCATCCAGCTTGCCGCTGGAAACAGTGCTGCCGGCGGGGGTAACATCCAGGAAGGCGCGCACATAATAGGCGCCCTGTTCCAGGCCGCGCAGGGTATAGGAGCATTTTTCCCAACCGGTGCTGGCCGGCGGCGTCAAGGTCATGCGCGCCAGGGGCGGTCCGCCAAACCCGCGGTTATCGTAGGCTTCCACGATGATCTTCGTGGCCGGCGCCTTGCCGAAGTAATAGATATCGCCGGATACCGAGCGCGAATTGGTGGCGGATAAATTCACATCGAAGGTCTGCGCATCCGACCAGGCGCTTTCGCCCTTGGGAGTCCAGCCGGCCACGCGCCAATAATAGACACCGTTGCCCCAATCGCCGGCATAATCACTCATCCAGCCGCGGCAGATGCCCTGCGCATCAATCCACGGCGTACGGATATATTTATCCACCACGATCGCCAGGCTGCCGTCCGAAGCCTGCCGTGCGATTTGCATATGCGCCATCGGGCAGTTCAAGTCCATCGTCCAGGCGAACTGGTTGCGCGCATAATACAGCGTGTCGCCGCGCGGATAGACGAGCGCAGGCGCCGCCAAGCTGGCCGGCCAGTTGATCTGGAACGTGCCTTTCTGCGAACCCACCCACCACTGGTAGGTGCCGGCCATAAGCCCCTCGATGCCCGCCAACTGGAAGTCCCATTCATGGAAATAGTTGCGCGGATAGGTCATCGCGCGCCGGAGAATCGTGGGCGCGCCGCTCTCGCTGATCTTGTTGATGACCACCGGGTAGTTGGTGACCGCAGTCGCCGAGGCCGTCCAGTTGAATCGGCCGAAGCCGGGACGCGTATCGGTGAGCAGCACGCGCATGCCCCCAAGGCTGGAATAAGAAAGATAAACCGGCTGGTCATCCATGATGCCCATCGGTTCGCCGGACTCGAAGGTGCTATTGCCGCCGTCCAGCAGGGTCATCAAGTAAAAATCGCCTTCCTTGAATCCGGAAAGCGAGAAGGCCGCGGCATTGCGATTTACAAAACTGTATGACACGCTCACGTTGGCGCCCGCCGCCGGCACTTCCGCCGAGGCCCATTGGAGCGTAAACCGGCCGCTGACGTAGCTAAGGTTGGCGCCATAGTCCGTACCGGCACCGGAATAGGTGTAGGTTTCCGGCCCGGTAAAGGTGAAGGTCACGAATACGTTATTGGTGAGCGTCGCCGAAATACGGACAACGGTATCCACATCAAGGGGCGCAATCGGCAGGCGGCCGGTAAAGATCATGGTCCCGTTGGCCTGGCCGACCACTTCGGCCACCAGCGAATCCGTGCCGACTTTGGTAATCTGCGGCACGCCATCCATGGCATTGGTTTCATAGGCATAGAACCGGAGCATGCCGGTCCGGTTGCCGTAATAATTGGCGGTTCCAAACACCAGCGGTTGCGGATAATCGTATTGGTTGTTCGGGCTGGTGCCGGCCTGGTATTCGGCATAGTTGCTCCAGCCATCGTTGTCCAAGTCCAGATTGGCGTCGTACTTCTGGGGATCGAGGCCGTTCTGGCTTTCCCAGTCATCCGGCATGCCGTCGCCATCGGTGTACATTTCGCCATAGGTGCGCGAATAAACGCCGCGCGGACTGTCATAGTCGCCGATGCCGGTGCCATCGGTGTCGGAATTGAGCGGATCGGTGCCGGCCATGTATTCCGCGCGGTTGTTGAGGCCGTCATGGTCCGGATCGCCCCAAGTGCCGTTATCGCCGGCGGCACTATTGGGATCCAACCCGTATTGCTGTTCCCACCAGTCCGGCAGGCCGTCGCCATCCGTATCGGTCGAATCGGGATTGGTGGGATCGAGCGTGCCCAGCCAGGTATTAGTCCGCAGGCCTTGCGCCCAACCGCACAGCCACATGCCGCGCCCCATGTCAATGTTAAATGTGCCGTGCGTGAAATTATAGGGATTAGCGCTGTTCCGGAAATCGTTGGTCAATATGATTCCCAGATAATTAACGGTGGAAATGCCATAAGCATCGGGCGTACCGTTGGTGGCAACCGGTATGCTGTCCACCACGCGCGTATCCAGCGGGGCCAGGCGCGGAATTCTTTTCACGCGATCGGCGGCTATCACAAGATAATTGGTGTATACGAGCGAAAAATTTGTGGACAACGCGGGGCGATTTGTGGCGGGGAATCCGCTCGGCGTCTTTCCCTCCACGGTCGGATCCGGAAGATCGGTGAACCGGTAATAGGCAAACAGATTGGTTGAACCCTCCGTATAGGGTGAGTTGCCCCCCAAGACCGTCCCGATTTCCGCGGAAGTCAGCCGGCGGTTTTTCCTCGCTATAATCTCGCCCGAGCTTAAGACCCGGTCCCACACGCGCACCTCGTCAATGCACCCGGCAAAAAACTTTTCGCCGGCCACCGGGAACATCCAGCCGGGCGATAGTTCGCGCGCGCCGACGCTTAAATTACAATTGGGATGCCATGTGTTGTAATCCCCCTCTATGCCCCGCGCGGGCACATCGGTGGTGCGATGCGTGGCATTGGCTTCGCCGTTGACATATAGGGTCAAACGGGACCCGTCAAACACACCCGCCAGATGCGCCCAGGTCCCAACCTTTAATATACCCACGCGCGCCGATACCGCCCGGTTCGTGGTGTGCCCGCTTACATCGTGGAATAAAACATACGGCATGCCGTTGGCGCCGATACCGAGTTGGAAATTTGCCAGGGCCGACTGTGCAAAAGTGCCGTCCGGGAGTTGAACGGTGTAGAGGGATGTTTTTTCGACAACTACCTGGTCTTGTGCCGAGATCAAACGCGACGGCCGCACCCAGGCTTCCACGGAAAATTTGGTGAAATCGCCGTAGTGCGACCAGGCATAAGAGCGCGCCCATGAATTTGTGCCGTCTAACCACAGCACGCGGTTGCGGAGCGGACTCTCGTCATTCAGGGGATCCGTGCCGGCCACCGAGTTCGTTCCATCCCGGTAACCGGTGACTTCATCGTAGTCGCCGATCATGTCATTATCCGTGTCAAACCCTTCCGTCATGGCCGCCCACCGGAACGGGCGCGACCCGCGAGCCAAACTATAGGTAATACCGGCAAACGAGGCAAAACCGGCCGTGTTCCATCCGCTTACAGCAAGCGTGTTATCCCGGGTGAAATTGCGCGCGACAAAACTCCAGACCCCTGCCCCCGCATACGGGTCCGTCCGCCAGAGCGGCGACGGCGAAGTGTGCAGATGGGATTGCCGATAATAAGTGTATTCGTCAAAATTCACCAGGCCGTCGTTGTCCGGATCCATGCCGACCAGCCCGAAATTATGCGGACCGACGATAGCTATCACCATCGGCGCCTCCAGAGCTTCGTTACGCAGCGCCCGAAGGGTTGCATAGTAATTGGCAAGCGCCAGGACGTTTGCAAAAGGCGCTCCCTGCAACCCCACCTGATGGCCGGCCTGAGTCGGATCCGCGTCATCGGAACCGGTAATCAAGGACGAAGCCCATAGATCCATAGTCCAAGAGCCATAAACCAGGTCTCTATATCCGCGGCATGGATTAAGGCAGTGGAATACCTCCCAAAAATCATCCATCCCGTCGCCGTCCGAATCGGTCGCGGCGGCACTCAGAACAATAGCGCCTGAATTGACTTGCAGACTATTTGCACTGCCTGCCACGGTCGTATGGTAGTTGCGACAACTCAGACTGTGGTCTGCCGGGAAAGTGGTTCGCAAGGTGGCCAGATTGGCAATCGCGCCGTTGGCGTAAAGGAACGAGGGGCATGTCATAAAATCCGGCGGCATGAACCAGCGCGTGTCCACGTTTATCGGATCGCCAAACGTGGTGTAGCGGTCGTTAGTTGGCGCTGCGATCCATGGCGGATTCCAATCCATGTAACGCCGGGCTATAAATTTCAGGCCAAGAGGCGGATTCCAAGCCGGATCGCAGTCCATCCATTCCGGCACCGTGCCGGTCCAGTATTCCTGCCAATTCAAAAGCCCATCGAAATCGGTATCCAGGTTTTGATCCCTTGTCAACGGATCGGTGCCGGCATACACTTCCCACCCATCCGGCAACCCCTCGGCAAACGGCCCCCACCGATCCGTATCCGCATCCGTTGGATTACTGCGACTGGGCCATTCACCGACGTTAACAGTAACGCCCCCCGCCGAAAATGTCGTTTGATCCCAACCGTCCGCCAGTCCATCCCAGTCGGTATCCCATGGATGCGGGTCGTTGGGTGACGGGGCCCTGAGGACGCCCGGATCGCTGGGCCAGAGTTTATTGGTCCAAGTGGCGATGCAAGTGCCAAGCAAATGGGTGGAATTCGCCCATTCGCCGAGATTGTTGAGCGAGTCGCTGTCGGGATCGCCCGTGGTATCGGACGGGCTATTGGGATTCAAGCCGACATACAATTCCCAGCCATCCGGCATCAGGTCGCCATCGGTATCCTGGTTGCTCGGGAGGGTATAGCTGTTGCGATTCAGCGCCAATTCAACGTCATTCAAGGCAGTCACGCGTCCGCCGGCGTCCCAAACCGCCCGGCCAAAGTAGTCGCCGCCCAGGTATTCCTGGTAATTATTATAGGGACTGGTGTCGGGGGCATTATGTATAACTCCGAAGAAATCCGGAAAGGCATTGGTCCAAGCGGTGCGCGGATCGAAACTGCAGACGCCGGGGTTCGGAACTGACGGCGCCATGCAATAGACGGCATCGTGTTTGAAGGTCGGATTGACGATGGCAACGTCGCCGGCGTCATAGTTCGTGTTGCCGTTCATATCCACCCAAACGGCGTAACCCTGCTGGAAGGCGCCTAACCCGGCATTTGTACCGTACAACACGGGAGCCGCGTAGGCAGCTCCGGTCTGGTGATTGGTCAACGATGCATTCGCAATGATAATCGTGTCCTTGTAGAGATCGAACACATTCGTGCCCGTATTGGTATAAGTATTCCACCAGACGGCCGTGGGAGCGTTAGACAAGCCCGCATAACACATGTTACTACCAGAACCTGTTCCGAATGCCGTACCCCTGATTGCCAAACCGACGCGCAACACGTTCGTGGCGCTAAGCGCATAAAAGTCTGCGTCCGGATTGAATGCCCAGTTCGCGGAATCCAGCGCATTACTGACGGCCGAGGGCATAATCATGGTGATTTCCCAGAAATCGTCCATGCCGTCGCCATCGGTATCGGCGTGGGTGGGATCGGTGCCGTTCTCAAATTCATAAACGTCGTTGCCGATACTTACCCCCGCGTCGCCGTCGGTATCGGAATCGCTGTCATGCGAGGAATTATAACGCACAATGCTGGGCGAAATTTCCACCCAATCCAGATTGGCGCCGTTGGTGATGCCGGCCGCATAAGCGTTGGCTGAGCGCCAATACCAGAAATAATATTCCCAGCCGTCCGTCATTTCGTCGCCATCGGTGTCAGGATCTCTGGGATCGGTCATGGGGTCGTCGCCATAAGCCGTGGTATAGACGAACATACCCGCCGGTGCGTTGGTCCGGTAATAGCCGTCCAAGCCGCGGCATTCCAGGAAATTATTGAAAGGCACACCGCTTCCGTAACCCAATACGCCAACGGGGAATTCGCCACCGGTACCGTCGAGCGGAGCCGTGCCCCGCGTCAACAGGCGGTTGCGGAGCAGGGGATAGCCGGCATCCCCGACCTGGCCGGAATAGGAAATAAGGTTGGTGACAACCAGGACGAACCAGGGCGCACTTATGCTGGAACTGGGAATAAAATCGTCGTCAAAGTTTCCCGCCGCGCCATTAATGCCCTTATCGGACATCGGATCGAGTCCGTTGGCCACTTCCCACACATCCGGCAAACCATCCCCGTCAATATCGCTGACATTGTCGTTCGTATTCCAGGCCCTGCTGAAGAAGAGATTGATGTTCCGATTCTGATTCATGGTGACGCCCAGCGGATTGACGTACGCATTCGCATTGTTGATATCGCCCTCCCATTTAAAAAAGAACGACGCATTGGAGGGGATGGCTGTAATGCTTATTTCCGGACTGGTCGCCTTGCTGAATTGCCAGGTTTCATTGCCGACATAAACCGCCTCATTGGTGGGCGTAATTGTCACGCTCCCCGTGCCCAATCCGGCCAGATTCGTATCGGCCGATGTCATCACATGCAACTTCAACAGCCAGCCGCTTCCATATATTCCATCGAAGGTCGTGGCCATATAAGAACTATTGCTTTTTGTCACAGTTGACGGCGACGGCAATTCATACCCCGCAATCGGTAAAAATTGGATGGTATATAACCCCACCGGGGTATTGGTAAGCGTTGCATCATTTGTTCCGCTCAACGCGCTCCCGGAATAATTGGTAAAATCCGATGGATAGGTGGTAAAGGCCCACGCCCCGTTCGAGGGGTAAACATTAACCTGAATGGTGCCCGTCAGCCGGGTATAGCCCCCTGTCAGATTATTCACCGCGGGACTGGAATTGACGATATTGGTGGATGGATTCGCCGAGGAAAGCGTGTAGCCGGACAAGGTCGCCGGGAACGTCACCGCATAATTGCCGGTCGGGACCGAGGCAATCGTATAGGTGTTGGTATAAGTGTTGGTAAAAGTCGCGCCGTAATTGACGGAGTTGGTGAACTCCGAGGGCCCGGCCAGCGTCCAGATCACATTGGTCGCGGTCGTAAGACCGGCAATCGTGATCGCCAAGTTATTGGAATACGGAATATAAGTATTGGTAAGGATCCGATCGCCGACAAAATCATTCAAATTCGTCGAGACCGGTAATTTGTAACCTTTCACCGCGCTATAACTGACCGTGTAATCGTTTGACGAGGTTAAGTTTGTCGATTGATTATGAATTAACGGCCCATGCGATATCAAGGTTGTATTGTCATAGACCCGCCAGATCGCAGATTGAGCTTCGATCGGCATAAACCGAACGGTCAAAGTGCTGGATCCCAGCGTATATGCGCCCATAAAAACCAAATTACTGCTTCCCACCGTATTGGTCTGGGTTTGATCCGCCGGCGCACCGTAACCGGGTATCGGATTGAAGTGAATGGTGTAGAAGCCGCCCGCCACGTTGGTTAACGTTGCGTAGTTCGTTCCGCTCAACGCGCTGGTGGTGAAATTGGTGGTATAATAATCCGATGGATAGGTGGTAAATGTCCACGATCCGTTCGTTGGACTTATATTTGTAACGGTAATCGTCCCGAACACCCGCGCATAGGCCCCGGTAATGTTATTGGTCAGCGGGCCGCTCCAATTACTAGCCACCACCCCGGAAGGCGTGATCCAACCGGGCACGGTCGGAAATGACAACTGATAATCGTTGGTCGGGATCGGTATGAGCAAGCAACTATTGGTATAGGAAGGTTTATAAGCCGTCGAATTGGTCAGCTCGCCAAGGGGTGCCGCAAAACTCCAGACGACATTCGAAGTCATGCCGTTGGTCCCCCCAATCGTCAGCGACAATGTGTTCGAATATGGGATATACCAGTTGGTCAGAGATATAGTGGTGTTGAGAAAAACATTCGTAGAACTGGGAACATAATAATTGTTCATCGTGAGAAAATTAACGGGGTATGTTACGCCTTCTACAAGGACCTGGCTTTCCCCATTGGTGAATGTCGGAAAGTTATCATATAATCCCCAACGCGCATTCAGTCTAATATTATTTTGCTGAACGAGGTAACTACTACCTCCCGGATAGTTGGTCACGATATCGAAAAAATATGCAAGGGAAGCGAAGGCAGTGCTTGGAATGGATGCCAGGAGCAGGAAAGCCCCCAAGAGCGCGGAAAATTTATTGGACTTGACCAATTTGGAATTCATGGCAACGAGCTGATTCCGAAAGTAGCCATCAAGACGCCCCTTTTGCGGCCCAAAATGACCCTAAAACTGCTGTTGGAAATCATAGCACCTCCAGCCGAATATAGGCAACCTATTTTTTGAGTTTTTTTCGGCTTTCTTCCGCCCCAAAAAAAGGCCGGCACTGGGTTCAATCCTGACAAGGCCGAACACCGCGCCCAACGTGCGCGGCTACAAATTACCTCCCTGTAGCCGACCACGCTGGGGTCGGCTTGCCCTATCCTCCTACACATCAAAATCCACGCATCCCTGATATGGCCACTCCTCAACACGTGCAACAAGACCAGCTCTCACGGGATTATTGCTCACATACGACCATTTTGCCGCATAACTTTCGTCGGATCGCAGGAGATGATCAAAGAACTCCTTTTGCCAAATCGGCTTATTGCATTCAAGGTGGTTAGTAATCCTCTTGCTGGTCCACTCTTTCCAAAAATTCACAAACCGTGAAAGCGTCTTTCCCCCCTCTCGCGCCGCCCGACAAAAGAAATGGACATGATCCGGCATGACCACATACCGGCCAATATACCAACCATGCAAAGTTTTTGCCTTGCTGAATTCATCATGCAATATGGCAGCCACATCGTCACAGGCCAATAGGCATCGTCTCTTATAGGCACAGGTAGTGATGAAATAAATCGGATCACCAATATAGATGCGTGACAAACGGCGGAGATGGCGATGATTATTATTCATGGCAGGCCGCCCAAGCCCGAACACCGCGCCCAACGTGCGCGGCTACAAATTACCTCCCTGTAGCCGACCACGCTGGGGTCGGCTCCTGCTATCCACCGATCGCTTCTAAAACCTCCACCGGGCATTCGGGGATGGCGGCGAGGAAGAGCCGGCCATACCACTTGCTTACAATCCGCGCATCCAATACCGCAACGATGCCTTCATCCGTGCCGGTCCGGATCAACCGCCCCACGCCCTGCCGGAATTTAAGAATCGCCTCCGGCAGGGAATACTCCTTGAAGGGATCGCCGCCCTGGGCCTTGATCCGTTCCAGGCGGGCCTTGATCACGGGCTCGTCGGGCACGGCAAACGGCAGGCGCACAATGATGACGTTGCTCAACGCCTCGCCGCGCACGTCCACGCCCATCCAGAAACTGTCCAACCCGAACAAGACCGCGGAATTGCGGATTGCGGATTGCTGACCTCTGACTTCTGCATTCTGCATTCTGCATTCTGCATTTGCTTTATACGCCCGCCGGAACCGGTCGAGCATCTCGTGCCGGGAAAGCCCCGTTCCCTGCACCAAAGAAACAATGCCCTCGGCCTCGAAAAACGGCTCCAAGTCCCGTGCCACGGCCTTCATCATCTCGGCGCTGGTGAAAAGCACAAAGGCCCGGCCTTGCGATTTCTTCACAAAATAGCGGATGGCCCGGGAAGCGGCCGCCGTAAATGCTTCTTTGTCGTTGGGATCGGGCATGTCGCCGGCAATATAGACCCGCATCTGGCGCGTATAATTGAACGGCGACCCCACCACTAATTCCCGGCAGCGCGTGGCGCCGATTCTTTGCCTGAAATAAGCCAGATTGGAAGCGTTCTTCGTTCTTGGTTCTTCGTTCTTTGTTCCTGATTGAGCGTTGGGCGTTTGCTTATTTGCCCTGCTCTCCGATAATTCTGCATTCTGCATTCTGCATTCTGCATTTTTTACGGAAAGCGTCGCCGAGGTCAGGATCACGGAGGGGTAGGCCTCAAACAGGGTTTTTTCCAGGATCGGCGCAACCTCAATCGGCGCCGAATACAACACCCACTGCCGGCGGCGCCCCCCCTCCCTGGCCACCCAATAGACATGATTTTCGGCCGTCTGCTTTAAAAACATATCCAGGGCGGCGCACATATCCAGGCCGCGCCGGACAACGGCATTCAACTCGGCTTGAAGATCGGCGTCTGTTATGGCTTCGGCCAGGCGCTTGACCGCGCGCGCGATTTTTTCCTGGCGGGCTCCCAGGAGCGTTGCAAACACCAGCGGCGAGCGGACGATGCGCCGGGTGTCCTTCTCCTCAAGGCACGCCCACTGCTTGACTTCCAGAAAAAAATGTTCGACGTCCTCCCACATCCGGGATGCCTCGTGGGCGATCTCGCTTTCCTTCAGCACCGCCAGCAGGCCCTTGCCGGTCTCGGGGGTGTAGAGGCGCCGGAGCCAGTGCTCGAAGGCGCCCTGGGAAAGCCGCAAACCCAAATGCTCGCTGGCCGTGTCCTCCAGGCAGTGGGCCTCATCCAGCACGAGGGTATCGAAGGGCGGCAGCAGCCCCTTGCCGTTTTCGCGCAAGGCCAGGTCGGAAAAGAACAGGTGATGATTGAGCACCAGCAGGTCGGCCTCAAAGGCGCGGGCGCGGGCCTTCATCAGGAAACAGCGCCCGTAATGCGGACATTTGCGCGCCAGGCAGTTATCGTGCTCCGAGCAAACCTGGCTCCAAAGAGCGCGCGGGGCGCGCTCCAATTGCGGATTGCGGATTTCGGATTGCTGATTGCCGGCTTCTGAATTCTGACCGCTGATTTCTGACCCCGGTTTTCTAAATTCTGCATTCTGCATTCTGCATTCTGCATTTGCCTCGCTGACCTCTGACCTCTGATCTCTGACCTCTGGAGAGAAATCAGCCAGACTGCCATCCTGGGTTTCATCGGCCCAGCGGCGCAGGCGCGCGAGTTCGCGCTCCTGGGCCTTATTAAAGAGGTCGCCGCCGGCGTGGCGCGCGCGTTCAAGACGGCGCAGGCAAAGATAATTCGCGCGGCCCTTGCAAAGCGCAACCTTGAAATCCAGGCCCAAGTGATGCTGGATAAAGGGAATGTCCTTGAAGACCAATTGCTCCTGGAGGTTGATGGTATAGGTGGAGACGGCCACCGGCCGTTTTTGTTTCCTGGCCAGCAGGATAAGCGGCACCAGATAGGCAAAGGTTTTGCCGACACCCGTGCCGGCCTCCACGGCCAGGTGTTCCGGCTTGAGGATTGCCGCGGCTATCGCCCCGGCCATGGCCACTTGCTGGGGCCGGACTTCGAAAACAAATCCGTCGGTTTCCGTGGCGCCGGACCTGGCTAATACTCCGTCGGTCTGAAAAAAAGCGCGGACCTGCTCCGGAATCCGCGTGCATTCGTCAGCCATAGGATCCGGGTGCGCAATCATTGGAAACACCTTGATGTTGATGTCTCCCGCAGAATCTGAAGATATATCGGCAAGAATTCACCACGGAGGCACGGAAGCACGGAGGATAAAAACAGAAGAGGAGGTTCCATCAAATCCGAGATTGACTGAGCGCCAATCTCGGATTTGATGGAATTGTCTGTATTGTGGAGAAAGCCGAGCGATTTCACAGCACCATCCGTTTAAGCCCCTGCTTGAGGGTCGACACATTGAAATTGATTAACAGTCCAACCCGGCATTTGGTCAATTTCATATATGTTAATAGTTGTGCCTCATGAATCACTTCCAGTTGAGCGACTGCTTTTAACTCCACTACAACCTTATGTTGCACAACAAAATCAAGTCGCAGATCGTCTCCAACCCGTTCGCCTTTATAAATTAGTGGCAGACTCGGTTGGTTCTCAAAAGATATGCGCCTTAATCGCAATTCAACACACATGCTTCGCTCGTAGATTTCTTCGTATAGCCCAGGCCCCCAGTGCTTGTGAACCTCAATCGCCGCACCGATTATTTGTTCGGTCAGTTCTTCTTCGATCATGACAAATTGTCCTCCTCTCCTCCTTCTCCCATGATAAGTCATTGCTTGAAATCAGATTTTGCGTTTAGCAAAACCTGATTTCAAGCAATCTCTTCTCCGTGTTTCCGTGCCTCCGTGGTGAATTCTTGCCGATCAACCCACAGATTTCGGCGAGGAGCCAATTGTAAAATATTCCTTGCAAATAGCCGGCAATTCTGCCAAGGATATACCCGTTTTCCAGTTAAGCGAGCGTAGCTCAGTGGTAGAGCTCTACCTTGCCAAGGTAGATGTCGAGGGTTCAAATCCCTTCGCTCGCTCCAGCCTTCGCCCTTCGGGCTACGGCTGGGCAGGCCAGCCAGAAGAAGGGCGAAGGCTGTCCCGCCGCAGCTTAACGCGCAGGCGGACATGTTATGAAGATTGTTTATATTCTTCAAAGTGTCCGTTATCCAGATCGCCATTACACCGGCATTACAAGCAACCTTGATCAACGCTTGACTGAACACAATAGCGGAAACTGTCCTCACACTTTCAAATACCGCCCATGGCGGTTGTTAGCAAGCATTTCATTTACGGAAGATTCCAAGGCCCAAGCGTTTGAACGATATCTTAAATCCGGTTCGGGTCGAGCGTTTGCAAAAAAGCACTTTTAAGTTTGTTCCCACATTCTTCATTTCATCATGGCGCGAAAGCGCCTAATGAGCGCATTCGTTGAGCCATCGTGGCGCAGTTCCGGCTCCGTCGGCGCAATCAACTCCGGCAGGATTTTGCCGGCAAGTTCCTTGCCCAGTTGAACGCCCCACTGGTCGAACGAGAAAATATCCCAGATCACGCCGGCCGTGAAAATCTTGTGCTCATAAAGCGCAATCAGCGCGCCCAGCACGGCGGGCGTTAATTTGTCCGCCAGGATCGTGTTGGTCGGCCGATTGCCCTCGAAGACCTTGTGCGGCACGAGCTCCGATGAAATCCCCTGCCCCGCCACCTCGGCCGCCGTGCGGCCGAAGGCCAGGGCCTCGGTCTGCGCAAAGCAATTTGCCATCAGCTTGGCATGGTGATCGCTCACCGGATTATGCGAACGACAGAACCCGATGAAGTCCGCCGGGATCAACTTGGCGCCCTGATGAATCAACTGGTAAAACGCATGCTGGCCGTTGGTGCCCGGCTCGCCCCAGATGACCGGCCCGGTCTGCCAGCCGACCGCCCGCCCCTGCCGGTCCACCGATTTGCCGTTGCTTTCCATGTCGGCCTGCTGAAGATAGGCGGGCAACCGGCACAGGTATTGATCGTAGGGCAGGATGGCATAAGTCGCGGCCCCAAAAAAATTATTATACCAGACCCCCAGGAGCCCCAGGAGCACGGGCATATTGCGCTCCAGCGGCGCCTGCGCAAAATGCCGGTCCATGGCGTGAAATCCTCCCAGCATTTCAATAAAACGCTCCGGAGAAATCGCCACCATCAACGCCAGTCCAACGGCCGAACACAACGAATAACGCCCCCCAACCCAATCCCAGAACTCGAACATATTCTGCGGATCGATGCCGAAACGCGCGACTTCCTTCGCATTGGTGGAAACCGCCACGAAATGGCGCGCCACGGCTTTTTCATCCTTCAACGCCGCCAGGCACCAGGCCCGTGCGGTCTGCGCATTGGTCATCGTTTCCTGGGTGGTAAACGTCTTGGAGGTGACAATGAACAACGTTTCCTCGGGGGCCAGGTCGCGCGTAGCCTCCACGATATGGGTGGCGTCAACGTTGGAAACGAACCGCACGGTCAAGTCCCGCTGGGAATAAGGTTTTAAAGCCTCGTAGGCCATGGCCGGCCCCAAATCCGACCCGCCGATGCCGATGTTAACGATCGCACGGATACGTTTACCCGTGAACCCGCGCCATGCGCCGCCCCGTATATCCCGCGCAAACGCCTGCATCTTATCCAGCACGCGGTTGACTTCCGGCATGACGTCCTTGCCGGCCACGTAAATCGGGGTATTGGAACGATTCCGCAGGGCCACATGCAAGACCGGCCGGTTTTCCGTGCGGTTGATCGGCTCTCCCGCGAACATGGCCGCGCGGGCCGCCTCCACCCCGCAGGCACGGGCCAGCGCCGCCAGCCGTAGCATGGTTTCCTCGGTCACGCGGTTCTTCGAGTAATCCAGCGTCAGCCCTTCCGCTGAAAGCGTAAAGCGCTCCGCCCGGCGCGGATCGCGCGCAAAGAGTTCGCGCAGGTGCGTTCCGCGCACTTCTTCATAATGCGCCGCCAGGGCTTTCCATTCCGGCAAATCGGTCAGACGCGATGTCATAATGCCTCCTCGTTTCTAACGCGGACCGAGCCCGCAACTCAAAGAAAAAGCCTTACCACGGAGTTACCATGTAGCTGAAAAGAAAAGTCAGTCCTCGTAGGAAGTGGTATAACTATTCTGCCGTGAATCGTTAAACCAATCAACCAGGAGGACTGACCGTGAAGAAAGTTATCATGTGTTCGG
>Ga0209749_1001751_pt1 | contig 17356 bp, 11 predicted proteins | sample EPASupsiteSAE347_FD_187267 | JGI IMG/M metagenome (GOLD analysis project Ga0209749, IMG submission 187267) | Bioremediated contaminated groundwater from EPA Superfund site, New Mexico - Sample SAE3-47 (SPAdes) (version 2) | ecosystem: Environmental > Aquatic > Deep subsurface > Groundwater >... | reverse complement strand
GTTCGATTTTTCGAATTATACCGATGTCGCCGTTAAAAACTTCCAAATCATAATTATTTTTATTCTGAATGACTTTATCACCTTCACGAAAAATCCTGTGCATATGTTGAAATTCAATTTTACTTGGGGAAGGCGGATTCAATGCTTCCTGAAGAACCTTATTCAAATTTATCGCTCCGAGGCTTGATCGATTCATCGGAGTCAAGACCTGAATGTCTTCGATCGGATTGTATCCGAATTTTTTCGGCAAGCTGGATGAAACGACATTTTTTAAAAGAGAAAGGCACTTATCGTTATCGGATGCCTCTAAAAAATAACAGTCGGTTTTTGCTTGTCCATCCGGGGCAATCATTATCGGCATCTGACCTTTATTTATCCTGTGGGCATTGGTAATTATCAAAGACGATTGTCCTTGTCGAAAAATGGAATTCAATTTGATAACCGGGAAAACATTCGATTCGATCAAATGTCGCAAAACCAAACCCGGGCCTACCGACGGCAATTGATCAGAATCTCCGACTAAAACCAGGCTGGCGAAATCGGGAATCGCCTTTAAAAGAGAATGAAACAAACCCATATCGACCATTGATGCTTCATCGATCACGAGGGTGTTACAGTTTAAGGGATTGGCGCGATCATGTTTAAATCTATTTTCAGATGGGCAAAATTCCAGTAATCGGTGAATTGTTTTTGCTTCCGAACCGGTAACTTCGGATAGTCTCTTTGCTGCGCGCCCGGTTGGACTCGCGAGCAAAACAGTTCGACCAAGGACTTTATGGGCTTCAACAAGTGCACGAAGAGCGGTTGTTTTTCCGGTACCGGGTCCACCCGTAATAATCAGGATTTTTTCATTAAGTGAAATTTCAACCGCCAATGCCTGTGAATCGGAAAGATTTGTTTGGCAAAAGCTATTTGCTTTATCTACAGCATATAGAAGTTTCTCTCGTTCCAATGGAGCATTTTTCTTGAAGAAAACTTCGCAACGATCCGCTGATCCCTTTTCGTCTCGAAATGCGAACGGAAGGTAAACCAAATCTCGATTTTCCCATGGGAGAATTATCAAACGCCCCTCTCTTTGCTGGGTTTTTACGGCGGTATCAATTGCTTCGAGATCTTGAACTTCAAGAATCTCCGCTGCTTTTTTTAATAGGTCGTCACGAGGGAAAAAGAGGTGACCGTCGTTTATCCCGGTCGAAAGGACGTAAATAATTCCGGCTTCGAGACGTCTGGGATCAGGCCCGTGGATTCCAAATTCGGAGGCTATTTTATCGGCGGTCTTGAAACCTATTCCCCAAATTTCATAAGCCAACATATATGGGTTTTCAGTAACTTTTTTTATCGCATCGTTTCCGAAAGTTTTAAAAATCTTAACCGCATACGCCGTTGAGATCCCGTTGCCTTGGAGAAAAATCATTACATCCTGAATCGATTTTTGCTGCGACCAGCCTGATATGATCTTATTGCTGCGATATGGTCCGATGCCTTCGCAGGAAGAGAGCTTTTCGGGATTGTTTTCAATCACTTCGAGCGTTTCCTTCCCAAAAGCCGCAACCAGTCGTTTCGCGGTTACCGGGCCGATTCCCTTTATTAATCCCGAACCCAAGTATTTCTCTATTCCTTTTAGAGTTGCAGGTTTCATCGTCGTATATTTAAACGAGTGAAACTGCAAACCAAATTGCGGGTGACAAGTCCAGGTTCCGTAAACTCTCAGCTCTTCACCCGGATGCACCGGGCCGAAGTTCCCTACCACCGTTATTCCGTCAGGATAACCTTTTGACGTAGCTCGGAGAACCGAATACCCATTTTGCGGGTTTGAATAAGTGATGCGTTCCACCAAAACCGTTATGCACTGATTTTCCACGTTGATATTATACGTTAAGCTTTTTTGAATGGATAGTACATGTTTGAAAAACAAAATGAATCCTTGATTGTCTTCAGCGGTTCCAGAACACCGAATTCCGTTTCCCCGATTTGAGAAACAAAAAACCAAATGATCAGACGGTTGGTTTTTTCGCAAAAATCAAAATATTGATTTGAATAACGGTTCCATATTGCTTCTATTCCATGAGTTAATCGTTCGGTAAAATTATTTTGAAACGACGGAAGCGCGAAATTCATTGCAACCTTCTCTTTATTAAGAAACATTGATGTTTCCGCAAAAATTCGCGCCGAAATATCGGCAAGAACAACATCGGCATAACCGATTATTTTAAATGTAAAGGATCTCATATCGTCCACGGATGGCGTAGATACCCGAAATGCGCCCGGATGGCGCGGGTTTTCGGGTATATCGTCCACGGATGGCGTAGATAGCCGAAATACGCCCGGATGGCGCGGGTTTTCGGGTATGTCGTTATCAACAAATGAATTTGCACATGCCGCCCATTGCTTAAATATCGACGCCGTTTTATCGCGCAACATTGATGTAAATATATGAGAAATATCGATGATAATTTTATCTGATTTTATATTTATATAGTTTCCGAGAATAGTATTGTCAGTATTTTTTGTGGGTTTATTAGTCGTTGCTTTATTATAAACATCCGTAATATCCGTGATAAATGGAGTCATAAGGCTGTTTATAAAAGATTTCAAAGATGTTTTCTCATTTTCTCTTATTTGTCGCTGAAAGGTTGATATCACTTCCTCAAGATCGGCTTCAGTCTTCCGAGCCTCTAATATTCGGTTTTCATATATGGCATGCAGTTTATTTATCTGTTCGATCGCTCGGGATTTTAAATTTGCGCTTTTAACCGTATTGTTCTTTTTCCAAAATATTTTCTTCAGTTTTTCGAAAAACGGTACATTGCTTTCAAAACAGTTGGAATTCGTGTTTGGAGTCGATCTTTGTTTTAAAATTTCCCGAGCGGAAATAGGAAATACCTCATCGGAAAACTCTTTCACCAGCTCTTGAAAGACTAATATGAGTTCGCTTCTCTCCGCCGCGTCGATTTCGTCGATTCTGTTTATAACAGGGAATACGATCTGATGTTCTCGTCGCAAGCGTCGCAAAGCTTGCAACTCGGATGCTCGTCCCGGCTGAGTTGCGTCGAAAACCCATATGATCGCATCGGCAACTTCCACTAATTCTTCAGTATAGGATTGATGCCGTGTGATTCCCGAATTCAAGCCCGGCGTATCCAAAAACCAGATATTTTCGAGAACAGGGTGGGGGAAAAACATTTCCATCATCGATATTTCCTGGAGAAACCATTTATCCTTGTTGGCGACTCTTAAGCCGTTTTCATCCAGAATTTTTCGAATATCTCCGTTATCGAGCGGAATCGTTTGTCGGTTTGCCAACACTGCCTGCGAAAACTTTTGCGGTCCATATCGGATTCTGCATGGTAAACACGTCGTAGGCCTGACTCCGGAAGGCAGAAGCTCAGCGCCGAATATCGCATTGAGTAAAGTCGATTTTCCGGCGTTGAATTCACCCATGACGGCAATTACAATCGGAGAATTCAAATCATGGGATATTCTATTGTACTTATCCATTATGTTGCGAGTAGCCGTTGAAATATCATTTTTCAGGATTTTGTCCAATAGAATTGTTGACGCATGGTAAACGCCGGCAATATCGGGTTCTTGTTCGGAAATGAATGTACTTTCAGCGGAAGAACAGGGAAGGAAGCAAAATTCTTTTAACTGATTTTGAGATCGGATCATGAGTTGTTGAAATCTATTTTGCATTCTTGCATTCGCAATGCCGGAAACAAAATGCTTGATTTTACCGAGACTATCGAGAGCATCAATGGGTTGTTTTTCCGTTAGTTGAATTTCCGCAAGCGTAAGAAATAAATCGAAAAATAGAACTGAAAAATCACGGGATAAAAGAGCGCTTGGCGTAACCCCCATCGACTTGGTATCATTGCTGAAATTTCGTGATAATCCGAAACCGGCCAAGATCTTCCCTATCTCTCTTTTTGCGGATGTACAATCATTGTTGCTTAGAAAGATTTTCGCGCCGAACAGATGAAATTCCATCAATGAAAATTCGGAAAGAAGCGAAATCTTGGATTCGATCGAGCGATGAATTTCCATGCAACGATCGTATTTCCCGACGGATACGTATATTTTTAGAGCTAGCAACGAAGCTTGCAAAGATAATTCGCGTGGTTCAATAGAGTTGAGGAAAGAAGCTACGCAGTCTTCTTTTTCAAGTAAAACGGCGGTTTCCAATAATGGAATAAGGAGATCTTTACTTCGTGATGAGTTCAACATTCCGAACGCCATCGGATATTCTTCCCGCGCATGCGCCAATGCCGCTTCCAGGCGCATGATCTCAAACGGGTCGGCCGGAAATGATTTCTTATATTCGCCGATCCAAAATTCACATTTAAGAAAGTCGCTCTTCTGAAGGCTGTTCCACCCATCTAAAAGAAGTCCCTCTTTTTCTTCCAGAAGCTTTTTCAACGCCGAAAAATTTTTCGGTCGGAAAATGAATTCGGCGGAATATTTTCCAATCCAATTTTGTTCGTCCGAAAAAGAAGTCGATATTGGCCAAAATGATATTTGGGGTTGTATCGCGGACTCTCGATCGGTGAATGCTGTCAATATGCGAAACCGTCTGACGATTTGATCGGAAACATCTTTCTTGAAATGATCCAGAAGAGCGGAAGTCATTGCCGTATTTCGATTCAGAAAATATGCTTTACTCATTAATAAGGCACGCGAGGAATCAATCGGCCCGGGCATTTTTTCCAGAATATCGAGGGCTTCGATGGGTTTGTCGGCTGTTAGAAAACACATCGCTCTCCATAAACCTATTTGAATGCTGTCGGGAAAAAAATTATGTAATTCAGCAAAAGTCTCACGCAGTTTCTTCAATATTTTCATATCGTTGGGCAAAATCGGCTGAGAGGGTAGGGGAGATCCGGTGGGAATTCCGTTCAAGATTCGAAGTTGGAGTATGCAGGCAAAAGTTCCCCACGCATCTTCGAGATCGTCGGTTATTGTTTCCAGGGAAAGATTTACCAATTTTCCTCCCAGCAACAATTTCAGACTCATTTTTTGGGGGCGGGGAGAAAAGAGGGGAATGGAATCATACCCGCATGTGATGGCCTTTCCCGGCGAAAATATACCGGGAGAGCTTGAAAAAATGACGGTTTGAGGAGTCAATACGGCTATTCCTTCCCAGGATTCAAAGCCGGCCCCGCACAATCTGCATAAAAGAATCGTCTCAAAAGATGGAAGGTTTTTTCCGGAGAAAAGCCCTTCGGCAAAAGCCAGTTCAGCGGCCGGATTCATCCGCTGATTCCTTTTTCCAGATCAATCAGCCGAAGTTTTAAACTCTGAATTTTATCATGACATTTATCGAGCATATTTTCTTTAGTCAAAGCCGATTCCAGCTTATTTTTCATCGCGTCGGCGGAATTATTCCGTATTTCATGGATCAAAACCAGAATTTCGTCCAGTTTATTCTCTAATATTTTCAGGTATTCACCGGATATGTTGTGTTTTTCCGCGATAATCGATGTGAGAATTTTACCGGCCGAATGGTCGAGACATTCATTAAAGCGCGGAATAATGGAGGTCGCCGAGAAGGTAGTGAGCCTCGATGCAAATGATGCGGCGAGCGATGCGGCCGCAAATAAAAGATTGCCTTGCAGAAGAAAGGCTACGGATGCCCATCTTCCGAATCCTGAAACAAGGGTTCTCTCTTTTACGCCCAGTTCTTCTGAAGCGTGGAAATGATATTGAGGTTTGTCGAATCGCCCGGATGATGTTTTTAGAGAGGCTCTGGAATCAAGTCTTGTCGCTGATTCGATCATTCGCCTGATGATATTGTCCGCACTCAAACAAATCTTGCGATGAATCGAATCCAACAATTGATCGCGAAATGACTGAATTCTTTCATTTAGTACAAGCGACAGTTCGTTGCATTTTCTTTCGTCGGCATCATCCATTGCAAGTATTTTTAATACTGCTTGAGAAACGCCTTCCTTGCTTATACTCGTCGATTGCTTTGCTTCCTCAAATACGATGTTTTCAACTTCCGCGACAAACCGTTCCAAGAGACGATCTTTTTCAGCCAGAATGTCGCGACATTCTTCAATCAAATGATGAGCCGTTTTTTCAATCTTATCGGCATCCGAATCGATAAGCGATTTGCTCCATTCGACGCCTTTTTCCAGATTTTCCAAGACTGATTCCAAAATCCCGATCGGTACATCGAAAAGATGCTCTCTTCTTTCCTCTATCAAATCAGCGGAAAGACTTTCGAGAAATTGGGGCAGGCCGGAAGATGCCGACATCTCGGAATTATGTGTTTTAACGGCTTCCAAGGCAAGTTTTGCCGAAACTCCGCAGACTCTTACGCCGGGAAGTAGCGGCTCGAGATTTTCGCGACAATAGTCAAGAGCTTCCTTTTTTTGACTCTCGTTTTCCAAACGATCGATTCCGTTTACTACGAACCAAAGTTTTTTTATGTGATATTTCAAAACGCTGCTGGTAAGGAAGCGCATTTCGGAATCGGAAAGGGGTTGGCCGGCGTTTAAAACAAAGATCACGCCATCGGAACGCGGAACGAATTCTTCGGTGAGTCTTCGCCGAAGTTCATCGGTATCGTTAACACCGGGTGTGTCGATGATTACTATTCCGTCTTTCAGTATCGGAATGGGAAGATCGATCTCCACATGTTCAATGTTCAAGACCTGGGGATTCTTTTTCGTTACGAATTGCTTCAAATCGGACTGATCTACCTGAGAAATCGTTTTGTCCCGCCAAAAAATCGCTGCCTTTGGAGTTTCTCCGTAACGCAAAACGCATAAAGAAGCAGTACAGACCAATGCCGATTTCGGCAGTATTTCAGAACCTAAAATCGCATTAATCAGAGTCGACTTTCCGCGCTTAATTTCTCCGAGAACCGACAGAAAAAATTTCTCTTCTCGAACTCTTGACGACAACGATCGGCAGATTTGCACCAAACCCGAAAAGGCCATTACACGCGCCAATTCCGCCGATTCATCGGTTAGGTCAAGGAAAGCTTGCTGAAATTTTTTGTAATGCGGAATATTCACTGTAAGAATATTATGCGTATGCTGAGATTAGGCTATTCTTGTATGAAGCAATGATATCACAGTTTGTTGTTTGCGGGATTTCTCATTTTGCCAATAGATGAAGAATATTGTATTGTATAATCGTATAATAGATGATAATGATCGCTTTAACATTCGCCCTTCCGATCTTCCGCGATCTGTTGGGGGTATTCGCAATATCACTGCGAAAGGTTATCGATTAATGCCTCTTGATATGAAAATCATTACACCGGAAAATATCGAGATCAAGTATTATCTGGCCGGGATACCGACGCGGAGCGCGGCTTTTCTGTTCGATGTCCTGGTGCAGTTTTTCTTGATCGTGGGTTTGTCGTTAACTATTTCCGCGACTCTTGATGTTTATTTCTTAAGAAGTCTGGGTATTTCCAAGGCAATACTCACCGCGGGAATTTTCATAATCGCCTGGGGGTACCACGTATTATTTGAGGTTTTCTTCGATGGGAAAACTCCCGGAAAGAAGTATTTCGGACTTAAAGTAGTAACCACGGAAGGCCAAAAAATCGAATTTTTTCCCTCTCTGATAAGAAATATTCTTCGTGTTGTCGATTTTCTGCCGTTTTGTTTCTTTTCCGGAATTATTACGATGATGCTGACGAATCATCATCAGAGAATCGGCGACTTCGTTTCAAAAACTATCGTGATAAAAGATAAAAACAATGAAGAAAAAATGCCCGCCGCCATGGAATTTCCCCAAAACTTTCATAATACTACAAAACTTAAAAACGCGGTAAACTTACATGGAAGAAAAAGATTTTGAGATATGCCTTCGTAATATCGAAAGCCGCGATCCGATAAGGCGGCGACAAGGCGTTATTTCCCTTGAAAAAATCGGCGACAATCGAGCCTTCAATGTCGCCAAAGCTTTATTAACCGATGAGGATTTCAAAGTACGCGAACAAGCCGAACGCATATACGACTTGCTTTCGAGAAAAAATAAAAAAGCCGTCTTCCAACATACGGAACCTGTCAAAGATGTCGAAACGCTGTCCGAAATATGGGAAGTCTTCGACGAGGTTGGCTTTATAATCAAGAGAAATGTCGGTGCGATCTATTTGGCCGCGGCGGTGTCAGGAGCCGCCAAATTGTTGCTCGCGATCTCAATGTGCGTATCGAAAGAAATAATACCATTTGATTCGTATGCTTTATACAATTCGCTGTTTTCCATCGGCCCCGTATTATTTACAATTCATCAACTCGTCTTTCGGCCTTTTATCTGGCTGACCGTCGGGCGGGCATTTCTTGCGGGTTTTCAGGATAAAAATGCCCGAGCGCTGAGCAAAATACCGATTTCTTTTTCCGGTTATCTGGCAATGATGTTTACGAATCTCCTTCAGTTTGTACCGATAGCAGCGCTTGCATATTTCATTTTATCAAGATCGGTTTTTGGAGCGGATATTCTCGTGAAAACCCTTTGCTTCATGGTTTTGGTTTATTTTTATTACGTCTCCATTCCTCTATTGCCTGTTCAGTTGCTTGATTCTTCCAACGTCGGGTCAACATTATCAAAAAGTCTGTCCATTTTTTCCGAGAAAAAATCATTTTTAAAGCAAAGTTATCCGACTTTTCTTGTTTTATCATTGGCATTTTACTGTTGCATTGCAGGCAACGCGGCTATTGTGATGGGCTGGATAACCTCATCAGATTCGGAAGTATTGATTTACCCGGCAATTCTTATTGCCGACGTTCTTATTGATCCATTTTGGATAGGTTATAGAATATTAACGACTCGTCTCTTTTATAAAAATAATGCCTGACAAGGAAAGACGGCTTTGAGATCTTCTGCCGACGTGAAAGGAATAAGATTATCCAATATCGAAATGTTTGTGATTATCTGTATTGTTTTCATTAATTGCGCTCCAAAATCGTTTGGTAAACCTCTGGCCGAGGCTATTTCAATACCATTCAGTGAATTTGATAAAATAATTCAAGAGATAATTGATGTCCGCCCGAAGATAATCTTGGAAGGCTATAGATTCGACAATCTATCCGCGTCTCGCTTGAGAAAAATCGCCGTCTTTTCCCAGATTGACACGGAGATGAGGAAAATACAAATCGATCTTTCGTGGATAAACGATGTTGTTGATCAAATTTCGGATGAACCATCGGAACGCAAGCGAAAATGGTATCTGGAAAATCTCATGGATACGCTTAGCGGCCTAAGAAAGGATTTCGCGGATACGACTTCATTCGCGGGCGCCACGAAGGAAGAAATGAAAAATGCTCTTGATAGAGCATCAAAAGGTTTTGCTCCCGTCTCAAAAAAAATTCAAAAAGGTTGTTACGGCTCGGAAAGTCTTTCCAATGAACGTTGTGAACAATATTCCGAGGCTATCGACGGCGAGATAATATCCGTGAAATCAGCTTCCGGGGAAATATCAGGCGGTTCGCAAGGAAATTATTCCGGCGGTGGGCAGGGCGACTTTTCGGGAGGTTTCGGAAGTTCCGGCGGCTCAGGCTCAACTAACGGCACGGGAGGCTCATCCGGTTCATCCCAAAACTTTGCGAGCCGAAATTCCCAACAAAATTCCGGCGGCATTCCCGGCGAGCAGCGGAAAGTTCCGCAAAATACTTCCAATACGAATTCTTACCGTTCGTCGACTTCTCAATCTTCGCGACCTTCACAACCTCCCCCTCCCGAACCGAAAAGAGAGCGGCTGAAACCTCCTCCTTCGCCTGCCTCTAAAAGCGATTCGGATTTCCTAAAAACAATCGGGAAAGTATTATATTGGTTTATCGTCGCGATTACGATAGGCGCCTTTTTGGTGATGCTTTACATGATTATAAAAAGCATCACTAAAAATGTTTCTCTTAAAGACAAAAATATTCTTTTGGGAAATGCCCCGCTTCCCGAACAAGTGGCGGAAGCCGAAAACCTCTATTCGAAAGCCGTTAAAGCGGCAGCGCAAGGGAATTTCGAGGAAGCCATTAGAATTCTTACTTTAGCTTCGCTGTTGTTGTTGGAAGAAAAAGACGTCATCGGCTTCAGGGATTACCTGACAAACGGGGAATATCTCAGGGAATTGATCCAACAAAGAAATCTGCATGACGCATTTAAAAAACCTCTTCGACTTTTCGATCAGATGGTCTATGGTTATCAAAAGCCCGGAAAACCTGAATTTGAGATTTTTAAGAGACTGTACGAAAATCTCTTGAATTATCAAAAGGCAGGCTGAATTTTGGACCGATTAAAAGGCTATCTTATCTTATTTCTTTCATTATTCATTTTTACCATGTGGGGAGTCAATTTATTAAGCTTATCCCAAATTGATGTGGATGTACCAGATGATGACGGGCCAAATAAGATTAACGCATCTGGCGGTGTTTCGAAAACCGTGCAAATCATGCCTCGACCTTTCCTATTCTTCTATTTCGCCGAATTAGGTTACCAGGTTTTCTGTTCCGCCACGCCGCCGAGACCTGCGCCTTCATATTCACCAAATCAATTACCAAGCGCTGATTATAAACTGATGTGTTTGATCAATCCGTCGAAGAGAATGCCTCAGGAAAATATAAAAGAAATCTTGGACTGGGTACGTCAGGGGGGAAATCTCATCATTTTTATGCCGAAACCGCATCCGATGGAAAATGTTTTGGGTTTGGAGATTCAAAGTTTCGGTGGTCCCCCATACGAGACGCTCTATTCGCATTTTTCCTATCTTTCGGATGTCGAGCAAATTTCCGTGTCTGATTCATACATGAACTTCAAAAAGGGAATGAGTTTTTTGCAATATTTCTCCAATCCGTTGGAGCGATCGACGATTTTGTATACTTTCAGAGGAACAGGCCGAATTGTCGTATTCAACAACATGGATTTTACGAATCCGAAAGGTTTGGAACGATTTGATAACCTGTATTTGATTACAAGATTGGCTGAACATCTGGCTCCAAGTAGAAGTATATGTTTTTACGATCCCGATCCGGGTTATTACATCCTCGCCCATGTAAAAACAGGCGGTGATGCTAAAAAAAACATGCCTTCGAAAAAAACCAAAATTCCATACCTTTCTCTTTGGAGTCTAATTAGAGCCAATCCCATAAGTTGGGTTCTTTTACAGTTGCTGATGGGAAATTTCTTATACTTCTATTCCATAAGCAGGCGATTGGGAAAACCCATACCTTTGCCTCAGGAAAACATCGAAACGCAAACCTACCTTCAGGGGATGGGGAAACTGCTTTTGGAACAGGGTAATGCAAGCTTTGCCGGTCGAAAAATCGTTGGTGATTTCATCGAAGCGTTGAAAAAACGGCTCAGTTTGCGCAAGGAAGCTTCCATCGAAGAAATAATCGATCAAATGGAACATTCTTATCCTGATATCGCGCGAGAATTGGCACCGGTGTTGGAAACATACGACGAGGCAAATGATCAATCCGTAGTTACGGAAATACAGCTTCTGGGACATCTGCAAATTTTGGATTACATGCGAAAGGAACTCAAAATCAATGGTTGAACTGGATAAGGTCCGTGAAATATTTTCGAATTTAAAACGAGAAATCAAGAAAGTCATAGTCGGTCAAGAGATGGTTGTTGATCTGATTCTCTCGGCTCTGTTGATTAGAGGGCATGTTCTTCTCGAAGGCGTTCCCGGAACGGCAAAAACACTAACTGTAAAAACCTTGGCGCAGATTATCGGCGCCGGATTCAGGCGAATCCAAATGACGCCCGATCTGATGCCTTCCGACGTTATCGGAACGAATATGTTTGATGCCAAGACTTCGACTTTTCATGTTCAGAAAGGTCCTATTTTTAGTGATTTGGTTTTGGTTGATGAAATCAATCGCGCTCCGGCTAAAACACAATCAGCCCTTTTGGAATGCATGGAAGAGCGACAAGTTACCATTGAAGGTAATCAACTGCAGTTATCCCCGATTTTCATGGTACTGGCGACGCAAAATCCGTTGGAATACGAAGGCACTTACCCGCTTCCCGAAGCTCAACTCGACCGATTTATCTTCAAAATTCTAATTTCGTATCCCGAACCCGCCGAGGAAAATCAAGTTCTGGAAAAATTCGAGGCCGGTTTTCGCTCAGACCAATTACAGAGCGCGGGTTTATCAATCATAGCAAATGTTGAAATCATTCAGAATTATCAAGCGGCATTGAAGGAAATTAAAACCAAACCTCAGATTATCGAATATATAACCGCTATATCGCGCGCTACGCGTAATTCCAACGATCTTCAAGTCGGCGGAGGCGTTCGCGCTTCGATCGGTTTGTTCCTGGCAAGCAAAGCGTTGGCACTAATTGACGGCAGAAATTACGTTTCTCCCGATGATGTCAAGCAAATAGTATTTCCAGTTCTTCGGCATCGTATTATCTTGAAACCGGAAGCGGAAATCGAGGGAATCACTCCCGATGAGTGTCTCAAATCGATCCTGGCGCAAGTAAAAGTCCCTCGATGAAATAATGTCAAAAGTTCTTTTCGTTCCAATATTTTTATTTTTTATTTCCCTCCCTGTACTGATTGGGGGGCTCGAACTTTTCTGGCCATATGCCGCTATCCAAGCTTTTTTCGGCGCATTTCTGTTTTTCACGCACATACCTCGATTTTCCGCGCAAGGTATTACGCTTACTATTCGAGTCGTTCTCCTTATACTTTTTGGAACTCTCCCGCTCATGGTCGCTCCATCTCATGCAATGGCAATTACGATATTTTTCGTTTATAACGCTCTGGTCGCGGCACTTGTGTATTTCGACATAAGTATTTCCAGCCCTCCGGATAAAATTACCGTCAGAAGACAGGTTGCTCCGAAACTTTCGATAAGTGAAAAAAACGATGTCGTCATTTACATCGCGAACCATTCTTCCCAGCCCATTTACGTGACGCTGATCGACGAATACCCTGCGGATTTCCAGGGCGGTTCTCGGGAAATACAACTTAGAGTTGAGCGCAGGAGCGAATCGCAAATCAAGTATCAAGTCGTTCCGAGCAAGCGCGGCGATTTTTTCTTCGGTGATATCGCGCTTAGATACGGAAGTTTTCTGGAATTGCTTCAAATTCAAAAAACATTCAAAATTCCCGCTAAAGTCGAAGTCTACCCGAACATCAAGAGCATAGCCAAATTCGAACTCTCGGTAAGACGAAGTCACTTGATCGAAACCGGCCCCCGCTCTGAAAGAAGAAGAGGAATTGGAACCGATTTTGAAAGTTTGAAGGAATATGTTCGAGGCGATGAATTCAGAAAAATGGATTGGAAAGCCACCGCAAGAAGAGGGAAGCTGATCACCCGAGAGTACCAATCGGAAGTAAATCAGTCGGTTATTGTTGCTCTGGATTGTAGCCGAGCCATGGGCGCTAAACTTGAAAATCTTACGCTTCTCGATTACGCGATAAACGCCACATTGCTTCTTGGATATCAGGTTACGCGCAAGGAAGATAAGATCGGTCTGATTACTTTTTCCGATCAAGTGCATGGATTCCTTCAACCCAAGCGGGGGAAGCGTCATTTCCACCTTTTCTTGAAAACCTTGTATAATCTGCAACCACGCCGAGTGGAGCCGAACTATGAACTGGCTTTCGCATATTTGATGGCGATGAGAGTAAAACGCTCGTTGTTGTTGGTGATCACGGATCTTGCCGCCGGAGACGCCGCGCAAAGATTGAGAGACGATATTTGGCTTATCAGCAGAAAACATTTACCCGTTATAATCTCGATCATGAATCCGGCTGTTCGGGAAGCGGCTTTTGGTGATACTCTGAGCTTGGAGAGCGCCTACAGAAAAGTTGTTGCTCTCGATGCCGTCGATCGGGTTAATAGAGCAAAGAGATCTATTGAGACGATGGGCTTGGTAGCGCTGAGTTTGAAACCCGCCGAGATATGCTCTTCCCTGCTTTCGAACTACTTGACGATGAAGTTGCGATCGAGAATATGAGAATCTTTGGAAAACCCCAGGTATGCGGCAAGCCCGGATAAAAGCAACATCGCTATCATATACTTCAGTATTATCGGTATGTTCGAAGGTGTAATATAACTCTCTACCAAAGCCGCCAGGATTAAAATGGGAATCGTTCCGGCCAACAACTTAACGGAATCGGCGGCTTCTTTTCCCAGCCAATCTTTTCTTGTGTACGGCCCCGGATTTATCAGAGCGTAACCAAGAATCAAACCGGCGCCGCCGGCGATGAAACAACTCGCCAGCTCAATCCCTCCATGCGGCAGAATTAGCGACCAAAATTGAATGGAAAAGCCCGCGCCATGATAAATCGATGCCAAACCTCCCAAAAGTATGCCGTTGATGATTAAAATGTAGATCGTCCCTAATCCGAAGATGATTCCCATCGCGAAAGCCATAAAAGAAACCCTGATATTATTGAAAAGAATTTTACTCGAAATTTCGAATTTATAATTCTGGGCAGAGGAATTTATGTATTTCCCCATTTTCAAGTCTCTCTGAATCGCTTCTTGCATTTGCTCGGGAACGACCAGTTTAACCAATTTGGATTCATTATTGATGCACAAAAAACCAATGAGCGTGGAGAAAAGAAACACGAAGAATGAAATCGCGATGAAATGAATTCGCTTTCTTACAAGTTGCGGAAATTGAAAGAGAAAAAATTTAAGGATATCGACGAGATTCAATCCCTTTTTTCGGTAAATTTGCGAATACGCGCGGCCGACCAGTGAGTTCAGATATCTTTTCAATTGGGGATCTTCGTTCGATGCTTGCGCTTTTCCGAGATCCGACAAGGTTTCGAAATAGAGGTCCCCCATTCGAAGCAAAGTAGCCGCCGGAATATCTGAAAGAGCTCTGCTGTCCAGTGAATTAAGAATCGATTCGAGTTCCCGCCAGCGCTCGCGAGCCCCCTCCACTGCCCTTCTGGCTGGAGTGGTTTTTCCAAGATCGGCGTAATTATAGTTTTCCTGCTGCATTTATTATCACCAGTTTATAGCAGTTTCCTTAACCCCTTCAAAAGAAGCAATTTTTCCCAATTCATTTTTGATTGTTCGCAAAACCACTTCGGGAATTTCCGCCTTTTCGACAATCGAACCCTTTGAGAATTTCTTCCCGCTGACCGTGAATTTTAGAACGTTGGAAACGAAATAACCCTGCCAATCCTTCGTTTTTGCCTTCAACACCATGACAGCGAAATATGTATCATCAGGAAAAGCCACATGTTATTTATCTACACTATCTATCTGGGTAATGAGGTTTCGAGTGAATTTAGTAATTACCTCGCGGCAATCGTCGGTTAAATCGGCTTTTCGAGAATCTATATCATTTATGAAAGACCGCAGTTTTTGGCTCGTTTCACCTTTCTTTTTTCCATCGGTTTTTACGCATGAATTTTTGATTTCGTCAACTTGTTTAAGGATGTTATCAAAAACTTCGGCTGATTTAATAAACTCATACTTGTTTAGAGTTTTAATGCAAATAATCAAGAAATCCAAACTGCTCGCAAAGTCTTTATATATCGGGGTTGCCTTAAATGGTTTAATACCAAAACTTGCGAGGCTTTTAATAACGGCTCTATGTTCATCATCCAGGAGTTTTGTGGGAGCCAGAAATTTTATTTCCAAAAGAAGTCGGATGGCTACATCGAAATACTTCTCAATTTCAATTTTCCCTGTCCAGGCTAATACTTGCCAAAATGATAAACCATTATATCTTCCATAATGATTACTTCGATCATCAATAAACAAAACTTCACTCAGCGTGTCCGGGTTTTCTTCGCAAATTCTTAGTATCCTCTCAAATGAATAAGGATCATCCATTCCAGCTATTAAGCCTCTTAACTTTTCTTTTGAAACTTTTTCGCCGAAAGCGGGTAATTCAGAAAACAGGCTAAAGAAGCAAATAAAAGCATAAGAAAATAAAAGAATCATCTTCTTCATTTCATTCCTCCGAAAGAAAATATGACGTCGAGGGTTTGCTTTTTTCATAATCTAATATTAATATAGCTTGGCTGGCATTTATTTTTGTACCCTTGAGATCACCGGAATTCATTATATTTTCAGCATCATCAACATGTTCATTTCCACCGATTTGAATCAAGTGGTGACCCATTTCATGAGCGAGCGTTCGCTGATACCGGTCTTTGAAGCATAAAATTGCATCACTTGATAAAATAATTCCCGAACTTGCGAAATCGTTGATTCTTATTGAGCCACCGGCTTCGAAAAATTCATCCCGAGAAATTGAGTAGCCTGCGACTTGATTAAATGTAGGAAAAGGAATAGAAAAAGTCGAATCATAAGCTTGTTTCACGACGTAAACATTTATATCCCTTTCAGTTCCATCGGGTAATGTAGCGCTTCTTTTCTTGTTCATCAATTCTCGCGAAAGCCTTGGGATGGTCCAGTGATTATTGTTATCGGCAATTACGTTTACATCAAGAACAAGCGGCTCGAGGAGGGAGAGACCATTTGTTACGGAAGCAAATAAATATTCACTCGAAGGCCAAGGTTCGGCTGTAAAGGTTTCATTTCCAACCCAAGGAAATGATTCATTATCGAATTCACCATGTTTGATCTTTACTATGAGAAAATTTTCTTTTCCCTGAGCCCAAATTTTCTTGGCCTCCTCGGCCCAATCCCGAAGTTGCGTCAAATTTGCTCCAACCACCCCTTTTATGCTTAGATAAAGAGTTGGTTGTTTTATTCGTATCAACACTGAAGCTGAAAAGCGCTTTTCCCTCGCCCAAAGCGTTACACTTCCCGGCAAAAACGAAGTTAAAGTTACCTCTTCGGCTTGCGGTACCGAATCCGAACCGTCTATGACCGCGATGCTCGATGAGCCATTCGTAACCTTTTTCAGAATTTCGATTCTCAAGGGCGTTGTAGCCACTCCGCCTTCCAGTTCCCAATTCACCGAAATAGGGCCGATCTCATCGTCGCCGGAAAATGCCACAGCCCTGAACCGTGTCTCGACTTTTCTGAAACCTGTTTCAAAATAATCGGAATATAATGGAGGGTCCAACCTTTGTATAGCTATTCTCGTTATAGGCGTCTCCACTGAAAATTCGGTATTTGCCGACATTTCGGTAGTTCCACCCGGTGCGGGCGGAGAAAAAGTTTCTTCAAAAAACACAGTCCCTTTGCCCGTAATTGTACCCGTGGCATTTTCTTTGGCTGTAAAATTATAAGGATTCCCTATTCCGAGGCTTTCTCCAATTTTAGACCAAGCTACTTCCTGAGGGCTTACGTTAAAAGCGTGGTTACATATATAGATTCCTTCATTTTCCCGCTTTTTCTTAGGTATGATTTCAAAAGTCAGCAGTTGCGAATGTCCCAAAGGAATGGAAAAACTTGATGGATCTACTTGAACCGAAATATATTCTTCAACACTGTTTATTGTT
>Ga0209749_1001746_pt1 | contig 17435 bp, 16 predicted proteins | sample EPASupsiteSAE347_FD_187267 | JGI IMG/M metagenome (GOLD analysis project Ga0209749, IMG submission 187267) | Bioremediated contaminated groundwater from EPA Superfund site, New Mexico - Sample SAE3-47 (SPAdes) (version 2) | ecosystem: Environmental > Aquatic > Deep subsurface > Groundwater >... | reverse complement strand
AACATCCTTAGTCTGTCATAAACTATGCCGACTACCTTTTCACCCGGAGCATTTGGCGCGCTCGAGCCGGATTATTCGCGGTACTCGTCATCGCGGATTGCGATATTACCAATTCCCTACGACGATACGTCGACCTGGCAAAAAGGCGCCGATCGCGGCCCGGCCGCCCTGTTGACCGCTTCCGCCAACATGGAACTCTATGACATCGAGACCGATTCGGAGGTTTACCGGCAGGGCATCACCACGCTGCCGCCCGTCGATTGCCCGCAGAAACCTGAAGATTTAGCGCGCCTGGTCGCTGAAAAAACCGGCCAAATGCTGAATGAAGGCAAATTTGTGATTGGTGTCGGCGGCGAACATTCGATCTCGATCGGATTGGTGCAGGCGCATGCCAAACATTTTCCGAATCTGTCGGTGTTGCAGTTGGACGCGCACTCCGACCTGCGCGACGAATACGAGCATAGCCGCTACAATCACGCCTGTGTCATGGCGCGTATCCGCGAAATCTGCCCGATAATGCAGGTCGGCATTCGCAGTATGGATGTTAGTGAATTGCCGCAACTTGACAAGTCGCGGGTCGTTTTCGCACACGAATTCCGCAATTCTCCGGAAGTTTTTGATAAGATCATCACCAATCTGACCGACAATGTTTATCTCACCGTCGATCTGGATGTCTTCGATCCGGCGGTTATGCCGTCCACCGGAACACCCGAGCCGGGTGGCCTTTTATGGTATGATGTTATCAATGTCATTGCCCATGTGATTCAAAAGAAGCGGATCGTTGGCATGGATATCAATGAACTGAAGCCCAATCCGTCTGATAAAGCCCCGGATTTTCTGGCGGCCAAACTTATTTACCGAACCTTAAGTATGATTTACGCAAAGGAGTCCCGAAAATGAAAAAGAACGATTATCTCAAAAAGGTGGTCGAACATATCGATATAAAATCATTCGATTCCCGCCCGATTCTGAAAGCGTACAATGAAATGGCTTTCCAGGCACGTAATCTGGCGGTCGCCGCCGATATTTACGACCGGATGCTGAAAGATGAAAAGTGCAAGGTCATCCTGACCTTAGCCGGTTCGCTTTTCAGCGCCGGACTGAAAGACGTCGTGGCCGACATGGTCGAAAACAACATGGTTGATGCTATTGTTTCGACCGGCGCCCTGATGGTCGACCAGGATTTCTTCGAAGCCCTCGGTTTCAAACATTATGTCGGAACTCCTTATAGTGACGACAGCGAACTGCGCGACCTGGCCATCGACCGCATTTACGATACTTACATCGACGAAGACGAACTGCGTGTCTGCGATATGACCGTCGCCGAAATCGCCAATTCTCTGCCGCCGCGTCCCTTCTCCTCGCGCGAATTCATTTGGGAAATGGGCAAATATCTCGACAAAGTTGGCATCAAAACCGATAAATCCATCATCTATTCGGCTTACAAAAAAGGCGTCCCGATTTTCGTCCCGGCCTTCTCCGACTGTTCGGCCGGCTTCGGGCTGATCCATCATCAGTGGAATCGCAAAGACGCCATGGTAACGCTCGATTCCGCCCGCGATTTTCTCGAACTGACCAAAGTCAAGATCGCCGCGGAAGAAACCGGCATTCTGATGATCGGCGGCGGCGTTCCGAAGAATTTCACCCAGGATGTGGTCGTGGCTACCGATGTGCTGGAAATCGAAAAGCCAATGCACAAATATGCCGTGCAGCTGACCGTAGCCGACGAACGCGACGGCGGCCTCTCCGGTTCGACCCTCAAGGAAGCCAGTTCGTGGGGCAAAGTCGACACTAAGTACGAACAGATGGTTTACGGCGAAGCCACGCTGACGATGCCGCTTTTAGTCAGTTACGCCTATCATCAGGGTAACTGGAAAAAGCGCCCGGAAGCCCGTTTCAGCGATCTGTTCGTCTAATTCATAATAAGAAATAATCTGTCTGAATCCCGAAATCTCGGGATGAGTTATTAATTTCTTACCGTTCAGGAATGGAGATTTCAGGTCAATTTTTAGCAGCCGCAGGTGTTTTTCGTCCTTTTTGCGCTTCAAAAAGGACAAATGCTATTTCAGCCTTATTTCAATCAGGTTAATCTTTCCATCGACCGCCGAAACCAACAATTTACTGGTATTCAGCGGTACGACGTCGTTCACCGCCGCCCAACCGATCCGGTAATGCCAGAGGATTGCGCCGGTCTTTGCATCGAGAGCATGCACGAATCCATTCTTATCACCGAAGAATAATCGTCCGTTGCATTCCACCGGCCGGGATGGGTCGATTTCATAACCGTACCCAGCGGAAATAGCCCAGCGATAAGTTGGTACATCTGTCAGAGATTCGAGCGCAATGACCGTATCTTGCATGGTTTTGGCAAAAATCGTTCGCCCGTCGTTAGAGATGCCGTGCGATTCGCGCACTTTATAGCGGTTCGAACGCCAGAGCGTTTTACCGCTGTCCGCCTGAATACAGGACATATAGCGGTCCGGCGCTACAATGTAGATTTTATCCTGATAAGCCACCGGATAACAGGCCGCCGGTGAAAGGTTGATCTGCGAGGAACCATCGCGCCATTCCCAGGCGATTTCACCGGTTGAGGCTTTTAGAGCATACAACCGATTAGCCCAGGTGCCGAAAATCAGCCGGCCGTTATGTAAGAGCGGCTGGGTTTCGACTAATCCGTCAATGGAACCCGTTTGCCAGACGATCTTGCCCGTTTTCAGGTCGATAGCACGGAAGATACCATCAGCGCCACCGACATATACTGTACCATTTTCAACAGTCGGCGTACTCAGAACGGACGCCTCACATTTCACCCGCCAGAGCGGCAGGCCGGTTTTAGTCGATAAGCAGTAGATCGACGAATCGCAGGCCGTCAGGACAGCACGGTCGCCGGCAATAACTGCCGTTCCCAACAGCGGCGCATTTGTCTCAAAGCGCCATAATTGTTTGCCGTCCTTGATCGACAATGCATAGCAACTTCCGTCCTTCGTACCAATTACGACAATATTGCCGTCGGTCACCGGAGCCGCCGTCACGGTCGCGCCGGTATCGAAAGTCCACTTCACCTTGACGAAAGGATAATTATCATTCTGACTGAAATCCGGCTGACATTTCGCGACATTCGTGAATTGATACGGGTGATTTTGCAGCGGGATTGTCACCCAAACCGGTCCGGTCGTTCCGGCGGTCGAGCGTTCGCGGAAATACATCGAATCGTTGCTGACCTCAACGAGTGTATACCCGCTACTCGCGGATTTGGCGCGCAAGGTTGAACGGCTCATGATTTGCGACAGGCCGTTAGCATCAGTATTTCCGTTAGAATGGCCATGCCCACAGAGCAGTGCCTGGACATTGAAACCATCGATCAACTTGAAAAACTCGAAGTAATTACTGACGGAATTATCCAGCGGATAGTGCGTAATAAAAACGAGACGCTGGTTTTTATCGGATAATGTCTTAAGGGTTTCGTCGAGCCAGTTCAACTCTTCACGGGCTATGTAGCCGTCGCCCATTTTCAGGAGCGGGCCCTGGTGAAAACCGATGAAACGCAGGCCTTGAAATTCAAAATCGAAATGATCCGGGCCGAACACTTTCCGGAATCGTTCGCCGCCGGAATCGGTCCACTTCAGGTCGTGATTGCCGGGAATTATATGAAACGGACAATTCAACCCGGCCAGGATTGACTGCGCCAGGTTCAGATTTCCATTAAAATCCTGCTCGGTGACGTCGCCGGAAATTATCACAAATTGCACTTCCGGTAGCGTATTGACATCCGCCACAGCCAGTCGCAAATCTACCGCGCCAGTCGTGGAGCCGACATGTGTATCGGAAAACCAGGCGAATTTTATTTCGGCCGAGGCGGCGCCCGCCAGCCCGGTTACAATTAAAAAAAGAAAAACGATTTTTTTCAATCTCAGTATCATAACAAACGACTCTCACAATTTTGCCTGAACGTATTAAAACAAACCGAAAAATGCAATTCACAAATTCAACAGCGTTTGTTAAATTCAATCGGCATTAATTAAGACATAGTTAATTGAGGACTTTCATGGCAAACACCAAATCGGTATTTAAGGCATATTTAGACCTGACGCGGGCCCATTTTGCGCCGGTCTGGCCGCTGTTTTTCGTCTCGGGCGTTGTGCTGGCCTTTCAAAATTACGGCGGATTCTCCTGGAGTTTTTTAATTCTGACCGCCCTGATCGGATTATTCGGCTTCGAAACCGGCATGGTCTGGAACGACATTCTCGACCATAAAATCGACGAAAAAGACGTCGAACGCGATAAACTGACCCGCTACTGGCGGCCGTTCGGCGAGCGACCGATCCCATCCGGGCTCATCAAGTTCCGCAGCGCGCTCATTTTCAACGGCGTCCTGTGTGTAATTACGATTATTCTGATTGCCTTTTTACCTTCACCGAACCGCTGGTATGTCTATCTGTTCATGCCGGTCACTTACGGGCTGGAATCATTCTATAATATCAAGAAACGGCACGAGCGATTTCCGTGGGCACAGATTTTCGGGCGGATGGACTTCGCGCTTTTCCCGGTCGTCGGCTATTTAGTGCATGGCCAATTCGACCAGACTTGTTTGCTCTATTTCCTGTTCTTCTATCCGTTCGCGCTGGCACACCTGGGCGTCAATGACTTGGCGGATATTAAAAACGACGAAGCCCGGCAGGTGAACACCGTCACCACACTTTATGGCATCAAAGGCACGCTCTGGTGGAATGCAGGTTTTACGCTGCTGCATTTCGTGACGGCCGTTCTCTTTCTTGGTAATCTGGGTTCTATTGCTCATATTGGTTTCGCGCTCGGGTTTGGTCTTCTGATTGTCGCCAACGTGATTATGCTGATGAAGAAAACGCCGGTATCGGCTTTGAAAGCCTTGCCACTTTTTCATGCCACGCTGTTTGTTTATATCATTTCAATCTATCTTGATATAGCTTTTTAAAAGAAAGAAACTCACTACAGAGGTCACGGAGAACACGGAGATTATTGAATAAGAATTCAAAAATAAATTTCTAAAGTGAAAAAAATACTCTGCGATCTCTGTGTTCTCCGTAGTGAAATAATTAAATGGAGGAAAATATGCGAAGACTAATGCTTTTTACAGTTTGTGTGATTCTGCTGACCGGGTTGAGCACCTGCCAGCGCGATTTGTCTGAATATGATAAACTGCTCGAACCGCAGATCAACGTCAAACCCGATCAGAATATGCTGGTCATCGAATCCAAAGGCGATCCGAATGTGGCTGGCATGGTCGCCATGAAGGACATGTTTAAAAGCTTTTATGCCCTGAAAAAGCACCATAAGAATATCCGACCGGCCGCGCCGCGCGCCCGCTGGTTCGGCCAGTTCGATCAGTCTAAAAGTGAATGGACCGGACTGTGGGCTTTGCCGCTTCCGGAAGATGTTAAAACACTGACGGAATTGAAGGAAATCCCGGCTGGCCTGAAGATCGAGATCTGGCAATATGGCGCCGTGGCGGAAATCCTGCACGTTGGCCCGTACAGCGCCGAGCCGCCAACCATTCAGAAACTGATGGATTACATCACGGCGCAGGGCTATACCATCATCGGCCCGCATGAGGAGGAATACCTCAAAGGCCCCGGCATGTTCGGCAAGGGCAATCCCGACAAGTACAAGACTATCATCCGCTACCAGGTCGCGAAAAATATGTAGCGTAGGGACGCGGCATGCCGTGTCCGGGTTAGGATGGAATTATGATTGTAGGGGCAATTCATGAATTGCCCCTACAGTGATTCATCAGCGTATTCATTGAAAAATTTTGTCCAGTATTGTTTCTTTTCGTCAACTGGTAATCCGTTTTGGTTTTCGCGGTCGTAATCCCATTTGGGCGGATTGTTGATGATATACAGACGGATTTTATTCAATTCCTTTTCATTACGGATAACGTGTTCGTAATAATTTCGCTGCCAGATATTCCTGATATTGGTGTGTTTTCGACACCATTTTGTAACACCGGTTTTAAAGCCACGAATAATTGAGCTGATTGATCCGGGGATCACGTGTTGAAAATTGTGTTGTAGGGGCACAAAATTTTGTGCCTCTACGTTGTTATCATCCGGGTATATGGTTATGATCATGTGTACATGATTCGGCATAATCACAAATTTATCCAATTCCACATGGGGATAATGCGCGGAAATATCCGATACACATTTTTTAACGATTTTCCCCACATCGTTCAATAACATTTCACCGTCTTTGATTTCACCAAACAACGGTTCCCGGTTTCGGGTGCAGATGGTCACAAAATAAGAACCCGATTGCGAATAGTCGAAATTTTTCAGACGAACAGATTTGTGCCGGTAGATTTGCCGAGGGTTTTTATCCATAATTCATATTCCCGACATTTTTCATTCGTCAAAATATATACCGGTTCATTGAGAAATAAAAAAAAGAAAGACCATCTGAGTTTGGAATATGGGTGTCTATTGGTTCTTTGGTGGAATTTAGTCTTTTGTTTATCGAAATAGTCGCAGCACTATGTATTGATTGAGTCTTTTTTGTTGCTAATACTTAGTATGAGCCACGACGTGTGCCGCAGCGGATTACCGAATTGGTTCAATGCCGTTGTTGGTATCGTCATTTGCCGGTAACCTAAGCCTCATTGATGGAAGGTCGACGGGAAGGTTTGTGTAAGGATCAGCGAGGTACATTGATACACCGGAATTCTTAGTAAGGATACGCCAGTCCGTGCTTATCAACGATGCAGTTTGCTGTCGTATAGACACCGGAGGAATATTAACAGAAGCGAAAATCAACGTATTTTTATTCATGTTTAGCCTCATGCGTAGTTGAGTAGGTGTGCCTCGCCCATTATCTCTTTGCGTTGAACGAATCGGAATCCATCACGCCGAGTAATCGTTGCAACGTCGATAGGCCCGCCACAGCCGCGGATACCCACTGTAAGGCGCTGAGCGATTATGGTCGTACGGATGAAGAAGATGGCCAAGTCGACACAGTCCTGAAGCGGCATTGCTGCCATAGGTAAAGGCATTTGCATGCCATTCATTGCTTGTAGGAGTTGCTTAATTTGGTCCGGCTGGAGATTAAGTGTCTTACGGGCGATCTCAACAACTCGATAGTCGTAGCCTTGGATCAATCGGTCGACGAATTCTCGCTGACCTCCCCATGTTATCCCGAATTCGCCCGCGTTCGCTTGTTGTTCTGCGGGTGCTGCCTTCCGGGGAATATCAAAGAGGAGCACCCTTCCATAAGGTTCATTCTCGTTGAATCCGCCTACAACGAATGTGATATTTGGACCATTGTAGTCTGGTGGCATGGTATTCTGCCATTGCTGCATCATGAAGTCGCTCAGTCTCTGCGCAAAGTCTCGAATAAGAAGCCGTCCATTACCGAGACTGGCCTCAAACTCAGGGACGAAACTATGGACAGTTCTCAAGCCAACAGCTGCCAATCCATATGTTACTACGCCTACAGTATTATGGGGATTGCTGAATGAGATTAACTTTGTGGCGTTATCGTAGTGGACTTGAATGCTCTGTCCTTTACCTGCAGGTGCGTCCAAGGTAACGCGACTTTCAGCTGCCAGGACTAGACCTTCCGGTCCCTTGATTACTATACCAAGTGACATGAGTCTTCCTCCTAATGCTTCAATGCTAACATATGTTTAATCTGTATATTTTATAAGGTATTTCCCGCCAATTGTAAAAATATCTTCGAATTTTCCTTCGTCTTTTTCCGAAACTGCTTTCCCCCGATTCACCTAATAAAATTACACTTTCATCGTTCCGCGTCATAGTTGGTTTAATTTTACCAATTTGCTTTCCAATAAGCAATCAAATATTTTTTCAGACTATCCCGCGTTTTCAATTTGGCACAGTTTATTGTACAGACCCGCTCAGGTCTGTTCCGAACATATATAGATCACTTCCGAACGAACTCAGGTCACTTCGGAAGATACTCAGGTACGTTCTGAAGGTATCTATATCCCTTAGGAAGATACTCAGATATGTTCGGAAGGTATCTAAATACCAAAATTTGGTACCCAGGTATGTTCGGAAGTAGCATAACCTTACGATTAACGAACCAAACTATGAAAATAGTAAACTTATGTTCTTTCGGAACGAAGCTGAGTTCACTTCAAACGAAGTAAGGGCAATTCCCCGCCAAAGCGGGATTTAAACATGAATTGACCCTACAGAATCTATGATTCGAACAGGTAGCGATATTTCTTGCTGATCGAGACCAGCATCAGCATGACCGGGACTTCGATCAGGACGCCTACAACCGTCGCCAGGGCTGCCCCGGACGAAAGCCCGAACAGCATCGTGGCTGTAGCAATTGCAACCTCAAAATGATTGGAGGCTCCGATCATGGCCGCCGGTGCCGCATCGGCATACGACAATTTCAGCCAGCGGGCAAAAACAAAATACCCGATGCTGTAAATAAACATCGTCTGGATGAATAGCGGGACGGCGATCCAGAAAATGGTCAGCGGATTTTGCATAATGACTTCGCCCTTGAAGGAAAACAACAGAATCAGGGTCAGCAACAGCGCCACCGTGCTGACCGGCGTCAGGTAATGAATGAACTTACCGTTGAACCAGTCGAGGCCTTTGGATTTGATCAGCTTTTTCCGCGAAAAATAACCGGCGATTAGCGGCAATGCGACATAGATTGCGACCGACAGTAATATCGTCTGCCACGGAATCGGCATGGCATTCACACCCAGCAGGAATCCGCCCAGCGGCGCGTACAGGAAAAGCATCGTCAGGGAATTGATTGCCACCATGACCAGCGTCAGCCCGTCGTTGCCTTTCGCTAAGTAACTCCACATCAGCACCATGGCCGTGCAGGGCGCAATCCCGAGCAGAATCGCCCCGGAAATGTAACTGCGCCAGAGTTCGACTTCCTGGCCGGTCTTGATGATTTCCGTCCCCGGCAGGAATTTCCTGAAAAGTACACCCAGAAAAAGATAGGCAAACAGATACATGGTAAAGGGTTTGATCGCCCAGTTGACCACGAGTGTCAACGCCACCGGCTTGGGTGTTTTGGCGGCCTTCACCACTTCGGTAAAGTCGATCTTCACCATGATCGGATACATCATGAAGAACAGGCAAATCGCGATCGGGATCGATACCTGGTAGAGCGACATGGCGTCTAATTTTATGGCAATGCCGGGAGCGATTTTACCAAGCAGGATTCCACCGGCTATACAGAGCAAAACCCACAGCGTCAGATATCTTTCAAACACATTCAGGCGCTTTTCGGTTGGCATAATCCCTCCTTATTTGAATATCAAATAAATTCCGCCGAGAATAACTAACAGCCCGCAGATTCTTTTCAGCCACAATGCGCCTTTGGATTCGGCGCTCCAGTTCAGGTACTTTTGCAGGATTTCCGTAAACGTTCCCGCAAATACGATCACCGAACAGTGCCCGATGCCGTAGAACAACAGTAGTAAAATCCCGAATAGCATCTGCGTTCCGGCAGTGTTCAGCACGATTGCCAGCATCGGCGCCATATAGGCAAAGGTGCACGGTCCCAGCGCCACCCCGAAAATCAGCCCAAGCAGAAAAGCCGCCAGCAGGCCGCGCTTCTTAATTCGTGATGGATCGGGCGCTGAGATAAAATTCAACGGAATTATGTCCAGCAGATACAATCCGACCACGAAGAATATCACCGCCACGAAGTAATTGCCGAAACGCCCGATGTCGCCCAGCATGCGCCCGAGAAGTCCGGTTATAACTCCAATCAAACCGATCGTAATCAGAATCCCGACGGCAAACAGCAGTGACAACTGAAACGCCCGCCGGGTGGTCACTTTTCCCTTGTCATTGATAAAGCCAACGATCAGCGGAATGCTGGACAAATGGCAGGGGCTGAGCAGGATGCTCAGGATGCCCCAGATGAACGCCGCCATGAGTGCAATAACCGGCGTGGCATTCAAAGCCTGCGATAAACCGGAAAAAAGAGCATCGATCACTGAATGCCCTTTTCTTTCAGAAGTTTTTCGATTTCTGCCAGCGGGAAAAAGCCCTCATGCCGGAAAAATTCCTTGCCGTTCTCATCTAAGAAAACCTGGGTTGGAATCACCCGGATTTTGTATTGCTGAGCATACGGCTTACCCGCGTCCGTCCAGACATCGTAGAATATGACTTTGACCTTTCCGGCATATTTTTCTTCGACAGCCTTCATCACCGGCTGCATCTGTTTACACGGAATGCAGTTGACCGAACCAAGTTCCACGAAAACGACCTTGATTTTTTCCGCGTTCGTCTTCATTGAAATGTCATTTGCCAGATCGCCGGTCTTGCTTTCACACGGAGTGGCACAATTATCACAGGTTGACGTGATCCGGGAATCCGTGCTTTTGCATCCGGTCGTATCGGCCTCGGCTTTCTTATCACAGGTTTGGATCAGTGAAAATCCAAGAATCAATCCCAATACTAAGTACTTTTTCAACATTACATTTTCCTCACACAATATGGTTCTTAATCAATCTTGTTAAAAGACATCTTAATTACTGGCGTCGATCATCCAGTGCGCCAGGGTTTCTTTGGTCGGCAGTTTGCCGCTCGCGACGACTTTTCCGTTGATGACCAGTCCCGGCGTGAACATGATCCCGTAGTCAGCGAACTTATTAAAGTCGGTGACTTTTTCGAGGTTCATGTCTAAGTTGTTTTCGTCCGCCACGACATGACAAAGCTGCTCGAGTTTGCGGCAGTTGGAACAGCCCGAGCCCAAAACGATGACATTTAACATATCGATACTCCTTATGATTTATAATTGCGTTAATGAACGAACATTATCTTCGTAAAATTGCCGGAAAGCGACCTGAATTTCATCGCGCACCCGCCGGTAAACCGCGAGGACTTCTTCATCACTTCCGGTGGCATCCGCCGGATCGTCAAAGCCGATGTGCAGGCGTTGTTTGACCTTCCCAAAAAACACCGGGCAGGTTTCCTTGGCTCCGCCGCAGACCGTGATGACGAAATCGAAATCACAGTCCAGGAATTGGGTAACGGATTTGGTCTGGTTGCCGGACAGGTCGAGCCCGACTTCCTGCATGACGCGGATCGTGAAGGGATTGACTCTTATGGCTGGTTCAGTCCCGGCAGAATACACTTCCAACTGCGGATCGAGCTGCTTAAGAAATGCCTCGGCCATTTGACTACGGCAGGAATTCCCGGTACAGAGAATGAGGATTTTTATCTTATTTGACATAATAGAATTGACAGAATTATTTCTTTATTCGCATCGATTTCCTTTAGTGGTCATTAATCTCAATCAAATTATCCTGTAAATTTTGTTATTCTGTCTATTCAACATTTCTAAAACAACCATCCATAAACCATACCGGAAAGGGTCGCCATTACAACAACCAGCGAAACGTACACGATGGTTTTTTGTACGCCGATCACGCTTTTTATAACCAGCATACTCGGCAATGACAGCGCCGGACCGGCCAGCAACAATGCCAGCGCCGGGCCCTTGCCCATGCCATTGGCGATCAATCCCTGGACAATCGGTACTTCCGTTAAAGTCGCGAAATACATGAACGCTCCGGCAATCGAGGCAAAGAAATTAGCAAACAGCGAATTGCCACCGACCAGACTGCTGATCCAGCGATTGGGTAAAATACCCTGACCGTTTTGTGGTCCGCCCAGCAGAAACCCGGCAATCAAAACGCCAATCGCCAGTAGCGGCAGAATCTGTTTGGCAAAGCCCCAGGATGCCCCGAGCCATTCCCGCGGTTCACCAGGAGTCAGGGTGGTTAAAATACTCAACGCCACGACGCCCGCTGTAAATGCAATCAGCGGTTGATGCGGCAGAAAAATGACCAACGCCACAACCGGCAAAGATACGAGTGTCACCCACAACGGTTTAATTTTCAATACCCAGATAAGCGAGCCTATAAACAACAAACCAAGCATACCGGTAATCAGCCATTTATGCGACCAGATCTGAAACCAGACTCCACTCGTGACATCCGGTTTGCCCCAGTTGACAAATACCAGGATCGCGACCAGCACGAAAAAATGATAGGCGGTCTGCCAGATCGGGCGTTTTTCTTCCGGTTCCGGCATCATCAATTGTGCATCGGATTTTTTCCGCTCCTCTTTCCGGTAGATTAACTGCATGATCAGTCCGATTACGACACTGAATAAAACTGCGCCGATTACTCGGGCAATACCGAGTTCCGCGCCCAGGATTCGGGCAGTCAGAATTATCGCCAGAATATTGATCGCCGGTCCGGAATACAGAAACGCAATCGCCGGGCCTAATCCTGCTCCACGCCGGTAAATCCCTGAAAACAGTGGCAGAACCGTGCAGGAGCAGACCGCCAGGATCGTTCCGGAAACCGATGCTACTAAATAAGCCACCCACTTCTTGGCTTTGGCTCCGAAGTATTTCACCACCGCGGCCTGGCTGACGAATACCGAGATCACACCCGCGATGAAAAATGCCGGCACCAAACACAACAGCACATGCTCACGGGCATACCATTTCAGCAACGCCAGGGATTCATTGATCGCGCCGATAAAACGGGCATTTTCTATCGGCAGATTGTAGATGATTAAAAATGCTCCCAGAATCCAGAGCAGTTTTTTGTATTCTTCTTTCCAGTTCATGTTTTTTCAATCCCACAAATGCAGTTGCGGTCAACGGTCGCTAATTTTGCTACGTCAGCCCCGGCGGTTTCGTTCTGGGTTAACCATCCGACCATTAAATTGGTCAGGATTTTAACCGGTTCGCCAGCGGTGTCATTCAGGCAATAATTGACCCACTTGCCGTCTTTTTTATCGATGATGAAGCCGGCTTCGCGCAAAATTGAAAGATGCTTCGAGATTGTCGAGGTCGCTAATTGCAGGATTTCGGTGATTTCGCAGACACAGAGCGGCTTTTGTGCCAGCAAATTCAGGATCCGGAGGCGGCTTTCATCAGATAATGCTTTAAATATTTTGGTGTACTCACGCATGTTCACTCCATTTTCAAATCCATTCATTTCGTCAATTGGCGAAATGTAAGAGCATCACGTAAAATATCCAAATTATTTTTTAATAATGGTTAATCATTTCATCTTGCAATAAGATTTCACTCAATGTCAAGAATTAACAGAGCGCGCCTTCCGAAGCACAGCCCCGGAATGAGTATAACGCTGAAATCTGATACCAAATCTCCGTATAACTCAAGAACCAAACAAAATATTCTGTTAATCCTGTTATTCTGTCAAAACAATATGCAGAGTTACGCGAAAATAAATCCCGTTTGATTCTTTAGTTTACTTTGTAGCGGGGGCTGGATTCGAACCAGTGTCCGCCAGCTGGCGGATATGAGCCCAATGAATTATTTTTTAAGCAGGGAGCGGATAAATAGTCTCCCTTGAGCTGATTTTAGTTCCTGTTCTCTTCGCATAGCAGATTGTTTATCATCGTATGTCTCGGTATAAATTAATTCCCATGGACGATATCTGACTGTCCAACCTTTCTCGCTTAATTGATTATGAGATTTGATCCGCGTTTCAAGATCGGAAGTAAATCCAATATAAATTTTATCGTACTTTACCGAATGAAGAACATAAACTGTGAACATTTTTCTCTGATTTTTGCTTAGTAGCGGGGGCTGGATTTGAACCAGTGTCCGCCAGCTGGCGGATATGAGCCCAATGAATTATTTTTTAAGCAGGGAGCGGATAAATAGTCTCCCTTGAGCTGATTTTAGTTCCCGTTCTCTTCGCATAGCAGATTGTTTATCATCGTATGTCTCGGTATAAATTAATTCCCATGGACGATATCTGACTGTCCAACCTTTCTCGCTTAATTGATTATGAGATTTGATCCGCGTTTCAAGATCGGAAGTAAATCCAATATAAATTTTATCGTACTTTACCGAATGAAGAACATAAACTGTGAACATTTTTCTCTGATTTTTGCTTAGTAGCGGGGGCTGGATTCGAACCAACGACCTTTGGGTTATGAGCCCAACGAGCTACCAGCTGCTCCACCCCGCGATCAATTTTAAAAACCGGGCTTAATTTGCATAAAATTTAGTGAAATCACAAGATGCAAAATCGAGTATTAACAAAAATGTTGCTCCGTCTTGTAACTGACGAGTAAACACATTATTAAAAAATCGTACTTTACTTCCATTATTTCGTCACTTAAATTCAACCAGCGATGAGAGAGTAACCAAATAGGAACCTAAGGTATGAAAAAGCAGACCGCAGGCAATCATTTTTCGTGGTTGGCACTCTATGTATTTATACTGTTTATCCTGATCATCTTGTTCTCCGGATACTTTTATTATCAAAATCAAAAAAATAGGATTTATAGCGAAAAATGGAATGAATTAGAGTTCCTTGCCCGGGAAAAAACTGCTCAAATCAGCGAATGGCGACAATCCTATTACGCACAGGCGAAAACAATTTTAAACGATAATAGATTCGCTAAATCGGTGAGTGATTTCATTCAAAACCGGATGGAGTCAGTCCAATTAAGATCGATAATAAAAGTCTATTATAAAAACGTGAATATTTCCACTGTCCGGCTATTTTTTCCAGATGGATCTCCCCTTTTTCCACCAGGATCAACTCCGCGAAAATTAGTCTCTACAGAACTATTGGTTCAGGCTGCCAACCAGCAAAAAATTATATGCGATGATATCGAACTCAATTTTCAAAATAAACCTGCTCTTTGTACCTATATTCCTATCCTTATAAAAACCGGGAATAAGTCGGAAGTACTGGCCGTAATGCAAATGATTATAGATCCAGCCCGTATTCTGTTCCCCATTTTACAGAACGAATTAATTAAAAGCCATTCCGTAGAAGTATCTCTCGTTCGAAAAAATGGCGAAAATGTCCAATACCTAACAAAGTTACGTTATCGGGAAAATGCGCCTCTAAATTATTCGCGAGCAATTGATGATAAGTCATTGTTGTCAGCAATGGCAGTGCGTGAAATAGAAGGAAACGTCGAGGGCAAAGACTATCGGGATGTCCCCGTTCTGGGATTTATTCGCCATATCCCGGATTCACCCTGGTATCTGATTGCCAAGATCGATCGCGATGAGGTCCTGCGACCACTCCAGCAATTACAACGCATGATATTTCTTGTCATCATCTTATCGATTTTTATTGCCGGGATTACCATACTTTATTTCATAGAGGTTAAACGGAGGCAGACGGAAACCCGGAAGTATCAGATTGAGCTCGAGCACCAGGTATTGGTCAAGCACTATGATTATCTCTCAAAATACGCTAATGATGCCATCTTTTTACTAAATGATAAATTTGAGATTCTCGAGATGAATGATCGGGTGATCGATTACTATGGTTATACCCGGGAAGAATTGGTAAACAGGCCGATCATTCAGCTCCGTCCGGTAGAATTACGGCTGAAACTAGATGAGATTTTGGAAAAAATAGAGGGCAAGGAAGGCGTTGTCTACGAGACGAATCACCAGCATAAAGACGGTACCATCTTCCCGATCGAAGCCAGCCTGCGAAAAATCGAAATTGACGAACAGATTTACTATCAGAGCATAGTTCGGGATATTACAAAACGCCGATTAGTCGAAGATGCATTGAAGGAGAGTGAGGAACTTTTCCGCCACACTTTCGAGCAGGTTGCGGTGGGTATGTCGATTCTTTCACCCGACGGAGCCTGGCTGCAGGTCAATCAACGTCTTTGTGATATTTTGGGTTATACCCGCGACGAGTTGATGAAACTCAGTTACACCGAGATCACGCACCCCGAACATAAGGATCAGGATGAGGAGCGTATCCGCCAAATGGTGACCGGCCTGCGGAGTTCCGATTCGTGGGAAAAACGCTATATCCGCAAGGATGGTACCTTAATCTGGGCCCGAATAACGAATTCTCTGATCAGAACCGCAGATGGCCGACCAAACTACTTTATCACAATCACTGAGGATATCACCGGACCAAAACGAATTGAGGAAGATCTGCGAGAAAGCGAATCTCGTTATCGTTTCTTATTTGAGCATAATCCGGCACCGATGTTAATCTATGAACGCGGCACACTGAAAATGCTGTCGGTTAATGAGGCCTTTCAGAAACATTATGGCTACAGCATGGATGAGGCTCTCGCTATGCTTTTAACCGACCTTTACCCCGAAGAAGAAAAAAAACCGATCACCGAGATAGCTTCGCAATTGCACGGCTATCATAACGTGGGCGAATGGCATCACCGTAAAAGAGACGGTTCTTATACGACTATTTTAGCCTGCTCGCATGACCTCGATTACAAAGGACACACCGCCCGGGTTGCAGTGATGACTGATATTACCGATCGCAAATACGCGGAACAGATCATTAAAAATATAAACCTGGAACTCGAACAACGTGTCATCCAGCGTACGGCACAGCTGGAAGCCGCCAATAAAGAGCTTGAAGCCTTTTCCTATTCAGTCTCGCATGACCTGCGGGCCCCGCTCAGGGCAATTGACGGATTTACCCAAATCCTGCTGGAAGAATATGTCGGCAAACTCGATCCTGAAGGTCAGCGGCTCTTTAACGTCATCAGCTATAATGCCCGGAAAATGGGACAACTGATCTCTGATCTACTCGAATTTTCACGGGCCGGTCGTAAGGAGCTTTTACTCATTTCCGTCAATTTGAATCAAATCTTTAAAGAAGTATTCACCGAGTTAACCCAAAACGAATCCGGGCAGAGCATTAAACTGAATTTGAAGCGCTTACCGGAAGTCAAAGGTGACGCCGGTTTATTAAAAATCATGATAACAAATTTGCTGTCGAACGCGATAAAATTTACCCGCAAACGGGATAGTGCCAGGATTACGGTCAGCTGCCAGCCGGAAGCCGATCGTTACATTTTTAGTGTGAAAGACAATGGCGTCGGATTTGATATGCGCTATGTCGACAAACTGTTCGGTGTCTTCCAGCGTCTGCATACCGAGCAGGAATTCGTAGGTACGGGGGTCGGGCTGGCGCTGGTTCAGAGGATAGTGCACCGGCATAATGGCCAGACCTGGGCGGAAGCCACCGTCGATCGGGGCGCAACCTTTTATTTTTCTTTACCAGTTACGGATTGATCCGGCCAAACCGATGTTTGCTATTCCATCGAACTGGCAGTTTCACAAAACAAGAGCATCGGCTGGTCGGATTCCGACAGCCCGGATCTGTTCCGGCATTAAGCCCGGAATTGGTCAACGACGATGTCTTGTTATGTTTTGGGTTTTGCCAATTAATTAACTAATTTTGCACTATCTGGAGGAAGAAATGAATGATAATATTATCGAAATCCTGCTGGTTGAAGATGATCCTCAGGATATTGAATTAACCTTGCGGGCATTAAAGAAACACAAATTGACCAACCGGGTTTTTGTTGTAAATGACGGTGCCGAAGCGCTCGATTTTATTTTTGGTACCGGCCAATATAATGACCGTGATCTGAAGA
>Ga0209749_1001744_pt1 | contig 17449 bp, 15 predicted proteins | sample EPASupsiteSAE347_FD_187267 | JGI IMG/M metagenome (GOLD analysis project Ga0209749, IMG submission 187267) | Bioremediated contaminated groundwater from EPA Superfund site, New Mexico - Sample SAE3-47 (SPAdes) (version 2) | ecosystem: Environmental > Aquatic > Deep subsurface > Groundwater >... | reverse complement strand
AGGGTGGATGAAGCGAAGCGCATCCACCAAAACCAAGCATATTATTGGTGGAACCGCTTCGCTTGTTCCACCCTACATATTTGACTTCTGTATTCTCATATAAAATGAATACGCCTCTCAAAAAAGACAGCCGCTCCCTGCACGTCCTCATGGCCGTATTTATCATCGTGGGGACGGGCATTATCGCCGCCGGCTACTTTTATTACCTCGATTATAGAAACCGTTATCAGACGGAAGTTGAACGCCGGCTCACGGCCATTTCGGAAATGAAAGTAAGCGAGCTGGTCAACTGGCGAAAGGAACGTCTGGGAGACGCCTCCGGGTTTTACGGAAATGAGGCCTTTGCTTCTCTGGTCCGCCGGTATTTCCTCAATCCCGCCGCCCCGGAAGTGCAAAGGCAACTCTGGATATGGCTGAGCAAAATCCAGGTATTCTACAGCTATGACCTCGTCCTGCTGCTCGATGCCCGGAGCGTCCCGCGGATGTCCGTTCCCGATACCAAGGAACCGGTCAGCGCCGACACATTACAATACGCCGGCATAGTAATGCGGTCTGGTCAAATCCACTTTCAGGATTTCTATCGCGACGGACACAACCAGCGCATTTACCTTAGCATCATGGTTCCCATTCTCGATTTCCAGAACAATAATAAGGCACTGGGCATCCTCGTCCTGCGCATCGATCCGGAAAAATTTCTCTATCCCTTCCTCAATAGCTGGCCCATACCCAGCCGGACGGCAGAAACCCTGATCGCCCGCCGGGAGGGTGATGAGGTGTTATTTCTCAACGAGCTCAGATTTCAGAAGGACACCGCCCTTAAGCTTCGTTTTCCCTTGACAAACAAGGAATTGCCGCCGGTAAAAGCCATCCTCGGACAGGAAGGGGTCGTCGAAGGTCGCGACTACCGGGGAGTCCCTGTGATTGCCGCTGTCCGCGCCATTCCCGACTCGCCCTGGTTTCTTTCCGCCCGGATGGATAAGGAAGAGTTATATGCCCCGCTGCAACAACGACTCTGGTTGATGATCGCGCTTGTCGGCGTCCTGCTGATGGGCGCCGGCGCCGGCGCCGTCCTGATCTGGCGGCGGCAGTCTCTCCGCTTTTATCGGGATCAATATGAAACGGCGGCGGCCCTGCGGGAGAATGAAGAACGTTTCCGCACCATCTTTGAACGCTCGACAGTAGGCAAATCGCTGACCGCAACCGACGGAAGATTGCTGAAGATAAACCATGCCTTCGCCGATATGCTCGGTTATACGACCGGGGAAATGGAGAAAATGAGCTTTGCCGAGATCACCCACCCCGACGACATACCGGCAAGCCGGGAATGCATCCGCAGCGTGCTGGCGGGAGAGCGGACCGTCTATCGCCTTGATAAACGCTACCTCCACAAAAGCGGCCGCATTATCCACGCCGATGTAAGCACCACCCTGTTTCGGGATGCTGACGGCTCTCCCCTTTATCTCATCACCAGCGTCATGGACATCACCGACCGGATTACAACCGATGAGGCTTTGCTTAGGAAAAACAATCTGTTGGCAGCAATGAGCGACATCTTCAAGGAAGCGCTGATCAGTAAAACCAGTGACGATGTGGCCCGCCTGTGTCTCACCCTGGCGCAGAAATTGACGGACAGCAATATCGGCTTTATCGGCGAAATTAATTCATCCGGCCGTTTCGACACCATCGCCCTGACGGACCCGGGGTGGGGAAAATGCGTCATCCCGAAGACAGACGCGGCGGTCATGATTCGCAATATGGAGATTCGCGGCATCTGGGGCCAGGTGATCAGGAGCGGAGCAGCGCTCATCGCCAACCATCCGGGCACTCACCCCGACAGCGTCGGCCTTCCTGCCGGTCATCCGCCGCTCACATCGTTCCTGGGCGTTCCCCTGGTTCATTCCGGCCGGACCATCGGGATGATCAGCCTGGCCAATAAAGAACATGATTACACTCCTGACGATCAGGAAATGGTCGCCAATCTTTCCATCGCCTTCATAGAAGCCTTGATGCGCAAACGGGCGGAGGAGGCGCTCCGAGAAAGGGAAGAGGATTTGCAGGTCAAAAACGCCGAGCTGGAACGTTTCACCTACACGATTTCCCATGACCTCAAAAGCCCGCTGGTCACGGTCAAGACCTTCCTCGGATATCTGGAAAAGGATCTTGCCGAAGCCGATGCCGGGCGCATAGAACAAGATATCAATTTTATTCGCACCGCTGCCGACAAGATGGGGCTTCTGCTTGAGGAACTGTTGGAGATGTCGCGGATCGGCAGGGTTGTCAACCCGGCGGTAAACATTACGCTTGGGGAACTGGTCAATGATGCCCTTAACGCCGTGGCCGGCCGGATTGCGGAAAAAGGCGTCGCAGTGCAGGTAAGCGATGAGACTTTTACCCTCTATGGCGACCGCAGCCGCCTGGCGGAGATCTGGCAGAATCTGGTGGAAAACGCCGTCAAGTTCATGGGGGATCAGCAGGCGCCGCGCATTGAAATTGGCGTGGAACGGCAAGAGCAGGATACTGTTTTCTATGTCCGCGACAACGGCATGGGCATCGATCCCCGCCACCAGGCCAGGGCTTTCAACCTCTTCGAAAAACTCGATCCGAAAAGCGACGGCACCGGCATCGGCCTGTCCCTCGTCAAGCAGATCGTGGAGATTTATAAGGGGACGATCTGGCTTGAATCGGAGGGAATCGGAAGGGGAACCTCTTTCCGTTTCACCCTGCCCGGGGCAATTAAAATATTTGACAAAAACGCTGAAGCCTTAGATACTAAGAGAGGTGAATAAACAAAGTGGAAACCAGGAGCGAGCAGATTAAAGGGGAACCACTCATTATCTTGTTGGTGGAGGATGAGCCGGCCCACGCCGAGATCGTGCGGCGGAACTTCGCCGGCTTTCGCATGGCCAACCGCCTGGTCCATGTGGCGGACGGGCAGCAGGCCCTTGATTACCTGTATCACCAGGGTGAATACGGAGAACCGGCGCAATCCCCCCGGCCGAATCTGATTCTTCTCGATCTGCGCCTCCCCAAAGTGGACGGTCTCGAGATCCTGGAGAAAGTCAAGACCGATCCCGATCTGTGCTGCATCCCCGTGGTGGTCCTGACGACTTCATCGGCAGAGGCGGATATGATCAAGGCTTATAAAAACAAAGCCAACAGTTATCTTGTCAAACCGGTGGATTTCCCGCAGTTCATGACCATGATGGAAGCACTGGGCTACTACTGGCTGGCCTGGAATGAGTACCCCTATTGATTTCATAAGGAGATTCAAGGTGCAGAACAAACTGGAGGTCATTTTATTGGTGGAGGACGAACCTGGGCACGTTGAAGCTATCCTGCGCGCTCTCAAGGGCGCCGGCGCCGTCAGGGAGGTTCGACTGGCCGGATCGCTCCGGGAATATCACGAAGCGGTGACAACCAAATCACCGGACATTGTCCTGATGGACATGAATCTGCCGGATGGACGGGCGGTAGAGATATTGACTTCGCCTCCGGAAAACGGGGCGTTCCCTGTCCTGATCATGACGAGTTACGGCAATGAGCGGATTGCCGTAGAAGCCATGAAGGCCGGGGCGTTGGACTATATCGTCAAGTCTCCCGATGCTTTTGCCGCCATGCCCCGCACCATCGAGCGCGCCCTCCGGGAATGGCATCTGCTCCAGGAGCGCAAGCGGGGAGAAGAAACTATCCGGCATTCCCTGGACAAACTGCGCCGGGCAATCCAGACGACCATCCAGGTCCTCGTCCTGGCGGTAGAGACGAAAGATCCTTATACGGCCGGTCATCAGCGGCGCATGACCAACCTGGCCCGGGCGATGGCCACCGAAATGGGCCTGCCCCCGGAGCAAATAGAAGGCATCCGTATGGCCGGCATTGTCCATGACATCGGCAAGATATCCCTTCCTGCCGAAATCCTCAGCAAACCGTCGAAACTCACCGAAATCGAGTATTCCCTGGTGAAGGCCCATGTAAAGGGCAGCTATGATATCCTGAAGGATGTGGAATCACCCTGGCCCCTGGCGGAGATCGTCTACCAGCACCACGAGCGGATGGACGGCTCCGGCTATCCACGCGGTCTCAAGGGGGCGGAGATTCTCATCGAGGGCCGCATCCTCGCCGTAGCCGATGTGGTGGAAGCCATCGCCTCTTACCGTCCCTATCGTCCGGCATTGGGAATAGACGCCGCCCTGGGAGAAATCGCCGCCCACAAGGGTACGCTTTATGATCCGGGGGCAGTGGATGCGTGTCTGAAATTATTCCGGGAAAAAAATTTCGGCTTCGAGGCTGACGCCTATCCCATAGACAGGAAGCTGAACGCTCGGGAAGACACCGCCAAGCTGTTAAAAAGTTAAAATGTTAACAGCATAACTACTCTTGAATAACTAATCTAATATGTCATTGAGATGGTATTTTGAAAAAGTGGCATCAGGCAAAATCGCTATTCGAAAACAATCCAAACCATCCTTCTCTGAATACCGAGCTACTTGAACCACATCAGCGTGGCATTTACTCCTTCCGACTCGATAAAAAATACCGGGCGCTGTTTTTATGCCTGTCTGAGAATGACGTGGAAATTATTGCCATTACAAAACATTATCGAAAATAAACTCACCCGCCTTGAAAAAGGCCTGCATCACCACCGGGTCGAAGTTACGTCCCCAATCCTGCTCGTTAATGCTCCGGGCCTCCTCTAAGGAAATCTTTTCGCTTGTCGCTATCTTTGTTGTATATTAATGTGAAGAGGAATAATCGTAACGGGAGTCTTACCAGGGAATGAAGCTCAGCGGCAAAGAATTCGACCGGGCGGTGAAAAGGGCCATCGACCGCATTCCAGAGGAAATTCGCCTCCGCCTGGATAATATCGTGATTTCTGTACAGCCACGGCCATCCCGTACCATAATCAGAGAACTCGCCCTGTCGTCCGACGACCCTCCCTTCGGCGTCTATTGGGGAATTTCCCTGCCGGAGCGTTCAGAAACCAACCCGCCCCTCTTCCCGGACACCATTTTAATCTTTCAGGAACCCCTGGAAAATGCCTGCCAAAGCCTGGCGGAGTTAGAGGAGGAGATCGAGATAACCGTTGTCCATGAGATCGCCCATTTCCTCGGCATGACGGAAGAACAGCTCGCGGCGCTGGGATACGAGTAAAGAAAGGGGCCATTCGGATTTCAAGGCAAAGATGAAATCAAGACGGCAAGGAAGAGGCGACGCAGGCGTATATGGAAATACGTCGAGGAGCCGATGACGAAGCCAACGAAGATAGCGCTTTGCTTTGGAATCCGAATAAGAAAGGCGGGGTAAATGAAATTATCACTTACCCCGCCTCTTATCTGGCGGAGAGAGGGGGATTCGAACCCCCGGTACACTTTTGGGCGTACACACGATTTCCAGTCGTGCCCTTTCGGCCTCTCAGGCATCTCTCCGGGTCTTCTATGACAAACTCGCAAAAAGTTTTTTTTCAATGGCGGAGAGAGGGGGATTCGAACCCCCGTGGGAGCTTTTGGCCCCCAAATCGATTTCGAGTCGATCCCGTTACGACCACTTCGGTACCTCTCCGCATGGAGCTTTCCATATTCAAAGCGGTGCGGGTTATAACCTCTTTTGCTGAAAAAAGCTACTCAAAATTTCAGCACACCGCCCTTCCATAACACCCCCGGTAAATTCCACGCCATGATTAAGGAGCCTGTCCGCAAAGACGCGGCCGATGGAAACAACGGCGCCCCCCTTGGGATCTTTCGCTCCGAAGACGACCCTGCCGATGCGGGCGTGAATGACGGCGCCGGCGCACATGAAGCAGGGCTCCAGGGTCACATACAACGTCGCCCCCGTCAGTCGGTAATTCCCTGCATGCCGGGCCGCGGCGCGGATGGCAAGGATCTCCGCATGGGCGGTCGGATCGTTCAAAGCGATGGGGCGGTTGTGGGCCCGGGCAATAATCCGGTCGCCGCTGACGATCAGCGCCCCGACCGGGACCTCCCCTTCCCCAGCGGCGGCAGCCGCCTCCTCCAGGGCCAGGGCCATGTAGCGTTCGTCCGTCTCCCCATGCGGCGTCAGCGCCATCTCAGCGTTCATACAATTATCAGAGCTTCCCTTTCTTGGCAAATAAGGCTGTTCCCTTCATTTTTATTGATTTATTCCGCCGTGTTGATTTATGATCATCCCATGAAGCCTTTCTGGAAATCCGGCCGGTTGCCGCTGTCAAAGGCCTTTATCACGGCCATGCTGATTTCCCTTGCCTCGCATGTCCTGGTCCTTTCCATGCCCGTCATCGGGGAGAAACCCTCTCCCCGGCCGCGGGAGGGCGGGCTGTTGACGGTACACCTGACCGAATCCATTCCTGCTCCTAAGGAAAAGGACGCCCCGAAAGTGCCGGATACGGTAAAGGAAAAACCGGCGCCGACGCCGGCGGCCGAGACGGTTGCCAGGGAAGACACCGTCAATCTGGGCAGCCAGGACAGCCGCTACCGCGCCTATCTCCTCAAGATCCGGAAGCGGATTGAACACATCTGGCAATACCCGCCGGCCGCCCTCCGGAAAAAGGAAAAAGGGACGACGACGGCCAGATTTTCCATCAATAAAAGCGGCGGATTATCTTCTCAAGACGTCGTTTCTACATCAGGTTCGCAAATTCTCGATGAATATACCCTTGCGGTCATTCGCGCCGCCGCGCCCTATGATCGCCTCCCCGGAGAACTGGGTCTCTCGAAACTCCACATCGTGGCCGCCTTCCATTACCGGTTGTCGGAGTAATGATCAGAGGTCGGAAATCAAAGCCGTCAGTCGCCGATTCAATTCGAGCAGCCGTTCCCTGACCTCCGACTGTTCCGCCCATCCTTTCGCCTCAATCCGGGCCTGCCGTTCCCGGAGCTGCTGCTGGCGCTTTTCCATATCCAGAAGAATAAAATTCCAGTCAATCCGGGGCACAGCCTGTTCCGGAGGGGCCACGCGTTCAATCGCTGCTCCCGGTTTCAGGGTTACTTCCTCGAGGTAGTCGGGAATGGTTACGGGGAAACCATAGCGTTCGTGAATCAGACGGGCAAGGACCTGCTGGGCCGAGTATTCTCCATGAATGAGAAAGACCTGTAGGGCTTGGGACCGGAAATGCCCCAGCCACTCCAGAAGCTGACTCTGTCCGGCGTGGGCGGAAAAGCCGTTAATGGTATAAATTCGCGCCTTGACCGCTACGTCTTCATTGAAGATTCTGATCATTCTGGCTCCATCGACGATTCGCCGCCCCGTGGTTCCCTGGGCCTGAAAACCCACAAAGACGACGCTGGCTCCTTCCCGCCAGAGATTGTGGCGGAGGTGATGACGAATCCGGCCCGCATTGGCCATGCCGCTTGCCGAAACAACCACGGCCGGCCCGGCGGAAGCGTTTATTTTCATGGATTCCTCGGTGCTGCGGGTAAAATGGAGCTGGGGAAAGGTCAGGGGATCCTCTCCCTTCTTGAGCATGCCCCTGGCCTCTTCATCAAAGTAGCCGGTATATTTACGGAAAATCTCCGTTGCCTGGGTGGCCAGCGGGCTGTCCACGTACACGGGCATATCCCTGGGCAGGCGGCCATCCCTGTCCAGCAGATGGAGGCAGTAAAGTAATTCCTGGGTCCTTTCCACGGCAAAGGACGGGATGATTACCTTTTCCCCGTTACGGTAGCTGAAAGCGATGGCCTCCGCCAGCTCGCTAAGGCTTTCCGTCTCGTTCTTGTGATCCCGGTTGCCGTAGGTCGACTCCATAAAAAGATAGTCCGCGGTCTCGATCACCGTGGGGTCCTTGATGATAAGTTGGGCCGGCCGGCCGACATCCCCGGAAAAGACGAGTTTCGACGTCTTCCCGTTTTCCCTGACTTCCAATTCGAGGATGGAGGCCCCGAGAATATGACCGGCGTCGCGGAAAGTAGCGGTCAAACCGTCAAAGGGAGTTACCGGCTGATCATATTCAACGGTTTTGAAATACCGGGCCACTTCTTCAGCGTCCTTCCGGGTGTACAGGGGTTCCACATTATTCTCGCCTTGACGGAGATGCTTGCGGGTTTTCCATTGGGCCTCCATCTCCTGAATGTGGGCGCTGTCCAGAAGCAGTATTTTCAAAAGATCAAGGGTGGGGGGCGTCGCATAGATCGATCCGCGGAATCCTTCCTTGACGATCCGGGGCAACAGACCGGCATGGTCGATATGGGCGTGGGTCATGAGCAGGCATTCGATTTTTGCGGCGTCATAGATTTTCGTCTCCCAATTGCGCTTCTCGATCTCCCCGTTGCCTTGATGCATCCCGCAGTCGATGGCGAAGCGGCGCCCCTCCGTCTCCAGAATGAAACAGGAACCCGTCACCGTCCTTGCCGCCCCCATAAATTTCACCTTCATATCCTTGTTCTCCTCTCGTCTTCTTCACTCAGCAGGGGAAGCTCATACGTTAACCGGAGGAACTTCTTTTTATGCAACCTTCTTCTCCTTGCCTTTTAACAAAAGAAACGTCGCTGAGACACGGCAGATATTCTTTCCCTTATCATCCGTTACCAAACAATCTCCGATAACCAGACTGCCGCCCTTTTTAAATACGCTTGCCGTAGCAATAAGCTCTCCGGAACTTACCGCGGCCAGAAAGTTGCTCTTGAGTTCAATCGTGGTCAATCCTTCATTGGGTGTTAATGTCGTAACCATGGCATGGGCAATGGTTTCATCCGCCAGCGCAACGATCAGGCCACCCTGCATTTTGCCCGCGCCCTGCAAATATTCGGGACGGACAGGCATACGAAACCGAGCATAGCCTTCTTTAATTTCCGTAGGCTCGATACCGATGAAATCCATAAACGGATTCAGCCCCTTTTGCCCCGCTTTAATTTTTTCCAGATATTTATTGAAGTCAGGAATGGTCAGCCTCCGCTAAATGATTACAGTTGTCAACTTAGCAGACCTCTTAGCAGACCTCAGAGAAAAGACAAGGTTTAATTTATTCCTTCATCCCCCCTGCGCAGCAATCATATTTCAGCCGTTAATCATACGGTGAAAGGAATGAAAAGATATGTTAAGGGAGAATCATGTCGGAATCGATCGTTGAAGCCCTGCAGATCAGGAAAACCTACGGCGAGCTTATCGCCGTCGATGACGTGTCCTTTGCCGTCGCCAGGGGGGAATGCTTCGGCATCCTCGGACCCAACGGCGCCGGCAAGACGACCACCATCCGCATGACCTATGGATTTTCCCCGCTGACGGCAGGCGTCCTCAGGGTCTTCGGTCTGGATGTATCCCGCCATGCCCGGGCGATCAAGGCCCGCATCGGCGTCTGCCAGCAGGACAACACCCTCGATCCCGACTTGACCATTATCCAGAATCTGACCGTCTTCGCCCGTTATTTCAATATCCCGAAGCCCCAGGCGGTCAGGAAGGCGGACGAGTTGCTGCGCTTCATGTCCCTCGATCACCGGAGTCATTCCCGGGCGCTGGAGCTCTCCGGGGGAATGATCCGGCGCATCGTTCTGGCCCGGGCGCTGATCAACCAGCCGGAACTGCTGATCCTCGATGAACCGACAACGGGTCTGGACCCCCAGTCCCGCCACCAGGTATGGGAACGTCTCGACAATCTGCGCCGGCAGGGACTGTCGATCCTGCTGACGACCCACTATATGGAAGAGGCGTCCCGCTTGTGCGACCGCATCATCATTATGGATCATGGCCGCATCCTGGTTCAGGGGAAACCCGCCGAGTTGATCAGAGAGCATATCGGCAAGGACGTCCTGGAAATATCATCGCCCGCCGCTGACCTCAGAACCTACATCCGCCTGCAGAAGATAGCCTTTGAGGACCTGGGAGATCGTCTCCTCGTTTACGGCGATCACGACGACCATCTCTATCGGTATATCAGCAACCGCTTCTGCCCCGAGGGCTGCGTGATGAGGACGGCAACCCTGGAGGACGTGTTTCTGAAACTTACCGGAAGGGGGCTCCGGGAATGAGCACGGGCATTCTACGGGTCTGGCAGCGCAACCTCGACGTCTACCGGCAGAACTGGAAGATCAGCTTCATGCCGCCCCTGCTCGAACCCCTGCTTTATCTGGCGGCCTTCGGCATCGGTTTAAGCGGACTTATCGGCGACGTGGCCTACGGCGACGGGAAAATTTCCTATCTGGCCTTTATCGCTCCGGCCCTGCTGGCCATAAACATCATGAACAACGCCTTTTTCGAAAATACCTACGCTTCCTTCGTCCGCATGTACTACCAGAAAACCTTTGACGCCATGATGGCGACGCCCCTGTCGGTAGAAGAGATCATTACCGGAGAAATCGTCTGGGGAGCCACGAAATCCGTCATCGCCACGGCGATCATGATGGTAATCCTCACCTTTTTCGATCTCATCCATTCCCCCGCCGGTCTGCTCCTTATTCCCCTGGCCTTCTGCGGCGGCTTCGCCTTCGGTTCCATGGGCATGTATTTCACCGGTATCGTTTCCCATATCGAGCTGTTCAATCTCCCCTTCTTTCTCTTCATCACCCCCATGTTCCTCTTCAGCGGCACCTTTTTTCCTCTGGAAGGGATGCCCCCGTGGGCCCGGATGCTCGCCACGGCCCTGCCTCTGACTCATCTCGTCGATCTGGCCCGGGGATTATGCTACGGCAGTTTCGCCAAATCGATGCCCTTGGCCCTCGGCTATCTGTTGCTGTTCTCCCTGGTCTTCTATCCCCTGGCTCTGACTAGAATGCGCCGACGCCTCATCAAATAGCGGCTTTGCAAAGAAAAAGGGAGACCCTGGGGTCTCCCTTTCTCAGCATATATTTTTCAGCTACGGATCAGCGGGACGATTCGATGTACTCTTCCACCTTTTCCGCGATGGTCTTCACGATCGCCTCAAATTTGCCCTCATCCTTTTCGAGGAGGGTCATCCGGAAACCCTGTAAGGAGGTAAAGAACGAGGTCAGGGGCACCACGCATATTCCTGTCGCCCCAAGGAGATAATAGACAAAGCGTTTGTCGAGCTCGACATTTTCTCCTACCAGGCTCTCCACGAAGGTCTTGATCTCCGGATGGACAATCGGCAGGCTCTGACGGCTATTCAAAAACGCCTCATTGAAGACCGCCGTCATATAGAAGGCCCCGTTGGTGCGATTAACCATCAGGCAGGGAACGTCCTTGAGGATGTTGTAGGCGATGTTGGAGAGCCGCTCGTAGTGTCTGATCCGCTCATCGAGATAGTGCTGGTATTTCGGGTGCGACATTATCCTCGGAATGGAAAGCTGGGGCAGGGTCGTCGAACAGACCTCGGACATTTTCTGGGTCAGAATCGAATTGACATATCGGGCAAAGGTCTCGTCCTTGTCGGCATTATAAACCTCGATCCAACCGCAGCGCGAACCCGGCCAGGGAAACTCCTTGGAGATTCCCTTCATGCTTAAACCGGGCACATCTCCGATAACGTCCGATAGGCACAGGGTCTTCTTGTTGTTGTACACGATGTTGGTATACGTCTCGTCAAAGACGAGGAAGAGATCGTGCTCCTTGGCGATCTTCACGACCTGCCGCAGGGTTTCGGCGGGATAGACGAAACCCGTGGGATTGTCCGGATTGATCACGAGGATGCCGACAATGGAACTGTGGCTCTTTACCTTCTGCTCCAATTCCCGGATATCCGGATACCAACTGCTGTAAGGGTTCATCCGGTAGGTATTCGGCGGGAAAGAGGCGTGAAGAACCTCCGCCAGAAAATGGGTCGAATAGGTCGGCTCGGGGACGATAACCCGGGCGTCCACACGAATAGAACTATAGCATCTGGCGATGGCGTCGCCCAGACCGTTGAAGAAGATGATGTCCTCCCGGTTGATCTGCGTCTTTCCCCTTCTATTGACCAGATCGACAAGAAAATCCCTCGTTTCGTCCACCCCCTTCGTCGGGGAATAGGCAAAGGATTTATCATCCTTGATAATGTCGACGAGGATCTCCTTCATCCATTCGGGAATGTGTTCTCCTTTTTGCACCGGATCGCCGATATTCTCCCAGTGAACCTCTATACCGTATTCCTTGAGTTTATTGGCGACAATGACGATATTCCTGATTTCATAGGTCAGGCCGTTGCCCGCCCTCGCGATATCAAATCTCATAACCCCTTTTCCACACCTCATTCTTTACAGCGTTATAAAGGTTTATTTTTTAATACAAGTCGGGAAAAATATCCACAAATATTTTCACCGGTTTTTCTCCGACATTCTCAGCTTTTATAAAAAAATCCCCTTCCCGCCCTTGACTGTTTGTCCATTGTTCTCTATGATCAGGCCGTTGATCGGTCAGGAGACGGAAACATGAAAATCAAATGGAGCTGGGTCGATTCTGCGGCCAAACGCGACAAAGCAGCTCGAGACATTCTTAAAGCGCCCGTGATCGGGGTGGATACGGAGTACGATTCCTTCCGGTATTTCCGTGAGAAACTCTGTCTCCTGCAGATCAATTCCGGGACATGCAGCTACATCTTCGATCCCCTTGCCAGTCTGGATATATCCTTTCTTGGCGAGGTCTTTGCCTGCGGCAAGACGGTTAAGGTTATCCATGCCGGGGATAACGACATCCGGATTCTTAAACGTGACTATGATTTCTCCTTCAACCGGATCTTCGATACCCATCGCGCGGCCTCCCTGCTGGGCTGCCGGCAGTTGTCTCTGTCCGCCCTGATTCGACAGTTCCTCGCCATCGATTTTGAAAAGCAGAAGAAGCTGCAGCGATCACGATGGGAAAACAGACCCCTGACAGAGGAGCAGCTTCACTACGCAGCCCAGGATACGGTCTTTCTCATCGATCTATACAGGAAATTACATGCCGACCTTGATCAGGCAGGTCTTTTGGAAGCAGCCGCCGCGGGTTTCGAAGATATCGCCTCCGTATCGTGGCACGAAAAAATAATTAACCGCCAGGGATATCGCCATATTCAGGGATTCAACAGCCTGACGATGGAAGCGAGAGAGCGGTTGAAGCGTCTTTACCTGTGGCGCTTCAATAAGGGGAAAAACATCAATCGGGCTCTTTTTATGATCATCTCCGACCAGGAACTCCTTCAGATCTCCCGGACCGGCGAACCGACACTGGTTTCACTGATTACCAGCGCCGGTCTTTCTCAAGACAAGGTGCACAGGTACGGGAGCGAACTGCTGGACATCCTCAAGGAGCGACCTTCAACCTGATGGTCCGGCTCCTTACCGGGGGAATCCCCTTCTCCCAGGAGCGGAGATAACCAAGGACAATCTCGGCCTCTCCCGGACCTACGGTCCGGAAAATCCAGGTCTCCCGACCTCCCGCACCGACCAATCCCGTATGGGGGGGGTGATACGCGTGGCTGACCAGTTTCACCGTCCTTTCGGCGAGAGGTTTCATCAATTGCCATTGATAACCCGTCGTCGGATTCGACGCCAGGGTCGCCACAATTTCATGATCCACCTTCGCGCTTACCTCACTGAACCCGTCGGTAAAACTGATGACGGCGCCCTCCTCGGCCCCCCTGACTTCGATAAGACCGTCCTCGCCGGCGATGGCGGGACTGAACAAAAGCAGGCAGCAGCCGATGACGATCCAGAATGCATATCTCATGATTCACTCCTCCCTTTCTTTTAACTCAGGATTGAAGGTAACTGTGGAGCCCCGGAAGATAATTTACCCCGAGGTAGGTAAACAGCACCGCCGCAAATCCGATAATCGCCAGGAGGGCCATGCGTTTGCCCTTCCATCCCCGGACGTAACGGGCGTGGAGCATGACGGCGTAGATGAGCCAGGTGATGAGGGACCACGTCTCCTTCGGGTCCCAGCTCCAGTAGGACCCCCAGGCGTAATGGGCCCATACCGAACCGGTCATGATGCCGAGGGTGAGAAAGACAAACCCCAGCACGGCGTGCTGATACAGGAGTTCATCCAGGATATCCCCTTCCGGAATGAATCCGAAGATGGGGATATTCCTCAGAAAGTACATGATGCCGATGGCAAAGGCCACGGTAAAGGCCGCATAGCCCATAAAACAGGTCACGACATGGCTGGTAAGCCAGTTGCTCTGCAGGGCGGGAACCAGGGGCTGGATGCGGTCGCTGATCCCCGGGGCCAGAGAGGCAAAGGCCATGAGCAGGAAAGCCGCGGGGAGCACGAAAACACCGAGACTGCGGTTCTTGATCCGCCACTCCACAATGACATAGAGCAAAACGAGGGCCCAGGCGAAGAAAATGAGGGATTCGTAGAAATTGGACAGGGGCGCGTGGCCGAATCCGACGGCATAGGACTCCTTCCACCTAAGCAGCAGGCCCAGGGTATGGGCGCCAAGGCCGCCAAGGATCGTATAATAAGCCGCTTTCCCCCAGAACTCCTTACGGAATACGAGGCGAAAAAGATAAAAGACAAAGGCCCCGAAATAGAGAAAGGTGACCCAACTAAGTATCATGGTGTTCGTCATGTTGATCCCGTCTCCAGGCTGATTTTAATCTGTTCCGTCAACCGCCGCACCTCGCGATCCAGCACGGCACGGTGTTTATTGGTTCTCGCGGCGACGCTTATCTTTGTTCTTTCTCCGGCCCGTTGAATCTTGATCCAGATGCGGCGGTGGGATGAAAAAAACGTCCCTATCAATCCCGCCATCATGAGCACGGCCGCAGCCGCCACCAGGGGCGTTCCCGGGTCGCGACTTATCTGGAGACCGGTATAATGGCGTTCTTCGATACCTTTCAAAACAAAGATATAGGGCTTAAAGAGGGCGGGATTGAACATCGGGACCTGCTCCGTTACCCCGGGATTCATTTCCCTGATTTTGTCGATATGCTGAAATACCCAGAATGATACCTCTCCCTCCCCGGAATGGACGATGATCTTCACCGCCGGACCCATTTTCATAAGGTTTTCCTCCAACCTCGCTATCCGGAGGGTTCCTGCCTTTTCCGGCAGGGAAAAGCTTTCCCCCGGTCCAACCTTTACCATCTTTTCCTCCCCGCCGCCCCGGGAAAAAGCAAGCGCGGCCCGGCCGTCGGGAGAGCTTCCGTAGCTAGCCTGGTAAACCCGCACCCCTTCCAGGGAAATCGGATGATTCACCAGGAGAGGGCCCTGGAAGAGCGTTTTGCCGTCCTTCAAAAGGGTCAAATCCGAACGGAAAGTCTTCGGGGCGCCGTTCTCATAAAAGGCAACGAGAAACTTGTCACAGCGGATGGTAAAGGGGAGCTTCTGGATTCCTTTCCCCCCCTTGAGATCGATGGCGTCCGCCGTCTCTCCTTCCCCGATATTGACATAGCCTTCCCACCCCCAGAATGCCCCCGCGAGGGCTCCTGCGATTAGCAACAGCAAGGACAGATGGACGGCATAGACGGCAAAACGGGAATATCGGCCTCTTTCCCCGCAGATAATCAGGGCGTCTTCATCTCCCTTATTTCTGCCGATTTTCCCATACTTCCGACTTAAGAGGCCCTCCACCCGTCCGGTCACGGTCCCGACATCTTCGTTACACAGAAAGATACGTTCGGGACTCAGTCCCCGAAACAGCCCTTCCTCCCCCGGCCAGGGCTCTCCCCGGAACTGTTTCCACGTCAGGGGCCAGCGGTTCAGAGAACAGACGATGAGGTTCAGGAAAAGGAGGAGCATGAGGAGAAAAAACCAGACCGAGTGAAACACGTCGAAGGCCTGCATGGTCTGCAGAAAAGAGGCCAGGCCCGTTGGGATCCCCTGAGTAAACTCCCGCGCCGCCTCCTGCTGGGGGATGAAGGTGCCGACAATCGACAGGACAACCGTGAAGACAAGAAGGGTAATGGTCAGATAAACGGAAGCAAAGAACGACCGGAACGGATTTTTTTGTTTCGTCAAAAAGTTACCTCATATTTTAATAGAATAGGGCCGCCCAGAAGATCAGCCCCGTCAACAACAGCCCCAGCATCAGGCTGGCCAGGCCGAAAGCGGAGGCAAACAACTGGGTCCAGAAACCGGGTCCTTCCCGCTTCATGGCGTCGAGACGCCCTTCCGCCATGAGCCGCTCATATTCGAGGGGCCGTTCATGCCGCAGGGCTTCCAGACGATAGCGACCGGTAAAGATATTGGGTTCCAGGGGGAACTTGGTGGGCACGAAATGGTTGTTGAATAAATGGACGGTAAAGATGAATATGGCCGCGAGGAATGCCTCCTCGGAATGGACCACCGTGGCCACATTGATCATCCAGCCGGGGAAAAGATAAGAAAACTTCTCGGGAAACCAGAGCATAAACCCGGAGCCGCCAATGGCGGTCATCCCCCAGAAAACGGCGAGGAAATCAAATTTCTCCCAGTAGGTCCAACGGTCAAACTTCGGCATCTCCCCCCTTCCGAAGAACCACTTGAACATGCCGGCGATATCCTTAAGATCCTTAAAGTTCGGGAACAGGGAGTCGGGACCGAAGAGGCGCTGCAGCGATCCCCGGAACTGTTTCTTCGGGAACAGAAACTGCAGGGAAAGCCACAGGGTGTAGAGAAACAGGCCGCAGAGGACCAGAGCGGCGATCCGGTGGAACATCCCGGCCCGGTATGCTCCGCCCCAGATGTTAACGAGGATCTTGGCCCAGGGAGAATCGTAATACTTGATGGGAAACCCCGTCATGACCAGAGTGAAAAACGACAGGATCAACAGGACGTGCATGATCCGGTCCCGGACGGGAAAGCGCTGGATCTGTTTTTCTTCCCTGTATTCGGGCCGGCATTCCGGAAGGCTTGCCTTATCGATGAATCCCGCCTTCCCCTCGCGGCACTTGTCGCAATAGGTTCGTCGCCACCAGAGGATCGTATGGAGCCAGAAAAAGGCGAAGGTCCCCCCCAGGAGGGCAATCATGAAGGCGTTGGTCCAATAGAGGACGGGAGAACGCTTGGCATCCAGCGGATCGGGGTGGGCCTCAAAAGAGACGAAACGATCGTGAAATCCCTTATGGCAGGCCTTACAGGCGGTCTTCATGTTATCCGGATGCATGGCGGAGCGGCGGTCTTTGGGGGGCAGGATATTGTGCCCCAGGTGACAATCGGCGCAACCGGCCACCCGCTGGGGGAATCCGATGTTGAGAACCTTGCCGTGATAGGTATCGTCATAGCTGGCGACGGTTTTGGTGGAGAACCGGTTCCGCTTCGCCATTTTCGCATCGGCGTGACAGGAACGGCAGCGACGGGTATAATTCTCCCGGGCGGCGGCCTTATCCCGCTCCAGGGAAGGGTCATAATACGGGGTATTGTGCAGACCGTGGCAGTCCGTGCACGCAGCGGCATCGGCGTTTCCCTTCAAGAGGGCGCCGCCGTGTCCAAGGAGGGTATAGTCCTCGCGGCTGTGGCACTGACTACAGTTCTCCACTGCTGCAACCTTGAGACCGTTTACTGATTTCCGGATGCTGTGGATGTCCTGATGACAGTCCCGGCACTGGAAGTTCTGCTTTATATAGTGGACATCCTTTTTGAACCGGGAGGCGATATCCCGGTGACAGCTCCCGCAGTTGACCGGCCGGGG
>Ga0209749_1001743_pt1 | contig 17453 bp, 12 predicted proteins | sample EPASupsiteSAE347_FD_187267 | JGI IMG/M metagenome (GOLD analysis project Ga0209749, IMG submission 187267) | Bioremediated contaminated groundwater from EPA Superfund site, New Mexico - Sample SAE3-47 (SPAdes) (version 2) | ecosystem: Environmental > Aquatic > Deep subsurface > Groundwater >... | reverse complement strand
TGGGTGGGCGGAGCGGGAACCGCGGGGAGTGCGCCCAGCCCTGCCGGAAAGCATACAGTCTGGTGGATTCCGCCGGAAAGGTCCTGGCGGAAAGCCGCTGTCTTCTCTCCCTTAAAGACCTCAATCTGTCGGAGCACCTGAGGAGCCTCATAGAGGCGGGCGTCACCTCCCTTAAAATAGAGGGCCGGCTGAAGGACGTCGGTTATGTCAAGAATATCGTGAGCTTCTACCGCCGGAAACTCGACGAGGTCCTTCCTCTCTGCGGTGCCGAAAAGAGCTCTTCGGGCGTAAGTTCCGTCTCCTTTATTCCGAATCCCTGGAAGACGTTCAACCGGGGGTACTGTGATTATTTCATCGATGGGAGAAAAAAGGGAGTCCTCTCACCAGACACTCAGAAATCCACTGGTGAGCCAATCGGGAGGGTGCTCCGCATCGGAAGGGAATCATTCTCGGTCGAGGGCGGTTCAGTCCTTCGAAGCGGGGACGGAATTTGTTTTTTTGACGAAGGGCGGAACTTGAAAGGTACTTTAATCAAGCGCGTTTCAGGCGAAGACATCTTTCCCGAGCGCCCGGAGGGAATCCGGGCGGGGACCCTTATCTTCCGAAATCTGGATGTGGCTTTTGAAAGGGAGCTGAGAGGGGCCCGGGAGGAGCGCAGGATTTCTCTTCGGATCTCCCTGAGCCGGGAGTCCTCCGGCATCATGCTTATGGCGGAGGACGAAGATGGCCTCCGGGCCGCCGTCAACCTGTCTTGTCCTGAAGAGATCTCCCGGGATCAGGAGAAGGCCCGGGAGCAGATTATCTCGCATCTCACCCGTCTCGGGGGGACGGAGTTTCAGGCGGAAGAGTGCCGCATCAATCTTAATCCTCTGCCTCACTTTTCGCTCAAGGCGCTCAATGAGGCGCGAAGGGCCCTCGTCGAAGAGCTTCGGAGGAAGCGAAAAGAGAGCTATCCCAGGAAAGCCGCCGTCATTATGAAAAATGATTTTCCATACCCTGAAAAACATCTGACTTTCAGGGCCAATGTTCTTAATTCACGGGCGGAGAGTTTCTATCGCCGCCACGGGGTCGAGTCCCTCGAGCGGGCCGCCGAAAGCGGCCTCTCCCTGCGGGGGCGGAGCGTCATGACGACCCGCCATTGTCTTAAGGCCCACTTCGACCTCTGCCCGAAAGAAAGCCGCAAGGCCGCTGTAAGCTTCGAAGAGCCGCTTTTCCTGGTGGACGAAAAAGAAAAAAGACATCCTCTCCGCTTCGACTGCGAACATTGCCGGATGGAGATTGTATTTTAAAAGGGGACACAATACTATTTTATTTGAGCATCAACAGCGCCAAAGGAATATTTTCCCATTTGTTAAGAGAAAATAGTATTGTGTCCCCTTTTAAAGTCTACAAAGCCTCTCTGGAAGGCCGAGTAGGTGAATTCCAGCGCTCCGGGGCCAAAGGCGGCGAGAAGTTGTCCGGGGGTGGTGCCCTTCCTGAGGTCCTCGATGAGAGGCAAACTGCCGCTTCTGGTGGGGATGACTCCCAGGTGCGAGAGAAGGACGGGGCCGGATGGCTCTTCCCTCACGGTAAAATCCCCGATGAGCGGCGCCTGGTGGAAAAATTCGGCGCTTTCCGGCTTTATTTTCCTGAGCGGCGCCGAGAGCGGATCGTTTCTTGTTCCCCAGACTTCGAGGGAGAGTTTGCAGCCTCCCAGGCAGTCTCGCACTCTGGAACAGTTGGAACAACCTTCGGGAAAGGCGTTTCGGAAGTCTTCAGCCGCTTTTGATGTCCAGAGGCTTTCCAGCGAACTTTCGAGGAGATTTCCCAGGATGGTCTTCGAGTGGTGGCAGGGCCTTGCGTTGCCGAAGGGATCCACCGCCAGAAAGACCCTGCCCGCGGTGCAGGCGAAGGTCTTGCTCAGGCTGAAGCACTGGGGAAAACAGTTTCCGAGAGCAAAGGGATATCCTTTTTCCCTCATCCGGATGATGCCCTGGATGGCCTTACCGAGCGGTATTTTAGAGGGGAGAAGGCCTCCTTTGATCGGTTCCAGGTATCGCTTGAAGATTATTTTTGAAGCTCCCAGCTTTACAGCCATTTGTGTTGTTTTTTCGAGGCGGTTTAAGTTGATTCCCAGGAGGGGCAAGGAGACTTCAGTGCGGAGGCCGCTTTTAGAGGCCCTCTGAAGAAGGTCTTTAGCCGCTTCCATACGCTCCTTGCTCTTCGGATCTGAAGGGCAATTCGAATTGTCAGGCGGAGAGAGAAGGGGGACAAAGAGCTTCAGAAAGGAGGGAATTTTCTTGAGCAAAGCGACGAGGTCCCAATCCAGGCGCTCGTGCGAGGCGGTCTCCAGGCTGAAGGGTATGCCGAGCTTTTTGAGGAGCGCCAGGAACTCCTTGAATTCCGGATGCCTCGCGGGGTCGGAGCGGCCTCCGAGATAAAGCTCAATGCCCGGAGGCACCGATTTTTTCAGGATTTTTTCCCACGACGAGAGCGCCAGAGGCAACTGAAGCTCGTCGAGCCGCGGGGGGTCGTAGAAGGAATCGTCCATTATGTCAAGCGTGAGGAAAGCCGGCAGGTTCAGCATGTCAGAAGCTTCCTCTCCAGCAGGGAGTCGCCGAGCTCTTCGAACATCCAGCGCAGTGCGGTCTTGCAATGAAGGCAGAACTCTTCATCCATGGCGAAGAGGTCCTTTCCCCGAACATGGGCTTGCAGAGCGCAGCCTCCGCCGCAGATCCCCAGAGCTTCGCAGGCGAGGCATTCTTTCATGAACACGGGGGTGCGCCGGCACCAGGTCTTGAGCACCTCCCCTTCCATGATTTTCTTATCCAGATCAGGGTCGGCGATATCGCCGATGAGAAACTGGCCGTCCTCGGTAAAAATGTGGCAGGGGCCCACCCAACCCTGCGGAGAGACGGTGATCTGTCCCCCGTATCCCGCGCAGTCATGGTACCAGATAGCTTCCCCGATGAAACATTTTATTTTGCGCAGGATGCGGTCCTCGAAGATACCGTACTGGCGGAAGACGCGGAAGGCCTCGATGATTTTTTCCGTGGCCAGCCCGGGACAGACCACCGAGGGATGGTCCGCCGGGAGGCCTTTCTGGATGTTGAATCCCAGCCCCCGGATCTCAAGTTCCGTGGCGAAGTACTCCGCTATTTCCCGGATTTCCGGCATGTTGTGTTCTCCGAGGGTGCAGGAGATGCCGGGGTTCATCCCCGCTTTACGGCACAGGAAGAACCCGCGGATAGAGTCGTCCCAGGAGCCGCATTTTTCTCTCTTGGGGCGGCTTAAATCGTGGTGGCGGCGCATCCCGTCAATTGAGATTCCGGCATTGACGCCGGTTTCCTTCAAAATTTTTGCAATCTCCGGGGTAATCAGCGTCCCGTTGGAGACCATCTGAATCTTGAGCTTTCGCTCACCGAAAACGCCCTCTTTTTCCCGCTTCCTAAGATAGAAGAGAGTCTCCTTCATGACCTCCCAGTTGAGAAGCGGCTCTCCGCCGTAGAAGATGACCGTGGGATCCGTGTTTTGATTCCGGGTGCGGATGAAGAGCTCAATGGCCTCCCGGGCGACCTCGGCCGTCATGTAAGAGAAACTGAAGCCCGCCGGTTTTCTTTTCTCGCTTTCGATGTTGCAGTAGGCGCAGGTGAGGTTGCAATTGTTGGTTACCAGGAGGTAGAGGATGGAGATGTGAGGCTTATGGAGGGTGAAATTCTTTTGGGCCGCCTTAAGAGGTCCGTGGGGGTCGCTCCCCTTCGGAATGAGGTATCCTTCCTCCTGAAGAAGTGGCAGGAAGGACTTTGCCTCTTCATCCTCCAGGGGAGTGCCGCTCTGGAAACTCTCGTAGATTTTTCCCAGAAGACCGTCTCCATATACTTTTCTAATGAGGAGGGAGTGGTACAGGATTGTATACTTCCCCAGGTCGTAAAAAAATGTGTAGGGAGAGAGCATCAGGCTTTCCCAGGGGAGATAAGTATGTTTTGTTCTCCAGTCGGGAGGGAGCCCCCGCCGCGGATTTCCGAATTTTGCCTGCTCCGGGTCAAGGTGGCCCAGAAGGGGGAGGCTTTCGTTATAGAGGGGAATAAAAATACGGCTCCGGTAACTTCCAAGCTCGGCCCGGCGAAAAGCGGGCCGGTAAAAATCCGCCAGCGCCTTAAGCTCACGGCTGTACACCGGGCAGTCTTCAGGGCTTTCCAGGGAAGGTTCTTTACTCCCGTCCCCGGAGAGGGCCTCCTCAAATTCCCGCACCTTGAGGTCCCGATGGTTTGCTTTCAGCTGGATGTATTCGCGGAAAATCCGGCGCAGATTTTTTTTGAGATTCTTCAGCTCTTTTTCTTGCCAGCCGTCGTGAAGGACAAAGGGCATGTCAAAACGCCGAAAACCGTGCTTGACTAGTTTTCGGAACCAGCGCAGAATTTCTCCCTCGGTGGAGGGCAGGAGGGGGAGGTTGAGGATGGCGCCGTCCGGCGGAGCCTCCGTTCGGAGTACACTCTCAAATTCAGAGGGAGTTGCAATCGTGAGAGCAGGTGTTGCGTCCGGGGTGGTGGAGATCTCGGTCATGAAATCATCTTTTCAGACCGGCGAGGGCCTCGGCGGCTCTCTTGTTGTCCGGGTTCAGGCTCACGGCCTGCATGAATTCCCTCTCGGCCCTCTTCTTGTTCTTGGCCAGGAGACAGGCCTGCCCCAGATAGAAGTGGCTTTTATCATTCGTGGGCTGCAGGATAATCGCTTTCTCCAGGGTCTTTATGGCCGCCTTGATGCTGTTTAGTTTCATGTAGGCGACTCCTAGATTCAAGTATGTAGCCGGGAGGCCCGGATTGATCTTAAGCGAGCGCTCCAGTACCTTCCTGGCCATGGTGTAATTTTTATCGGAAATATACACGGCCCCTATGGAGGTCAGGGCCCTGTAATCATTCCCGTTTTTCCTGATCACAGCGTTCAGGTCCGTTTTGGCCTGGTCCTTATTACCCTTGGCAAAATATATTTCGGCAGTAGAGAGTAAGCGGGAGCTTTTGTATTCCTTCTTCTGGGCTTCTTCGATCTGGGTTAAAGCCGCATCGTAATTGCCCTTGAGTTTTTCGACGTAGGCGGTTAACTCGTAGGTCACGGCAAGCTGGCTGTCCAGCTCTTTGGCTCTTTTCAGGTGTTCCTCCGCTTTGGGATAAACCTTCTTTTCGGCGTAAAGCCAACCAAGGTAGGCCTCCGGCAGGGCCGATTTGGGATCGAGCCTGGAGGCTAAAAGGAGTTCTTTTTCGGCCAGCTCCAGGTTGTGCTCCTTGATGGCGGCTCCGGCCACGGAACAGTGGGCCTGGATGGATTTCGGATTATTCTCGGCTTCCTGCTGAAAAGAGGCCAGGCACCCTTTCCAGTTGCCTGATTTCAGATACTCGTTGATTCTGCTCCTGGGCTGTGCCGCCTGTTGCTGCGGAATCTGCGGCGGCAACTGCTGCTTCTTGCCGGGCGAACTGCAACCGGTAAAAAGGAACAGGGCCAGGCACCAGACGGCCGCGATTTTAAAAGTTATTTTCATGTTGCGAAAGATGGCCTCCATCTTAAATTTCAGGCACAGGCCTCGACCACGCAGTCGGCACAACTGCACAACGGTATGCAGTCATGTCCGCCCGAACAAAAGCAATTGCACATGCACATGCAGTAGCAGGCGCAGGGGCAGTCGCAGGTGCAGGCGCAGCCGCAGGCGCAGTCGCCGCCGGACCACGGGCAGTCGCAGTCGCAGTTGCAGGCGCAGGGGCAGTCGCAGGAGCAGGTGCAGTCGCAGGGACAGTCGCAGTTGCAATCGCAGTTGCAATAATTTTCGGTGCAGGCGCACGCCTGACCCTGGCATATACAGTCTGGGCTTATACAGATAGAGGAGCACGAACACGACCTGCAGGGACTGCCGGCTGTGCAATCATTCGGGATGCCGCTGCAGTCGCAGAAGCAGTCGCAGGTTCCTCCATCCCCGTAAAGGCAGAAGCAGGCGCATTGGAAATCACAAAAGCCGGGGCATTCGCTGCACTCGGCGCAGCCGCAGTCAGTCACCAGATAGGGAAAACAGGAAGAAGAAGGAAACCCCGGCAGCCGGAGCTTCTCGCGGGAGATACCGGTCTCCTTGTTTTCCTGGGAGAGGGTGACTCTGACGGGGTTTTCCAGGGGGCGGTTATCCATCAGGGAAAGCTCATACGAGGCGCCCGCCGCCGCAACTACTGCGGCCGATGCCAGGGTGGTCGTGAGCAATTTACCCAAGTCTTTTTTCATACAGCCATCCTCACTATCTTAGTATAAAGGCAATTCGGGGTGAAGTCAAGCGTATAAATATTACAAAATCGTAATAATTTGCCTCCAGGCATCAGGGCTTTGGAGAGGATAAAAACAGGAGACGGAAGATGGGAGGCAGAATAAGCCGTAGATGAAAAGAACTATTTTTCCGTTGCTCCTCATTTTACTTGCGGCCCTTTCGTCCGCCCCCGCCGCCGGGTCTTCCGGTCCGGCGGCCCGGATTGAGAAGATCCTCGGCTCCGAGCCTTTTTTCAAGAAAATTAAATACGGCATCCTGGTCCAGGACCTTCAAAGCCAGAAAATCGTCTATTCAAGCCATCCGGACGCCGCCCTGGTACCCGCTTCCAACCTGAAACTGCTGACCGCCATACTGGCCTTTCATTACCTGGGCCGTGATTACAGCTACCGTACCTCGATCTATGGCCCCTCCATCCGGGACGGAATCCTCGATGGAGACCTGGTTCTGCGGGGGAGCGGCGATCCCTCGTTCTTATATGATTTTTTCAAACCCACCGTCCTTCCCCTGGAGACCCTGGCGGGCGAACTGAAGAAGCAAGGTGTCCGGGAGATTCGCGGGGACCTCGTGGCCGACGATTCTCTCTTTGATCGCGAGTGGACCGGAGAGGGCTGGAAAAAAGAGTATCTCCTCGAAGATTACGCTTCCCCCACCGGCGCGCTCTCCCTGAATGGGAATATCGTCCAGGTGACGGTCACCCCGCGCAAGGTGGTTCTTTACCCGGCGGCATCAAGCTTAAGAGTGTTGCGCCGGAGCGGTTCAAGTTACTATACCCCTCTGGCCATCGCGAGAAAGCCGGGGGAGGACATAATCACCGTTACGGGGAGAGCGCCTGCATCGGGGAGCGTCACCAACACCGTGACGGTTCAGAATCCCTCGCTTTTTACCGCTTCCGCCTTCGCCCGAATTCTGAAAAAATCAGGTATCAGGCTCTGCGGCCGGGTGAGGATGCTTCGTCTGGCGGAAGAAAAAGGCGTCTTCCTGAAACTCCAGGAGCTGGCCGCCGTCTCATCTCCGCCCCTTCTCGATATCATCAGGGTGATGAACAAGGAGAGCGACAATTACATCTCGCAGCTCGTATTAAAAACGGTGGCCGCCCGCGAACTCGGCTTGGGGAGCATGGAGAACGCCCGCCGGGTGTGCCTTGATTTTTTCCAGAAAGCCGGGCTTGATTCGACCGGCTTATACCTGGCTGACGGCTGCGGTCTTTCCAGGAGAAATCGCATCACCTGCCGCCAGCTGGTGGGCATCCTGGAATATGCCGCCACTCAGCCATACGCGCAGGATTTCTACTCCACCCTGCCGGCGGGCGGGGAGGGCACGATGGAAGGACGCCTGGAGACAGTCCCCGTCATCGCCAAGACCGGCTCCATCAAGAGCAACACCACTCTCTCCGGCTACGTCCTGGCGCGGAACGGCCGGACTCTCGTCTTCTCCATCCTGGTGAACGGCCATCCATCCGGCTGCTGGTACATCCGCGAGATTCAGGACCGGATCATAAAAGTGCTGGCCGGCATAAGCTGAGGCCCTTAGTCTTCCAGTATGGCCCGGATGCGATCCGCCCGGGTGCGGGCGAAGAGGTTGACGCCGGGAGCTCCTGCTTCTTTCAGCTTTTGAATGAGGTCCCGCGCGATGGCGATGCCCTCTTTCACGGGGTCGGCGCTTTCCCGCAGGGCCTTTTTGGTTTTTTCAGGAATGCTGACTTCCCGGATCGCCTCCTCCAGGAAGCGGACGGTGGCCAGGCTCAGTATGGGCAGGATGCCGGGAATGATCGGGGGGCGTTTTTTTATTCCGCTCCGGGAGAGTGTTTCATAGACAGCCTCCCGGTACCTGATATAAAGCGTCTCGTCATAGACAATCTGGGTCAGGATGAAATCCGCACCGGCGGCGACTTTCATACGGATGTTCTCCAGCTCCTCGCGGGCCTCGGCGCTGGGATGCGCTGGGTCAATCGCAATCAAGGGGTGGCCCGCCGCTCCGATGGAAAAGTCGGTGGTAAACGACTGCCGGGATTTTTCAATTTCTTCCCCGGAGAACAGGCGGCTCATGTAGTCCGTGGGCTCTCCGCGATTGAGACGGGCTATGTCGGCGATGAATTCCCAGGAATGGCGGTAGTCATTGACGGTGCAGAATTCAGGGTAGGTCTCCTTTTTCGGGCTGTCCCCCCTGATAACAAGCAGGTTCTCAATTCCCATGTGGCCCGTGGCCATGAGCTTGCCGTAGAGGTCAATCCGGTTTCCGTCGATAGTGCGAAAGTGGCAGATGGGCTCGACGCCCTTCTCCCGCTTGATGAGGCCGGAGGTGTAGTGCGAGTCTATTCTGGGCTTGCCGCCGGGGTTATGGGTGATCGCGATGAAATCTGACAGGCCGCGGACGGCCTCCACGTCTTCGAGGAGGTTTTTAAATCCGGCCCCGCGCGGAGGACTGAATTCCACAATTTTGACGAAGTTTTTTGTTCTGGTCAGTTCATGAAGTTTCATGTCATACTCCCAGCAGGATGAGGCCCGAGACGGATTTTTCCGGCTTCATGTAGCAGGAACCGGTCAGGAGCACCCCGGTGTTTTTTTCGACCGCATCTTTTCCCAGGATGGCGAAGATCTTCTCCTGCTCCGCCAGATCCCAGCCGGGATACCCGGGGCTGAAGCGCTTACGGATGGCTCCCGGGGTGCGGCACAAAAAGTCGTGCAGGAGGTTAACCGCCCGTTCGACGGCCTCAGAAGCGATTCCATCGAGGATGAAACCCTCCGCGATCTTTCCCCCGGCGCCCAGGGAGCGTGCACGCTCTTCAAGGCCGCCTCCGATGCTCGCCACAAAAAAAGCTCCCAGGCTCTCGCCGGGGAGTTTATGAAGAAGGAGGGTGCTTTTGAAACATATATTTTTGCCGGGGATCAGAATTTCCCCGTTTGTCGCATCAACCTGCAACTTCTGTATATTGAAAACCGCCCTGGGCCAAAGCAGGTGCTTTTCCCGCCCATAGACTTTCTCGATGGCCGCCTCCGCCGTCCCCTCCGCCCCCTCAAGCGAAACAGGCGCTCCGGCTTTAGTCTTGAGGCGGGCCAGGATGGCCGGCATCCCGGGCCAAAGATCCAGATTTTCAAAATCAAAGGGCGTCGTGCGTCCGATTTCCGGGATCACCGCCCCAGCATCCTTCCGAATTCTTTTACGGCTCCGAAGGCGTCCCGGGCGTATCCGTCGGCCCCGATGCTCCCGGCGTACCCGGCATTGACCACCGCGCCTCCCACGGCTACCTTGCAGGAAGTGCGCTCTTTTATGAGCCTGACGCTCTCCTCCATGGCGGGGAGGGTAGTGGTCATCAGGGCGGAGAGCCCCACGGCCACGGCCTTTTCCTTCAGCGCGGTCTCGGCGATCTTTTCAGGCTCCACGTCCTTACCCATGTCTATGACGTCGTAGCCGTTGCTTTTCAGGAAGAAGCAGACCAGATTTTTTCCGATCTCGTGTATGTCTCCCCGCACGGTGGCCAGGATGATTTTAGCCCTGGAGGTTGTTTCGCCGCTCATCGCGGAGATTTTTTTCTCCACCAGGTCCGCCGCTTTCTGAAAGGCCTCGGCGGAAGTCAGTAGGTTTATGAGATAATACTCTTTCCGCTCGAAGCGCTCTCCGGTCTCCTGTATGGCGGGCATCAAAATTTTTTCCAGGACGGTTTTAGGCTCTGTCTCCCGTAGAACTTCGTCGGTCAGGCGCTCGATATCCCAGGAGAGCCCCCTCAGGACCGCCTGATAAAGGCGGCTTTCAGGGGTCTCCGCTGCTTTTTCCACGGGCATTTCATTTTTTTTGCCGCTCACCGCAAGGTAATTACGGAAGCCGGGGTCCCGTCCCGCCAGGCCCGAGGCCGCGTAAAAAGTCTTGAGAACGGCCTCGTCGCACGGGTTTATAATGGCGGCGTCGAGCCCGCATTCGAGGGCCATGGCCAGGAAGGCCCGGTTTATCTCCTGTCTTTCGGGAAGTCCGAAAGAGACATTGCTCACTCCCAGCACTGTTTTAAGGCCCATCTTCCGGGCCAGGCGCAGGGCTCGGAGCGTCTCCACGGCGGAAGAGGTGGCGGCGGAGAGGGCCAGGGTATCGGCCAGAAGGTGGTTTTTCCCAAGCCCATGATTGATGGCCGCCTCCATTATCTTATTGAGGACGGCCAGCCGCTCTTCGGCGGTTTTGGGGATTCCGCGTTCATCAATGGCCAGGCAGATCAGGGCGGCGTTGTATTTTCGCGCCAGGGGAAGAATGGTCTTGAGACTTTCGTCTCCTCCGTGCACGGAATTTATGATGGCTTTTCCCGGGAAGGCCCGGAGACCCTCTTCGAGTACGGCCGGGTCGGCCGAGTCTATGACCAGGGGAATACCCAGCCTGGCCAGTTCGCGCACGGCGGCGCCCATGTTCTTTTTTTCATCGGAGCCGGGCACGGAGACGTTTACGTCCAGTATGTCGGCGTTTTCGGCCTGCTCGCAGGCCAGGCGGACGACCTCGCCGATGTCCCCCGAGAGAAGGGACTCCGAGAGCTTTTTTTTGCCGGTGGGATTTATCCGCTCTCCGATCACGACCGGGGTCCGGCCGATACAAACCGTTTTAGCGCGGCCGGCGCAGGTCACCAGGCCAATATGGGGAGATTCTCCGGCGGGGCCGGCGGGTTTCCTTCCGCGCAGGCGGGCCGAAAGCTCCCGGATGTGCTCCGGGCCCGTGCCGCAGCAGCCGCCAAGGAGGGAAGCGCCCAGGGCGATGAATCGCTCCGCATGGGCGGCGAATTCGCCGGGGCTCATAAAATAAACTGTCTTTCCACCGGCAAACTCGGGGCGGCCCGCGTTAGGCTGAAAGGAAAGCGGCACAGAGGAGAAGCGGGCCATCTCATCTGCGATCGGAAGCATCTCCTCCGGGCTCATACAGTTTATCCCGAGGCCGTCAACCAGATCCTGGAGCACCACCGCCGCCGTTTCCGCATCCGATCCCGCCAGGGTGCGCCCGCCGGGCTCGAAGGTAAGCTGGCAGATGACCGGCAGGCTGAAGTTCCGCGCGGCGATGGCGGCCACCCTGGCCTCAAAGACATCCTGCATCGTCTCGATGAGTATGAGGTCCGCGCCCGCCTCAGCCGCGAAGTGAATCTGCTCGTTGAAGGCCTCATATGCTTCGTCAAAGAGAAGTTCCCCTGGCGTTCTTCCGGTGGGGCCGATGGAGGCGGCGATCAAAATATTCTCTCCTCCGGCTTTCCGGGCGAGTTTGATTCCCGCGCGATTGATGGCGGCGGCCTGATCCTCCAGGCCGAATTCCCTGAGGCGGATCCGGTTGGCGCCGAAAGTATTTGTTTTTAAGATGCCGGCGCCGGCCTCCGTGTAAAGGCGCAGCACCTCCTCCACCGCGGAGGGATGGCCGAGGTTCCACGAATCGGGGCACTCGCCGCTCTTTATGCCCCTCCCGGCCAGTTCCGTGCCCATGGCCCCGGAAAAAAGCAGGATTTTATTTTCTAATTCATTTCTGAAAAGCTGTCTCATTTCATTTCTTTTCTTCGCTCTCAGGATGAAACTCCCTCTTCGGCATGAGAGAAGGACTCATGACAATGTCAGGAAGAGATATTCGGAGGTGCGGGGATGTTTCAAAGAGGAGGGATATTTAACGTTTCGGGAGGCGGCGAGGCTGCGGGCAGGCTGAAGAAAAAGGAAGTACCTTCTCCCTGGGCACTCGTGAACCGGATATCGGATTCATGCACTTCCAGTATCTTTTTTACGATGTAAAGACCAAGGCCGGCGGTGCGGCGCACGCCGCTCATACAAGTATATTTCTGGAAAAGTTTTTCCTGTTCGGGTTCCGGGATTCCCCGGCCGGTGTCACTTACGGTAATGTTGACGCTGTCTCCTTTTTTACAGGCGGAGATTTTGATGAGGCCGCCTTCCTGCGTAAAGTGGATGGCATTGGAAATGAGGTTCTGAAAAACTTCCATGAGGCTTATCCGGTCGGCCTTTACCCATAAATCTTCAGAGAGGGAAAAATCGAGAGTAATCCTGTTAGAGTTTGCCTGGTGTTGATAGGATTTGTGGAGATCTTCGAAAACTACGCGCAAAGACAAATTTTTGAAAGAATAACGGATTCCTCCGGCCTCAATTTTGGCAATTTCCAGAATATTATTGATGAGAGAAAGCATAAGCTCGGCGTTTTTTTGGATATTATGCAATAATTCCATCTTCTGATGCGGAATTTCTTCGAGCTTGGGAACCATCAGAAGTGAGGCCGCACACACGATGACGGAGAGGGGGCTTTTGAGGTCATGGGTCAGAATAGCCAGGAAATCCTCTTTAGTATTGACCAGCTCCTCTTCAGCCCGTTTCTTCTCTGTAATATCCTCAATCATGGAAACCGTATGGAGAAGCTTCCCTTCCTCGTCATGAATACCGTAGGCGAAGAGATTGGCCAGAACGGTCTCCCCGTTCTTTTTGAGATATCTTTTACTCAGATTGAAATTTGAAATTTCTCCCCGGTAGAGTTTTCCGAGCCATTCCCGGCTGATGGGAAGATCTTCCGGGTGAGTGATATCCACGAAGGTAAGGTTTGCCAATTCTTCTTTCGTGTATCCCAGAATACGGCAGAAGGCGGCATTCATTTTCAGGAAGCGATTGTCAAGACCCACGATGACCTTTCCCAGGGGGCCTTCCTGAAAGACTTTGCGAAAGTGCTTTTCGCTATCGCGAAGCTCCCGGAGAGCGCCTTCCAATTGAGCCGTACGTTCGGTGACTTTCTGTTCCAGCTCGGCATTGAGGCTGATGATTTGCTCCGTGGCCTGACGGTGTTTCCGGCGCACCGCCGCCTCGACAATTTCCCGTTCGATGGCCGGGACAAGTCGCGAGAGGTTGTCTTTCATTATATAGTCGTGGGCCCCCGCTTTCATGGCGGCAATAGCCGTCTCATCCTCGATCTGCCCGGATACGATGATGAAGGGTACATCAAGACCCCGCGAGCGGAGCAGGGCCAGGGCGGAGGGGGCGCTGAAGGACGGGAGGTTATAATCCGCGAGGACTACATCCCAGCTTTCTTCATCGAGAGCCGCTATTAAACCATGGAGAGTATCAACCCGCGTGCAAACAAAATTTTTCCTCTTCCGTTTGATTTCATATTCCATAAGCAGGGCATCTTCTTCAGAATCCTCAATAAGCAGTATGCGCAGAAGTTCGCCCATAAAAATTTTTCCTTTCTTCCTCAACTCAAGGAACTTTTTATGCCGGGAGCGTAAAAAAGAAAGTCGCTCCTTCTCCCTCTTTTCCTTCCGCCCACATTCTTCCGCCGTGGCGGTGGATGATGCGCCGGGCTATGGCCAGGCCTACCCCGGTGCCCCCATAGTCTTCGGCGCGGTGAAGCCGCTGGAAGACACCGAATAGCTTATGATAATACTGCATATCGAAGCCTGCTCCGTTGTCCTTGACGAAAAAAACCGGTTTCCCGTCCTCTTCACGGCAGCCGATTTCAATTGCCGCAACCTTGCGCCTCTGGGTGAACTTAAGGGCGTTGGAGACAAGGTTGCTGATGACCCGGAGGATCAGGGCCGGGTCGGCCTGGCAGGTGGGAAGATCTCCCAGGGAGATCCGGACGTCCCGCTTCTCGCGCTCGCCGGCCAGTTCCTCCAGGGCCTGGCGTACGATTTCGGCGAGGTTGACATTCTGCTTATTGAGCGATTGGCGGCTCAGACGCGAGAAATCGAGGAGGTCGTCTATCAACCGCCCCATCCGCCTGGCGTTTTTTCGCACCAATTGAAGGTACCGCCTTGGTTCTTCCGAAAGCTGCGGTTCGTATTTATCTTCGAGTATCCTTATAAAACCGTCAATGCTTCGGAGGGGTGCCCGGAGGTCGTGGGCAATGGAGTAGGAATAGTCATCAAGTTCCTGGTTCGCGGCGGCGAGCTCCTCGATAATATCAGCCATCCTCCGTTCAGACTCTCTGAGTTTCCGATGAGTGTCCTGCAGCTCCTGAAGCAAATTCTTCTCCAGGGTGCTGTCGTGCACCAGGGCCAGAACTTCGGGACAATTGCCGGCTGTACGCTTCAAGCGTATCCAGTGAAACCGAAGAATCCGGTTGAGTTCCGGAATTTGCCTTTCCTCGACGCGCATTGAACCGAACTCAGAAGGCCTCAACCCGAGCCGCAGCAAGGCTTCGCTGTCCCGCTCTTTGCCTCCGATGTGCAGAAGAAGGCGGACAGTGGGGCTCATCTCCAGAAGATTTCCCTTCTCGTCAAAGAGCATGTGTCCGTCGCCGACATCGAGAAGCGACATGCCGAGCGTGCCACGCGAGCGCAGCCGCGGCTCTATGTAGTCCTGGAGAGCTTGCAGTATCTCGAACGCCGAAGCCGTTTCGGGAGTGCATCCGATCTCCTTGAGAGCCGCGTTCATCAGACTCTTGGCGGAAAACGGCTCTACCGTTGCCAGCTTGGCTAAAATGGAATTATAGAATGCGGTTGAGTCTTTCCGGGCTGTCATTTACTGTCCTTCGACGGCTGAAATACCGGCCAGATAGTTTTCCACATACTCATCAATTCTATTCTGGGGAGCCATGATAAAACGACACGCGTTGTCGCCCCGCGCCCGGCACATAATTTCCTTCGCCGTCAGTTCCAGACCGAAACTTTCCGAGCACCACCCGGAAGAGTAACCGGCGTTCATGAAACATATACAGAAGTCCGTCTTTACTTTTTTTTGAATCCAGGAATCCGCCTCGAAAGAGAAAGGATGATCGTACAGCAGGTAATACTCATCGTTTGGAACGGCTTTGCTCTGCGGCAAGATGTCAACAAAGGCCCATCCTGTGTAGGCGAAGTGTATGGGGCCCGCAGACAACCTGGCAATGGGGTCGGCTACATCGAGTTTCTTAAAAAAAGCGCGGGCGTCGCCCTTCCCGATGGAGTGAGCTAAATCAAAAAGAACCGTTCCGGTCCCGGCCATGGCCTCGATCTCGTTCATGGCCGGGTACATTCCCTTTACAAATTCAAGGAAGTGTACCGATAAGGATTCAGCCCGGACCAGCACATAGCGCTCGTCTCCAATAGTTATCGTGCCCTGAGTCGGATCCTGATTCATCCGGTTGAAGTATTCTGATACGAACTGCTCTGCCTTCTCAAACAATGGACTGAACACTTCAGGCACTTTGACTGATTTCAAAGTCATGGTATCCCCTCCCGGTATCAATTTTAGTTCGGTTATATGCCATTGATAGACTTCGAAGTTTCATTTTGAAGGATCGGCGGTTGGTTGAGAAGAAGCCAGTAGAACCCGATGTTGCGGATGGCCGCAGAAAATTGATCGAAATCCACGGGTTTTACGATGTAGCTGTTGACGCCCAGTTTGTAGCTTTCCACGATGTCGCGCTCCTCATGAGAGTAAGTAAGCATCACCACCGGGACCATCCGCGTGCGAATGTCGGCTTTGAGGCGTTTTAGAACTTCCAGGCCGTCCACCTTGGGAAGCTTGATATCCAAAAGAATAATGCGGGGCAAATCCGGGAGACACTCTCCTGAAGCGGGATCGGAGCCGTAGATGTATTCGAGCGCCTCTGCCCCGTCCCGTGCCACGTGGACGGGATTGAGTATGTTGTGCTCTTTCAGGTTATAAAGGGTGAGTTCCACGTCGTCCGGATTGTCTTCCACCAAAAGGATTTCCACCATGTTTCTGCGCATTCTCGCTCTCCTTCCAGTCGGTTTAAGTTTTGAACGGTGTGGTCTTTTCAGAAAACCGCTTGCGGGGGGCGATAGTCAGCGGGTCGGCGGCATCGCTGAATACGGCGAGAGCCATTAAAGCAGAAGCAATTGTGAAAAAAAGAAAGAGAGAGGTACAAAAAACAACAGCCCGAGACATTTTTCATATCTTCTGTGCCCCCGAAGGCAAGCAAAAAATACAGCCGCCACAAAATGATACTCTTGCCGAATGGATATTCTGAATAAAACGGGAATTTCCTCTTTTATCCTGCAATTTCCGCCGGCAAAGGAACAAAGATACGGCGGGAGTGAATCCTGGTGCGCCCCGTTATTCAAATGATTTGTTTTTTGGAGTTCGGGATCTTTTTCGGCCGGTACGGCTTACCGAATGAGGTAACCGTCGTGTTCGACCGGCTTTGGAGGAGATGGGATTGCCTGCTCAGACCCGGCGCTTCGGCCTTTACCGGCTTCCGCCAGTTCCCGGCATCCCCAGAGATAGGTGCCGGCGCTCCAGAGAAAATCCGGTTCCGACTTGTATAAAAGCCCCTTGACCGGCTCAAGCTTTCCATCGGGCTGGTAAATTTCGTAAAAAGTGCCGTCCTTTATGGCCTGGGAGCCGACTTTTTCCAGGGCCTTCCGGGCCAGTTCGGGTCTTCCGCTTCGAGCGGCGGCGACCGCCAGCACATTGCCCTGCCAGGGCCAGATGTGGCGGTCGTGATAATGGCGGACTCCGGCGACCTTGGCCCAGATGGGGACGTATTCGTCGGGATAATCGCCCTCAAGCGCGGGGTAGGGCAGGGGGGACTTATCCAGGAAGTCTTCCAGCTTTGTAAATATTTTATCAGTCTTGCTCTTGTCGGCCACGCCGAAAATGACGGCGAACATGTTCCCGTCGGGCGAAAAGTTGGAAATCTTGTTGCTGTCCTTGTAGTAACCGAGCTTCTCGTCCCAGAGCTGGGTGTTGATGTCGGTCTTGACCTTTTCCGCGTATTCCCTGTTATGAAGGGCTGAAGCTTTATCCCCTACGGCCTCGCCGGCCTCCGCCATGGAGTCAAAAGCCTTGTAGAGCAGAACGTTGGTGTAAGTGACAATGCCGCTTCTGCGGGTGATGTCCTTCCAATCTCCGCTCCCGGGCTGATCAATCAGCTTCTCCTTTTCCTTGCGGTCCATCTTTTCCAGCCAGGAGACGCTTTTTTTCATGGTCTCATAATTTTTTTCCAGGAACTCGCGGTCGCCGGTGGCCTTGAAGTATTCGTTGGTCAGAATGAGCGGCAGGGTCGTGGCGTCAAACTGGTAAGCATTGAGATCGTTGACGTATTCGTAACGGTCGAGGACTTTCGGATCGGGAGTCTTAAGTCCCAGTATGGAGAGTACCATCAGGAAGGGGTTGTCGTAATCTCCCAGTCTTCTGGGCATCTGGCCCTCTTTATCGGTCCGATCAAAAAAGCTCTGCAGGGTGTCGCGGACGATTTTCTGGCCTTCCGGTTCATGGAGGAGGCCGAAGGA
>Ga0209749_1001741_pt1 | contig 17489 bp, 14 predicted proteins | sample EPASupsiteSAE347_FD_187267 | JGI IMG/M metagenome (GOLD analysis project Ga0209749, IMG submission 187267) | Bioremediated contaminated groundwater from EPA Superfund site, New Mexico - Sample SAE3-47 (SPAdes) (version 2) | ecosystem: Environmental > Aquatic > Deep subsurface > Groundwater >... | reverse complement strand
CACGGCCGCGCCCGCCTCTTTGGCCTCCCAGGGCCAGATTTCGGGTATGGGATTGGCGCAGGCAAAGACTATGGGGTCTTTGGCCATGGTACGTATCCACTCGGGTTTTATTATATCGGGGCCGGGGGCCGCAAGAGAGATGAGCGCTTCGGCCCCCTTCATGGCCTCAGGTATGCCGCCGGTCACATTGCCCCCGTTGGTCACCAGGCACATCTCCCACTGCTCCCGGTGATATTCCCGAAGCTCGGACCTTCCCCGGTGGAGAATGCCGCCGATGTCAACCATGATGATTTTCTCAGGGTCCGCTCCCGCGGCCATGAGGATCCGGGCGATGCAGATATTGGCGGCGCCGGCGCCGATCATGGCAATCCGGACGTCGCATAATTTCTTCCCGACGACTTTCAGGGCGTTGACCAATCCCGCCAGGGTGACCGCCGCCGTCCCCTGCTGATCGTCGTGCCAGACGGGAATCTGCATTTCCTCCCGGAGGGTCTTGAGAACCCGGAAACATTTGGGCTGGGAGATGTCTTCCAGATTTATTCCCCCGAAAGAGGGCTCAAGGGCCTTCGTCACGTGAATCAGGTCGTCTGCATCAGGCGCGGCCAGGCAGATGGGAAAGGCATCCACGCCGCCGAGATACTTGAAGAGCAGGGCCTTCCCTTCCATAACCGGAAGGGCCGCCTCCGGGCCGATGTCTCCAAGGCCCAGGACCCGGGTGCCGTCGCTCACCACGGCCACCGAGTTCCACTTGTTGGTGTATTCGTAGACCAGATTTTTTTCCCGCTGAATCGCCCGGCAGGGCTCAGCCACCCCGGGAGTATACCAGATGGCGAAGTCGTCGAAATTTCTGATACAGCACCTGGGTGCCAACTCGATTTTACCCCTGTAAAAAGGGTGCAGAATCATGGCATCCCGGGCGGGTTTTTGGGCCTTGGCTAAAAGCTCTTCTTTTGAACTCATGGCAGGGGCCACACTCCTTAAGGAAGGTGCTTTTAACTTCGTCTCTTTTTCCGTCGAATCCTCCTCCGGCAGGAATAGGCTTCGGGGGCAGGGAATAAATCCGGAGCTTTTTTTTCACAAGGGAGAATCCACGATGAAAGTGCTTTATGTCTCATCGGAAGTTGTGCCCTTTGCCAAAACGGGAAGCCTGGCCGACGTCGCCGGAGCCCTGCCTCCAGCCTTGAAGGAACTGGGGGCGGATATCTCGATCATCATGCCCAGGTATCGCAGGGTGGACAAGGCGTCCCACGATCTCAAGGCCTGTGGGGAGACGACGGTTTCCGATCTCGCCGGGGAAGTGACGGTCAGATTTAAGAAAGCATATCTTCCTGGGAACAGGATCCCGGTCTATTTCGTGGATTATCCCGTTTACTTCGGAAGAGACAACCTCTATGGCTATGAAGACGACTGCATGCGCTTCACTCTTTTTTCCAAGGCCGTCTATGAATTTATCAAAACCTTCCGGACTCCCTTCGATATAATACACTGCAACGACTGGGAGAGCGCCCTGATCCCGCTTTATATCCGGATCGAAGGGGAGATCAAGGCCGGGATCGTTCATACCATTCACAACATCAGTTCCCAGGGCCTTTTCAAGGCCGACAGCCTGGAAATTCTGGACGTTCCCCGGCATCTGTTCAACTCCACGGCTCCCCTCGAGTTTTTCGGCAGGATCAATTTCCTTAAGGCCGCCGTCACTTTTGCGGACATCATCACCACGGTGAGCGAGCGCTACGCCCGGGAAATCCAGACTCCTGAATATGGTGAAGGCCTCGACGGCGTCTTCAGGAGCCGAAGCCGGGACCTCTACGGGGTGCTGAACGGCATTGATTCAAAGGTCTGGAGTCCCGAAGATGATGCATTCATCGCCAAAAGATACTCCCTCCTCACGCTGGAGGACAAGGAGGAGAATAAGAAGGATCTCCTCAAGCGGACACCCCTGCGCTACCGAAAAGGCCTCCCCCTGATCGGCATGATCTCAAAACTGACCGGGCAGAAAGGCTTCGATCTCCTGATGGAGAAAAAGGACGAAATTATGGCGCTGGACCTTCAGATGGTTGTTCTGGGCCAGGGAGAGGCCAGGTACCAGGAGATGCTGACCGATCTGGCGCAGAAGTACCCAGACAAAATTGCCGTTTCTTTCGCCTTCGACGAGGAACTGGCGCACAAAATCGAAGCCGGAGCCGATTTTCTGCTCATGCCCTCCCGTTTTGAACCCTGCGGCCTGAATCAGCAATACAGCCTGAAATACGGGACGATCCCCATTGTCCATGAGACCGGAGGCCTGGCGGATACCATCGTGGACGTCACTAGAAATTCCATCGTGGGCAACGGTATTTCATTTAAGGATTATACCGGAGAGAACCTGGTGGACGCCGTCCGGCGGGCTCTTTCCTGCTACAGCAGGGGTCCGGCCTGGTTAAATCTGATGCGGAGGGCTATGACCGCGGAACTCTCGTGGGAAGTCTCGGCCAGAAAGTATATGGAACTGTATCGAAAGGCCCTCGCCGGACGGCCCTGACATAGCCGTATCAGGAGTCTTTGCGATGATGGAGTTTTTTGGGAGGCCAGGACCATGCCAGAACTGAGAAAAGACCCGGTGACCAATCGCTGGGTGATTATAGCCACTGAGCGGGGCCAGCGTCCGCACGACTTCATCCGCAAGGAAGAGGAGCCTAAACAGAAAGTCCCCATCTGCCAGTTGTGCCCCGGCAACGAGGCTATGACCCCCGACGAGATTGCCGTCTACCGGGAGGCCGGGACGTCTCCTAATTCCACGGGGTGGTGGTGCCGGGTCGTACCCAACAAGTTTCCCGCCCTCGGATCCGTTGGAGATCTGGGACGGGCCGGCATAGGAATGTACGATATGATGAACGGAGTCGGCGCCCACGAAGTCATCATTGAAACCCCCAACCACGGCGAAGGAATGGCCCTCATGAAGGAAAAGCAACTGGAAGAAGTGCTCTGGATATACCGGGACCGTTTCCAGGATCTCAAGCGGGATCCCCGCATCCGCTATATCCTCATTTTTAAAAACCACGGCCGGGCCGCGGGAGCTTCCCTGGAGCATCCCCACTCCCAGTTGATCGCCACGCCCGTGCTCCCCAAGCGGGTCATGGAGGAACTCGAAGGAAGCCGCCAATACTATGGGTTCAAAGAGCGCTGTATTTACTGCGATATAATCCGCCAGGAAAGGGCCGACGTTCAGCGGGTCGTCGTTGAAAACACCCACTTCATCGCCTTTCAGGTATATGCCTCCCGTTTTCCCTTTGAAACCTGGATCCTGCCCAAGCGCCACGACTCCTCCTACAGCGACGTCAACAAGAGCCAGGTCATGGATCTGGCCCAGGTACTCAAGGAGGTTCTTTTAAGGATGCACCATGCGCTGAAAGATCCTCCGTTCAACTATGTTCTGCACACCGCGCCTCTAAACAACGACTGCCGGAACCATTACCACTGGCACATGGAGATCATTCCCAGGCTTACCAATCCGGCGGGTTTTGAGTGGGGAACCGGAATGTACATCAACCCCATGGCGCCGGAAGCGGCGGCGCAGAGTTTAAGGGAGATTGAGATTTAATATGACACAGCAAAGAAAACCCCTCAAGCATTCAAAGGAAGAAACGGATCTCTTCTGGGTGAAGATTTCCCTGATAGGACTTCTGGTGATTTTAGTCTCGGTTTTTGCCGGGAACTGGCTCGGACGCTACCTGGTCGGCAAAGGTCTGGTCGGGAAAGCGGTGCCGGAACCAATCGAAGTCCCCATCGAGGCCACCGCTTCGCCGACCGCCACTGCGGATCTCTTACTGGAAACTCCATCCCCGAGTCCCTCATCCTCGCCCACGGTCTCCCCATCCCCGTCTCCCAGCCCGAGCGGGAAACCCACCGCTTCGCCCTCTTCAAGCCCGAAAGTCTCCGCCAAACCATCTCCCACGCCGACCCCGGAACCTTCAGCATCTCCCTCGCCGACTCCCAGGCCTTCGGCATCTCCCAAGCCGACCCTAAAACCCAAGCCCACGCCAACACCTGCACCGACATCCGCTCCGACCAGGAAGCCGGCTCCGACACCGGCTCCGACCAAAGCTGTCCGTCCAACCCCTTCCCCGGCGCCGCCGGCCACGGCCTCACCGAAACAGGAATCTTCCACGGGTACTTTTACCCTTCACCTGGGCTCCTTCGTGGAAGAGGAAAACTTAAATAAACTCATCCAGCAACTCCGGGACCTGGGTTACAACCCCGTGGTGAAAAAAGTTGAAGTGGAATCTCAGACATACAGCCGGATTGAGCTGGGAGAATACTCGAGCCGGGCCTCCGCAGATGAAGAAGCCCGGAAGTTGGAGGAAAAAGGATTTAAGCCACGGGTTGTCTCCAGGTAACCCGGAGGACATTTCTGTTAGACAGGTGGGGTGGGTAGTCATGCCGAAATTGAAGCTTCTCGTCGCGGACGACGATGCAGCCATCCTGAGCATCATAAGCGTCTTTATGAAGGAAGCCGGCTATGAGGTGATCACCGCCAGGAACGGCGATGAGGCCTATGAAAAGGCAAGGAAAGACATCCCAGATGTTATCCTCCTCGATATTTTCATGCCCGGAATGAGCGGAATTGACGTCTGCAAGAAACTCCGGGAAGACCGGACGACCTATCTCATCCCCATCGTGATCCTTACCGCCGACTCCAGCAAAACCTCCAAGCTGGACGCCATGAGAGTCGGGGCCGACGATTTCATCATCAAGCCTTTCGACATAGTGGAGGTGGAAGCCCGACTTCAGAGCCTCCTGCGGAGGATCCACCAGAGCCGTTCCTCCAATCCCCTGACCGGTCTGCCCGGGAACCTTTCCATCCAGCATGAAATCTCCAAGAGGATTAAGCGCGATGAGACCTTCTGCGTCTGCTATGCCGACCTCAGCAACTTCAAGTCCTTCAACGACCGGCACGGCTTCGAGCGCGGAGACGAAATTATCAAGATGCTGGCGCGACTCATCATCCAGGCGGTGGAAGAGGGAGGAAACGCCGATGATTTCGTAGGGCACATCGGGGGAGACGACTTCATCTTTATCACCCAACCCAGCCGTGTTGAATGGCTCTGTTCCAGGATTATCACCTGGTTCGACGAGCTGATTCCCGGATTCTACGATCCTGAAGAGCGGGAAAAGGGACAACTGGAGTTGATCAACCGGAAAGGGGAAAAACAGATTTATCCCTTCATGACCCTGGCCATAGGCGTGGCGACGAATGAAAAACGCACTTTTTTAAATCCGCTCCAGGTTTCCGAGATCGCGTCGGAACTGAAAAACTTTGCCAAAACACGCCGGGAGAGTTCCTTTGTGTTGGATAGAAGAACTGACGACGACCCGGCACCTAAGATGCCCGCTCCAACCCATGAACATCCTTAATCTCAGAGATTTTGAAAGTCACAAATCTTCTGCGGTCGCCCTTGGCTTTTTCGACGGGGTCCATCTGGGACACCAGGCCGTGATCGGCAAAGCCGTCCAGATTGCCCGGGGGTACGGTTTTTCGAGTCTTGCCTTCACTATGAAGAATCATCCAATGAGTCTCCTTAAGAAATCCTCCCCGGCTCTGATCAATACCTTCGAAGAGAGACTGGAGCTCCTCTGTTCAACAGGAGTGGACCAGGTAGTCTGGACCGATTTCGACGAGGCCTTCGCCGCCTTGACTCCCCGCGAGTTCGTAGCGGAAATTTTATCGAAAAAATTGAGAACTGCGGCGGTCGCAGCAGGCCTGGATTACCGTTTCGGCGCGGCGGCTGCCGGCGACATCCGGATGCTGGCCGCCCTCGGGCTGGACCTGGGTTTCAAGGTCTTCGCCGTGGAACCGCTCTTCTTCGGAAAGCGCAGGATCAGCAGCACTTCCATTCGGGAATTAATTGCGGCAGGCGAAGTCAAAACGGCCTTGAGCCTCATGGGCCGCCCCTTCTTCATCCGCGGGCCGGTCATAAAAGGTGAAGGACGGGGGCGGACACTCGGATTTCCTACCGCAAATCTTGCTTTTCCGGATGAAAAGGTCACCCCCTCAGAGGGTGTCTATGCGGCCTGGGCCGCCCTCCGCTCATCAAGGTTTCCTGCGGCGGTGAGTATAGGAACTCGCCCGACTTTCAGCGGGACGTCTTCAGCCCTTGAGGCGCACCTGCTCGATTTTACGGGAGACATCTACGGGGAGAAACTCGCTCTTTTTTTCATGGATAAAATCCGATCTCAGAAAAAATTCAAGTACCCGGAAGACCTCTCCCTCCAGATTGGACGGGACGTTGAAACGGTGCGAAAGGTTTTGGCCGGGTACCCGGAAGGAATGAACTCCTCCGTCTTAGAATTAGAAAGATATACTATCAGGAAGGACGTGACGCATGATTCATGTTGAGTCTGCCATAAAACCGCAAATTGAAATAAAGACCCAGCTCCCCGGTCCCGAGGCGACAAAGATCATCGAAAAAGAGAAGAAATTCCTGGCCACCGGCACCAAGTGCTGGGAGACGCCGGCGGTTCCCGCCGAGGGAAAAGGGGTCTGGTTCAAAGACGTGGACGGGAACACCCTTATGGACTGGACGAACGGAATGGTGGTCGTTCTGGGCCACTCCCATCCGAAGTGGCTGGAAGCAACGACGCAGCAGCTCCAGAAGCTGTTCTATTTCAACAGCCCCGACTTCCCCAATCCCCTCCAGGCGGAACTTGCGGAAGAATTGACGAAGCTGGCCCCGGGCGACTTTCCCAAAAAGGTTTTCTTCTCCTCAAGCGGCACCGAGGCTGTTGAGGCCGCTCTCAAAGTGGCCCGCGTCGGCACCGGGAAAAATATCATCATTCACTGGCTGGGGGACTTCCACGGGCGCACCGCCGGCTCTCTCTCGACCACCGCCTCCAAATCGGTGCATCGTCGCGACTACACCTTCGCCCTGGGCAACACCTACGGCCTTCCCTATGCCTACTGCTACCGCTGCTGGTACAAGATGGAATATCCCTCCTGCGACCTGCACTGCGCCAGGATCATGGAGCGTTACTTCAAGACCCAGATTCCACCGGAGAACGTGGCCGGAATCATCTTTGAGCCGATGCAGGGCGAGGGAGGCTACGTCGTTCCTCCGAAGGAATTTTACCAGGTTGTCCGGGAGATCGCCGAGAAATACGGCATTCTCCTTATCGCCGACGAAGTGCAGAACTGCTTCGGCAAATCCGGCTATTGGTTTGCCTCCGAACACTTCGGTATCACCCCGCATATCATCGCCGTGGCCAAGGGCCTGGCCAACGGCGCCCCCATGGGGGCCACCATCTTCCCGGCCGAGTACGATTTTCCGCGGCAGGGGATGCACAGCAACACCTTCGGCGGCCAGCTTCTCTCCTGCGCTTCCTCCCTGGCTACTCTGAAAATCATCCGGGAACAGAAGCTTCTGGAAAACGTCCGCAAGATCGGGGAGCATTTCCGGAACAGGCTCCTGGAGATGAAGGACAAGTACGAGTGCATCGGGGACGTGCGGACCCTGGGAGTGCTCATCGGGGTGGAGTTCGTGAAGGACAAGAATTCGCGGGAACCCGCAGCGGATTTGCGCAACCGGATTATCGAGGAGTGCTACCAGATGGGCCTCCTCATGATTCCCTGCGGAGAGTCCACCATCCGCATCACTCCGGCCTTCGTCATAACGAAGGAGGAAGTTGATTTAGGACTGGACATCCTGAGCCGGGCGGTCGAAAAAGCCCTGAAAGCTTGAAATAGGGAGGCCTGACCTTGACGAAAAATAATGGCAGTAAAGTGCTGCTTCTTTTACCGGCTGCACGCTTTGAGGACGCGGTATACCAGAAGACGAAAGCCATCCTGGAGCGCAACGGCCACGCCGTTACCGTGGCCGCCCCCAAGAAAACTCCCATCTTCGGTCTCAACCGGGGCCAGGTTATTCCCAATATCACCCTGGAGGAGATCAAAATTTCAGACTATGACGCCCTCGTCCTGGTCTCGGGCATCGGCTACCGGGATTACTGGGAATTCGAGCCGGTTCAGGAATTTATCCGGGAGGCGCACCGCCTGGGCCTCCTGATCGCGGCCATCGCCAACACTCCCATGCTCCTGGCCCGCTCCGGGATACTAAAGGGCAAAAAGGCGACGGGGCTCTTCTATGAATCCAAGGACATCAAAGACAACGGAGGCGAATACATAGCCGCCTCCGTCCATCAGGACGGAAACGTCCTCACCGCCAAGGAGGCGGCCATGGCCGATCAGTACGGCCTGGCCCTGGTCAAGGCCCTGAAACCGCCCTCCGCCGCCTGACGTTAAGACCCCAAAGACGAGGGAACACCGCAGAGACGCGGAGAGCGCAGAGCAGGAAAAACAAACAGAAGATTCAGAGGCTGTAAAAACCTCTTATTTTTCCGGGGAAAGCAACTTCCGGTAAAATTTCGGGTGGGAGATACCGGTTTTCAACCTGAGTCCAACCATTATTTCCGCCTGCCCGCCAGTTTGATCGCCGCTCTTAAGAAGCGCCCAGCCTAAAAGTGCGTGATACCAGCCCATCTTCGGATCGAGCGCCACGGCTCTTTTGAGCGCCTCTTGCGCCCGGGGCCAATTCCCGAGGCGCATCATGGCATAGCCCTCCGTTCCCGGGAAAAAAGCTTCCCGGGGGAAAAACAGCGAAGCCCGGACGGCGGCCACTTCCAGCATCGCCCATGATTCCTCAAGCAGGTAAAGATCGATGAGGTTCTTCCAGGCGTATTTCTGAAAGGGATCGTTTTTAAGAGCACGGATTAGGACTGTTTCGGCATCCCCCCAGGCCTTCGTCTCCAGGTAAAGACTTCCCAGGGCGTTTAAGACAGGGGGGGCATCCAGGCCCCTTTCGAGGAGTTCCTGAATGAAAGCTGCTCCGCGGGAATACTGCTTAAGAAGGATGCTGGCCAGGGCCAGGGCGTAAGTGTTGAGCGGGTTCGGATTGTTCTTGTATTGGTTTTCCAGAATGGGAACGATTGTTTCCAGTTTCTTGAGCTTTCGGGCCTCCAGAATCTTAACGCGGACGGAGTCAAAAGCTTTCTGAGCGCGCGCGGATGTGGGAGGGTGTCCCGAAGATGGCAGAAGTCGCGCCAGATTCCGGGACTCCGCGTCGTAAGACAGAGCCGCCCGGGATTCTGCTGCTGCGGTGAGCTTTGTGATGGAAAAATTCGCCGAGACCCTGATATTTTTTTGATCCTGCGCCCTGGCCAGGCGGAGGCGAAGGGGGACGGGCCAGGTACTCCAGAGCTGGATGTATCGGTTGGAGAGCTCGGCAAAGGAGTGAAAATAATTCTTCCGGTCGAGGCGCCCGGTGGTGGGATCAACGGGAAACCAGCCGCCCGCCGGCGTCCAGACCAGGTTCCAGGCGTGCGTCTGCCTCAGGCACTTTTCGTCTTTTTCGTATAGGATTCCGCCGACATACCGGGCCGGAATTTTCTTCGAACGGCAGAGGGCCGCATAAAGAAGAGCCGCATCGGCGCATTGAACCACCCCGCTCCTTAAGGCTGAAAGAGCGGTCTTGGGCGCAAGGTGCAGATTGAAGCGAAAGTTCTTCACGATGTATCCATAAAGAAGGAGCGCCTGAAGCGTCGGCTCCTCTTCCCCCGCCGTGGCGGCGGCGGCCGCTTTTCGAATCTCGGGTGCCTCCGACTCTATCCCGGGGAAAGCGCCCAGATATTTTTTTTCAGAATCCGGCAAAGCCGGAAGTTTCATCATCCGGGGTTCCCGGGGCGAGCTGAGACGGAGGCACTGACGCCAGGTGCGGATGGAAAGATTCGCCCAAATTTCCCTTCTTTCACCCGGGGGAATGCGCAGGGAGCAGACGGCTACCCTGTTTCCCCATTCATCCTGAAGGATGCGGGAAGGTGGCGGCTGAAAGCCGGTGACGCCCGCCTCCTGAGATGGCGTCCTGACGGGAGGAAGGAAGAGGCGCGCCTCAAGAGAAAGAGGCGAAGTTCCCGTGTTTTTCAGAGAGATCCTCTCGGTGAGGGAATATCGGGCCGGATCGTCCAGGATGAATAAAGGATTTGCCTCCTTCTGCTCCGGGCGGGGGCGGACAGCGAAGAAAGCAGCGAATAAAACGACACACAGAATTAAAACCGGGGATTTGGCCCTTCCCGGCCTACATCCGGGCATATTCGAGAATATCCCTCAGGATGTTCCTGGCGACAGCGGCTCCTACTCCCTTCTCCATCGCCTCAATCAGGCGGTACTGGCACAGGATCCACTCGCCCTTGCCCTCCGGGATAATCCCGACAACAGTCCCCTCAACCTGGGTGGAACCGTGGCGTACGGACACAATCTCCTGCGCCACCTTTTTCCCGTCAACCGAAATATAGACGCAGGCCGGGGTGATGAAGGAACTTCCGCTCTCCACTTCCTTCTCGGAGATAGAGCGCCAGATATTTATCCGGGAGGAATAGCTGAGATTTTTCTCCCAGGTGCTGAAGGTGTAGAACTTGACTTTGAAAGGCATCTGTTCCGCCACCTGGGGCGAGTGGTTGAGCAGTACAACCTTGCCCCCCTCCTTGATGTAGAGCTGAAGGCGGCTCAACTGGCTCTTTAGCAGCGGGAAGGCATTGGGGCCGACAACGATGATGCGCGGCTTGTACAGGACCCCCTTGGCGTCAATCACCTGACCGGAACCGGTCCGGATTGATTCCAGGTTCCGGGAGAAATCATCTGAGTTATAAGGCTCGGCCGCCTGGCCCAGGCTGGAGAGTGCCCTGATGACGGAAGCTGAATCCGGCTGCTCCACTACCATGATCTCCTTCGCAAAAAAGGACGTGGTGCCCGCCGAAGAGGAAGAGGAGCGGGGAGGTGAAACGGAGAGTTTGGAACCTCTTCGCTGCTTCCATAACAAGTATCCCTGCACAGCCAGGCCGCAGACAATCGCAAAGATGAAGAGCTTAAGAAGAATAACCGCTCCGCGGGGAGGAGGAGGTGGTGGTGGTGGCAGGATAGGCCCAGCCGGTTTTTTTACATGGCGTCCGCCGGGAGGCGGGCTTCCTGAAACACCCCCCGCGGCGGCGGCTGCTTCCGTATTCCACTGAAGTCCGCTGATTTCACCCTCATATATGACCTTTCCGTCCTCGCCCTCGACAGATACGCCGGAATAAAACCATCCCTTGTTCTCCTCGGAAGAGATCCCTCTGAATTTTGCGGTGAGCTTCCTGAAAGTGCTGGAACTCACGTATTCCATCTTTCGAAGCACCTTGCGATCGATATCCATCCACAGGCGGTAATCCCCCCGCTGGGAGCTATTGGCCAGAATTATGTTGCAGGGGACGCCGTCCACCTTATCTGCAGGGCCGAGATTGTAGCTCTCTCCGGCGCCCGAAAGGCGAAGAACGAAGGGAAGAATTGCGGAAAGCGGGGTTCGGGACACCAGACTTGAAGTCTCCGCCTTGGTCGTCGGATCTACATTAACCACGTTCAGGTTTGTTCCGTCACTGCTGGTGACGACGACCTTCTGGCCCTGGGCCAGGAGAAGAGTGATCCTGAATAGCTCTCCTTTGTAAGAGACTTCCCCGGTGACGGGAAACTGGACCTCGCTGTAACGGCTCTCGGGAATAATCGTGGATAAAAAGGAGGCATCCGGAGCCTTAATGATAAGGTTAGCCTTGTAACTTACAGTCTTGGCCCCCATGAGCATAAACTCTTTCATGATGTCCGGAGCGTAATTGATCTTTGGAGAGGGGCCTGCCTTGACCGCTCCGGCGCCGGGACTTTTAGCCGGAGAGGGAGAAAGGGCCGGAGAAGGCGACTGGCCCGGAAGAGCAGGAGGTGGCGGTTGAGCCGGATTTTTTGGTTGGCCCGTCGTCGGAGCGGCCGGCTTAGCTGGGCCGGGAACACTTCCCTGCTGCACTTGAACCGGCTGGACCTGGTTCTGAGCACCAAGAGGAGGATGATGCAGGAAAACAAACAAACCAATTAGAAGAGTTAGCAGGAGCAGCGGGGAAACGAATTTTATCCGTTTGACGGTCAAGAAAGTGACCTCCTTCAATTAGAGTACGAAAAAGACCATGAAATATTATACTACGAGAAAGCCATCCAGGTTCCTCCTTCTCTTACTTAGTATTCTTTTGGCGGTGATTCTTCCATCTTCCTCCTTTTCCAGCGAAAGAGAGTCCACTTTTCTCATTACAGGCTATATCAGAAGGGTCCTTCTGCTCGTGCAAAAAAATTATTATCGCCCCATCGATGAGGAAAATCTCCTCAAGGGGGCGGTCCGGCAAATGGCCGCCTCATGTCCCCGCCTGAAGAATGACTTCTTAATCTCTCCCGGCGAGAGCGGCTTTACCTGGCAGAAATTCGCAATCACCTTTTCGAATATAGCGGGAGAACATCCCGAGGAGGCCGGTGGCCTGGGGGAGGCGGCCATCCGGGGAATTATCGAGGGCCTCGGGGATCCCTACTCCGTATTTCTGGACGCCCGTTCGAGAAAAAATTTCGAGAGTGAGACCACGGGGGGATCCTTTCCGGGAATCGGAGTGGAACTGGCCATAAAGGACGGGTGTCTCCTCATCGTGGCGGCCATACAGGGGACCCCGGCTTTTAAAGGCGGCCTGCGCCCCGGAGATGAGATTGTCGCCATCGATGGGAATAACGTCAGGAGCCTGAATTTTTCAAAGGCTATGAGCCTCCTGGAGGGCGCGGCCGGGACGCCCCTGTCTCTGACATTAAAACGGAAAAATAGTGTGCGCTCCTTCCGCCTCACCAGGGAGAACCTTATCTTCCCTCCTCCGGCCTTCCGGATGATGAAGGGAGGCATCGGCTATATCTCCATTCCCCTGGTGGACCGCAGCACCGAAGGGCGCGTTAAGGAGGGGCTTGATTCCCTGAAAGGGCGGGGAGCCGGAAAGTTCATCCTGGACTTAAGGAACAATCCGGGGGGAGATTTTGAGGGCGGAATGCGGGTGGCCAGTCTTTTCGTTCCGGACGGCACTCTCGTCAAGGTCCGCAAGGGCGGCCAGGTAAAGCCGGTCTATGCCCGGCGGCCCTTCCGCTTCGGACTTCCCCTGGTCGTTCTCGTTAACGGCGGCAGCGCCAGCGCCGCCGAGGTAATAGCCGCCGCAATTTCGGATAACAAGGCCGGGGTTCTCATGGGAAGCCAGACTTTCGGCAAGGGCCTGGTGCAGACCGTCTTCTCGCTGACGGGGGGAGCTGCCATCAAGATTACCACCGCGGAATACCTCACGCCCCTGGGAAAAAATTTAAACGGTGTAGGCCTAGCGCCCGATATCTTAGTCCCCGATTCCATCTCCCCCGGAGAAGATCGGCCTCTCATGAAAGCTTATGAATATCTTAAAAAACAAAGAATCTCGGACTATAATCCAACGCATCTTCCATTATTTCTGAATCCCGTAAAACCGAGTCGCATTTACCTCTCTTCGGAATCAATGGAAACAGCGGGTTCAAGGCTCTCCATGCGTTTCAGGTAAATATCGAAGTCCCCTTCTGAAAAGAGCACAAATAGAATGCTTTCGGGGACATTATTTGCTTTAATAAATTCAAGCGTTGTATTGAGGGCAATCCCGCAGGCATCCTCCTTGGGGTACCTATACACTCCCGTCGAAATAGAGGGAAAGGCGATGCTGTTCAGATGATGTTCCTGCGCGATCTCCAGGCACCTCCGGTAGCAGGAGGAAAGAAGGGTCGCCTCGTCCTTCTTTCCTCCGTGCCAGACGGGTCCGACCGTGTGGATGACATGGGGAGACGGAAGTCTATAGCCCTTCGTTATTTTCGCATCACCGCTCCGGCAGCCCCCAAGCTTCAGGCACTCAAGGAGAAGTTGCGGTCCGGCCGCCCGGTGGATGGCGCCGTCCACCCCTCCTCCTCCCATCAGGCTTTGATTGGCGGCGTTCACGATCGCATCAGCCGCCACCCGGGTGATGTCGCCCTTTAAAATTTCAATCCTGCCCTGGAAAAACAGACGCTCCATGCTTATGCTCCTGTCTAGCAGATGCGGGGGAGGGGGTCGGACTCGGGGAGGTCCACGATGCGCCGGCCGCCCACGGAAGTCTTGAGGATGACTTTCCCCGGGGATGAGGAGGTTAGGCGCCCGATGAGGGAGGCCTGCGCTCCGAGGGGATTCTTCCGTAAGGCCGTGAGAGCGATTTCCGCCTTATCCGGGGAGACTACCATGAGCACCTTGCCTTCGTTGGCCAAGTGCAGAGGGTCAAAGCCCACCAGATCGCAGATCGCCCGAACTTCCTCTCTGATCGGAATCGCAGCTTCATCAATGACGACTCCCAGGCCGGTGTCCGCGGCGATCTCGTTTAAGACCGCCGCCAGGCCGCCCCGGGTGGGGTCCCGCATGAACTTGACCCCATCCGTTTTCGAAAGAACCGAAAGAATCAGGTGATTCAAGGGGGCGCAATCGCTCACCAGGGCGGAAGAAAGATGCATCTCCTCGCGGGCGGAAAAGATGGCGACGCCGTGATCCCCGATGGTTCCGCTCAGAAGGAGCACATCGCCCTCCTCTATTTTTTTTCGTGATAGATCGAAGCCCTCCTCAAATGTGCCGATCCCGGCGGTGCAGATGAATAGGCCGTCGGCGGCGCCCCTCTCGACTACCTTGGTGTCGCCGGTGACGACCGCCACCTCCGCCTCATCCGCCGTCAAACGGATGGAGGCTAAAATTCGCTCCAGGTCCTCCATCGCAAATCCCTCTTCGATTATGAGGCTCAGGGAGAGGGCGCGGGGCCTGGCGCCCATGACCGAAAGATCATTGACGGTGCCGCAGACGGAGAGTTTTCCGATGTTTCCGCCGGGAAAAAAGAGGGGGCGCACGACATAGGAGTCGGTCGTAAAGGCCGCCCTGCAGCCTGAAAGGTCCACCAGGGCCGCATCATCCAGAAGATCAAGAAGAGGATTTCCGAGATGTCTTAAGATGTGCTCGCGGATGAGGCGGCCGGTCATCCGTCCCCCGCTCCCATGCCCAAGTAGAATTTTTTCGTTTGTCATGTCCGGCCTCCATAGCGGAAATGGGCGGCGCAGGTGCCCTCGGAGGAGACCATGCAGGCGCCCACCGGATTTTCAGGAAGGCACTCCCGCCCGAAGAGGGGACAATCCTCCGGGCTCTTGAGGCCCCGCAAAATTTGTCCGCAGAGGCAGGCGGGATGCTCTTTGGCCGGAGGAAGCTCAAGCGGAAAACGGCTCAGAGCATCCATGTCAGAAAATTCCGGTCTGAGGCGCAGGCCGCTTCGGGGGATGAGGCCAATCCCGCGCCAGGCGGCATCGCAGGGCTCGAATACCTCCTGCATGACTTTGACCGCCCGGGGGTTGCCCTTCGCCGGAACCGCCCGGCCGTAGGCATTTTCGATCAGGCACTTCCCTTCAACGACCTGCCTGACCAGCGAATGGACGCCCATCAGGATGTCGAGCGGCTCAAAGCCGGTCACGGCGCAGGCCAGGCGATAGCGCCCGGTGATGAATTCGTAGATGGCCGTACCCGTGACTGCCGAGAGGTGCCCGGGCAGAAGAAAGCCGTCCACTTTAAGTTCCGGCGTCCGGATGATGGTCTCAAGCGCCTCGGGGATGGTCTTCATGGCGCACATCAATGTAAAATTTTCAAGATTGAGTCTCCTGGCCTCAAGGACGGTGGCGGCCAGGGTGGGCGTCGTCGTCTCAAAGCCCACTCCGATCAAAACAACCGTCTTATCGGGATTCTCCCGGGCTGTTTGGAGCGCCTCCAGGGGCGAGTAGAGAAGTCGGACGTCCCTGCCGGATGCCCTCTCGGCGGCCAGACTGGTAAAAGTACCGGGCACCCGGAAGAGGTCGCCGAAAGTGGCCACAATCACACCGGGGAGGGAGGCCAGGGCGATGGCCCGATCGATGTCGGAGGCGGAAGTGACACAGACGGGGCAGCCGGGTCCGGAAAGGAGCCGGATCGTCTCGGGAAGCAGGCTTCGGATGCCGAAGCGGTGAATGGAAACGGTATGCGTCCCGCAGACCTCCATGAAGGTGAGCGGCCGATTCCCGGCCAGCTTTCTTATCCGCCCGGAAAGCTCCCCGCAGAGAGCGCCGTCATGAAACTCATCCCGGTATTTCATGACCTTTCGCCTGAAATCTCTCTAAAAAGCTCAAGAGTTTTTCTGGCCTCTTCCTCATCGAGCCGCTGGATGGCAAAGCCCGCGTGGACCAGCACATAGTCCCCCACCTGAACATTCTCAAGGAGCCGAAGATCCACCGGGCGCCGTACGCCCCCGAATTCAATGAGGGCCGTGTTCTCCTCGATGGAGTCCACCCGGACCGGAATCGCCAGACACATCAGGAACACCTCGCATTCGCCACGGCCGCCTGACCCAGGGAGAGGCCGCCGTCATTGGGTGGGAGAAGGCGGGGGAGAAGAACCTCAAAGTCTTCTTTCTCAAGGCGCCGGAGCAGGAGGGAAAGAAGGGTAGTGTTCTGAAAAACCCCTCCGCCCAGAGCCACCCGGCGAATTCCGCTCTCCTTCCGGAGAAGAACCAGCATCCGGGCGATCCCCGCCGCCAGCGCCCGGTGAAAATTGGAAGAAATTTCCGAAACAGGTCTCCCCGCCCCGATATCTTTCACGACCGCTCCGATTAATTCCTCCACCCGGATCAAATGCGGGCCGGAGCCCTCGAATTCAAGCGGATAGAGCCTGCCGTGCGGTTTCCCGCAGGCCATCTCCAGGCCGACGGCGCCTTCCCCTTCGTAGCGCGCCTCCTCGCAGATTCCCAGGAGGGCCGAAACAGCGTCGAAGAGGCGTCCCGTCCCGCAGGCCCAGGGGCTCCCCAGGCCCTCATCCAGCATCCTCCGCAAAAGCGGCCAGTGGGGAAGAGCCCGATCTTTAAGGTGGGCCATGAAGGGAATTTTAAGATTCCAGAGGTCTTCGCCGTAAACCGCGTACAGGCAGGAAAGGGCCATCCGCCAGGGCTCCCGCACGGCCTTTTCTCCTCCGGGAAGACGGAAAGGCTGAAAGTGAGCCACCCGCTCATAGCCCATAAAGTCCGCCAGCAGGAACTCCCCTCCCCAGAGCGTCCCATCCTCCCCGAGGCCGGCGCCGTCGAGGGCGACCCCGAGGACCTTATCCCGGAGCCCGTCCAGGCCGTGCTCGGCCATAACGGAGGCGATGTGGGCGTGGTGGTGCTGCACCCCGATCTTTTTCCCGGAGCCTACGACCAGGGCGTACTTGGTGGAAAGGTACTCTGGGTGGAGATCATGAGCCACGACCTCTGGTCGTATGGAGAAGAGTCTCTGAAAGTGGGCGACCCCCTCCTCAAAAGAAAGAAGCGTCTCGGCGTTCTCCAGATCCCCGATATGGTGTCCCACGAAGGCAAAACCCGATCGCCCCAGGCAGAAGGTGTTCTTCAGTTCACCCCCGCAGGCCAGAAGCGGTCTCCTAAATCCCCCCGGAAACTCAACCGGGAAGGGGACATAGCCGCGGGAGCGTCTGAGGGGCAGTTCCGCTCCGGAAAAGATTCTGGTGACCGAGTCGTCGCAGCGGATGTGGATATCGCGATTGTGAAGGAGGTAATAA
>Ga0209749_1001738_pt1 | contig 17522 bp, 13 predicted proteins | sample EPASupsiteSAE347_FD_187267 | JGI IMG/M metagenome (GOLD analysis project Ga0209749, IMG submission 187267) | Bioremediated contaminated groundwater from EPA Superfund site, New Mexico - Sample SAE3-47 (SPAdes) (version 2) | ecosystem: Environmental > Aquatic > Deep subsurface > Groundwater >... | reverse complement strand
TTTCCGGCGAAAACAGCGCGGCGGAAGACAAATGGACAGGGCTGAAGTTTCCCATAAAGGAAAACATTCTGCACCCAGGCTGGAATCAGCTTAGAATAGTCGACCTGGAAAAATTCAAGGAAGGCGAGGAAAATCTCAACCGAAAATGGTTCATGATTTCAGGAGCCGAAATCGAATTCAAATAAAAGACGTTGCGTCGAACGTATAACATAATGGGGTATCCGGTCGGCGCGAGTGGCCGGAAAATATTATACGAAAAAGCGCTAACCAGAGGAGGTCTAAATGTCTGTGCCACGGAAATATGATATCGTTGTTGTTGGGGGAGGATTGGCGGGGATATGTGCTTCCATTGCCTCGGCCCGGCATGGATGCCGGACAGTCCTTGTGCAGGATCGTCCGGTGCTTGGAGGTAATTCGAGCAGCGAAATTCGTGTATCCCCTGCTGGCGCTGCGGTTGACGGCAGGAAAGAATCGCGGGAGAGCGGGATTATCGAGGAAATGATGACGGAGTGCTGGAACAATTATGTCCCGCCCAGTTTTCCATGGTGGGATGTTGTGCTTTGGCAATGGATAAAGCGGGAGCAGAATCTTCGTTTGCATCTGAATACGTCTTTTCGGGATGTCAAAATGGAAAAGAAAAGAATCAAGAGGATAATCTGCGAACAACTAGGCACAGAGCAAACATTTTGTCTGGAGGCCGATGTTTTTGTCGATTGTACCGGCGACGGCGTGCTGGCGGCAAAAAGCGGCGCGCTGTTTAGAATGGGCAGAGAAAGCAATAAACGGCATAACGAAACTCTGGCGCCGGAAATAGCGGACAAAAAAACGATGTGTCCCAGTATTGTTTTTTACACTCGGGACTGCGGTTTCCCCGTCTTTTTCAAGCCGCCGAAATGGGCCGTAAGATTCCCGGATGAAAACAGTCTTCCATTTCGCAGTCATCAATATATCAGGTCCGGTTATTGGTGGCTGGAATATGGCGGGATCGGGAATGTTATCAGTGACAACGAGGAAATTAAGGAAGAGTTGTTAAAAATTCTTTTGGGTGTCTGGGATCATATGAAAAACCGTGGTAATCACGGGGTGCAGAACTTCGTGCTTGACTGGATAGGACAGATTCCCGGCAAGCGAGAATCACGTCGCATTGTAGGCGACCATATTCTTACCCAGCAGGATATAGAATCAGCCATGTTGTTTTCCGATCGTGTCGCTTATGGCGGCTGGCCGATCGATCTTCATCCTCCTGAGGGAATTTATTCCCGGGGATGGCCATGTGAACAGAAGTATTTATCAGCGCCATACAGTATTCCCTTGCGCAGTCTTTACTCCCGAAATATTGAAAATCTTTTTATGGCCGGAAGGGACATTAGCGTAACTCACGTTGCCTTGGGATCCACCAGAATTCAGATGACGGGCGCTGTGGAAGGTCAGGCAGTGGGCACAGCGGCCGCGCTTTGCAAAAAATATAAAACCACGCCAAGAGTGGTTGGAAAAAAACATATTCTTGAATTGCAGCAGCAACTTCTCAAGGATGACTGTTATCTTATCAATCTTAAGAATGAAGATCCCGGAGATATTGCTCGATTAGCCTCGGTTAACGCCAGCAGTTCCCGGAAATTAGCGGTAATGGACGGCTATAAAGTCGCGCTTTTGAATCGGCCTTTGGCTCAGATTTTTCCGCTTTCAGGAGGTTTGATTAATGAGATAGGTTTATACATGCAGTCTTCCAAAAACGAACCGACACATTTGTCTCTTTTATTGCGTAAGGCGGAACATATCTTTGATTTTAACTCGACGGATGAGATTATGGAAATTTCAGCTGTCATGCGGCCTAAGAAATCCGGGTGGATTGGTTTTCCGGTTATGAAGGAACTTCCGTCCGGTCTATATGGAATATATTTGCCGGCAGTGGAAGGTATAGGATGGTTTTATTCCCGCGAGGAATTACCAGGACTCCAGAGAGCGTTTTTTAATCGACAGGTAAAAAAATGGGGGACAATCCGCGGGGATGGCTGCATCAGAATAAATCCTGGGCAAACCCCATTCCGTGCTGAGAATGTGATTAACGGCGTTTCGCGCGCGGAACGATGGCCGAATATCTGGATTTCCGATCCTGACAGGGGTTTTCCGCAGTGCTTGGATTTAAAATTCGGTAAAACAATTAGATTCAACCGCGTCCATCTCACCTTCAATACAAATCAAAGCAATTATTATTCCTTTTCCTATATCGATGCGGTGGATAAGGATTGGGGACAATGGCTGCCTCCGATATGTAAAACTCCGGAGGTGGTTAGAGATTATTCCTTATGGTATTGGACTGGGAAATCGTGGGTGAAAATCATTGAAGAGAAAGGTAATTATCATCGTCATCGCCGGCATTATTTCAAACAGATTAGCGCTTCGTCTCTTCGTCTTAAAATCTCCGCAACCAATGGCGCCAGGTCGGCCATGGTGTATGAAATAAGGATTTATTTGGATCGCAATAAAATTAACTCGCAAGCTAACTGAGCGAAATCGAGTTGATATCTTTAATTGCCGTCTATTGCAACGATCAGGGCGTTTTTTCAGAAGAGAACAATGCGGCGAAAGACAAATGGACGAGGGCTGAAGTTTCCCATACAGGCAAACATGCTGCGCGCAGACTGGAATCGGCTTAAAATAATGGACCATGAGAAAATCGAGGAAGGTGATGGAATATATCAATCAAATAATTAAGGCGGGCAGGCGCCCGCAACCGAATTTCAGATTTCCTGTTATGTTGAGCTCAACATAACAGGAAATCTGAAGTTATGTGCCATCTGATGTTTGCGGTGCTGGCGTTGACGGCCCAGCAGATGTTTCATCTGATTCTGTAGCTGAACGGCATGAAGAAAGACAGGAAGAGGAGAGAAACAGACCCACCGAAAGAGCGGAGAGACGGAGTCTGGCGAAAAACGGCCTAAAATGCCGTTTTTTGCGACTCCGAGAGAACGAAACAGAAAGATTGACAAAAATTTGAAGGGAAAATACATTTTATGACAATTCAACAAAAGACTTTTGTAACTGACTCTAGGTTTAATTTAAAAGTCGTGATATAAAGGACGTCATGAAACATTATCTTACATGCGGTTTTCTGATACTCTGCGCTTCAGGCATGGCGGATATCGTCTATACAAACCATTACGTATGGACAAATTCACCTTATCCCGGGACCCCATATAACGCCTGGACTAACGCCGCGCATGAAATTCAGACAGCCGTGAACCATGCAAGCGCCGGCGATACGGTCTGGGTAACCAACGGCATCTATACGAACAGTTTAAATGGCGTCAGCAACAGCAGTCAGGTTTCCATCACAAACCAAATAACTCTTCGCAGCGTTAACGGGGCGGAAGCGACCGTCATTGACGGCAATTATCCGTATGTAACGAACCGATGCGTCGCGGTGTCCGGGGTTGGCGCCAATGGGGCGGTTGTGGACGGGTTCACGCTGACAAATGGGTATTTGACAAATGGATACACCGGCGCAGGGATATGGATATGGTCGAAATATCCCTCATGCTCCAATATAACGAGGAATTGCATTATTACCGGAAATAGAACTGACGGCCCTGGTGGCGGAATTTGTATGGGAAAGGTGGATGGTACCTATAACGGGGGGGTGGTTTCCAATTGTATAATTCGCGGGAACTCGGCCGGAAACGTGTTCCCTGGTGGCGGTGGAGGTGTGTTTATATTTCTCCTAGGTATACTAAGTAATTGCAAAATAGAAGGAAATACAGCGCCGGCGTACGTGGGCGGAGGCGTGCATGTCCGCTCCCTTGCGTCTCCTGGCAAAATAGAAAATTGTCAGATAATTGGGAATGCCTGTATGATGATGGGAGGCGGATTATATATTGTACAAAGCGAACCCTTAATCAGGAATTGTCTTATTGCTTCAAATAACTGCACGGGTACAGCCGCGAACTGCGGACGAGGTGGAGGAATAGGGATGGGAGGGGTGGCAATCTCAGGATATATACCCAAAGTTGAGAATTGCACAATCGTAATGAATCACGCCGCGGTGCAGGGCGGCGGGATATATCGCCTTGCTGTTGCCACGGGAACAGTCGAGAATACGATCATTGATCTTAACAGCGCCCCAGAAGGTTCTGCGGTATATACTACGAATAGCATCATATCGTTCACCAACTGCAGTTTTCAGTCCAGGGCGGATGTGACGAACGCTTATTGCCTGACTAACGCCAACTGTCTGTTTGAGATCAATAACGGCTTTGTCAATACCAATGCCGGCAATTATCGTTTGACCGCCAATTCCCCATGCGTCAATGCCGGTATAAACAGGGGTTGGATGACAAACTCTGTTGATCTGGATGACAGAGAAAGAATACGCTACGGCACTGTGGATATGGGAGCCTACGAAGCGATTTATAACGGATTCATTTATCATGCCTGGTAATGCGATTAATGGTATGAGGACTAATGAACGACAATTCATGAGTTGTCGCCATGTTGAAGCTTTAAAATATAACCTCGTGGTAATCGGGGGAGGTATGGCGGGAGTTTGCGCGGCGATTGCCGCGGCGCGGCATGGATGCAAAACCGCCCTGATCCAGGATCGTCCTGTTTTGGGAGGAAATTCATCTAGCGAAATTCGCATGCATATCTGCGGTGCCGATTCATTTTATGACGGTCAGGCGCGGCGTGAAACCGGCATACTCGAGGAGTTGCGTTTGGAAAACCTTGCACGTAATCCCCAACGCAGTCCGGCTCTTTGGGACTTGCTGTTGTACGAATGGGTTAAAAGAGAGGCTGAACTGGATCTCTATCTCAATACGCTGACATTGGAGCCGATCATGGAATCCGGCAATCATATTCGTGCGGTGCGCGCTCGGCAGATGGCCTCAGAACGGGAATGGATGTTTGAGGCGAAATATTTCGCCGATTGCAGCGGCGACGGACAGATTGGAGCACAGGCTGGCGCGGATTACCGGATCGGACGTGAAGCTAGGGAGGAATTCAACGAATCGCTGGCTGAATCAAAAGCGGATAGTTATGTCTTGGGCAGTTCCATCCTGTTTATGGCTCGTGACATGGGGCGGCCGATGCCGTTTGCAAGGCCGGAATGGGCCCATCATTATCCGAGCGATGATGATTTGTCTTTCAGGCCGCACGGCGTTTATCGTTACGGCTATTGGTGGATCGAATGGGGCGGCCGGCTCGACACGATCAGTGACAACGATAGAATACGCGATGAGCTGTTAAAAATAGCGCTTGGCGTATGGGATCACATAAAAAACCACGGCGACCACGGTGCGGAAAACTGGGCCTTGGAATGGGTTGGCATGCTGCCTGGAAAGCGGGAAAGCAGGCGTTTTATCGGCGATTATATATTGCGCCAGGGAGATCTGGAAAGCGGTCGGATTTTTGAAGACGAAGTGGCGTATGGCGGTTGGCCGATTGACGTGCATCCGATAGCGGGGTTTGAGGCGCGGGAACATCCCTGCCGGCAAATACAGGTGCCGCTGTATTCGATCCCCCTGCGTTCGCTGTACAGCCGCAATATAAATAATTTATTTTTTGCCGGAAGAAATATCAGCGCCACGCATATTGCCTTCGCCAGCACTCGGATTATGGCCACTTGCGCCCTGACAGGCCAGGCAATCGGAACTGCCGCAGCGGTATGCCGCGATAAAGGATTGCTGCCTCGCGAAGCCGCCAGACACGCCATAGACGTGATTCAACGGAAATTGTTGGCCGAAGACTGCTTTTTGCTCGGCCATAGGAATGAGGATGCCGGAGATATGGTTCGCTTGGCGCGGGTGACGGCCGGCAGCGAACAAAACGGCAGGGAAGCTGAGAAGGTAAAGGACGGCGTGGCCAGGTCGGTCGGAACCAATGAACATTGCTGGGAAAGCGCATCGCTTGAAGCAAAGGATAACTGGCTGCAGCTTGAATGGGACAAGCCGATTTTGATCGGGCAGGTGCAATTGACGTTTGACTCCGAATTGGAAAAGCAGCTGATATTCACCATGGATGATGATTTGTATTCGCAGAAGACAAATCTTCTTAAAGGATTGCCGCAACGACTGGTTCGTGATTTTGAAATTCATGCGTTAATTGATAATAGCTGGCGGAGTGTGCGGTCAGTGAAAGGTAATATACATCGTGCGAGGCGTGAGTGTTTTCTGCCTGCCATGAAAACACAAGCCATTCGGATTATTTGCAAGGCGACACATGGATATGCAAAAGCGCGTATTTTCGAGATAAGGGCGTATTAACAGGCCCTAAGGCAGGAAATCTGACGTTATACCAACCCGGCATAGCCGGAACCCTTTTTGGTTCCGGCTATGCCGGGTGATGCTTTTTTGATGCAACTGCCTCTCAACAGGGAGGTTCGCTATGCAGACATTTTTCCTTGAACGACATGCCGAAGATATGTAAGCGTCAGGATAATTGATCTTTATTATGCAAACCAGAACAATGGTGATGTGCGTGTCGTGGCGGCGCGGGCCGTGTCCGTCATTGCCGAACCTTTGTCTGTTTCCCTGCCCGCCATGGCCGCAGGGATCAGGCAGATAACATTGCTTGCCGCTGATTTCCGGCTTCTGTCTATTGGTTTTTTCCCGTTTCCTTCAGGAAACGCGCCTGGCGTTTGACGGGCGTTTTTACCGGCTGGTAAGTGCCTATCCACTCGGTGATGTCTTCGATCCGCGAATCGGGCGAGGGATGGGTTTTGGCAAAATCGAGTCCGCCGGGTTTCAATTGCTTTTTCATCTCCAGGAGCATGGACACGAGTCCGTTAGGCTCATATCCTGCGCGCTGCATTATTTTAACGGCTGATTTGTCGGCCTCCCTTTCGCAGCCGCGCGAATAACCGGAATTCATCATGGTTGAGGTGATGTCGTTGATCGAGCCCTCAAACGCCTCGGTCAATTGCGCCATGTCCCTGCCGCCAAGATTCTTGGCGCCTTCGGTAGCCAGCACGGTGAAGGCGGTTGTCAAACGGCTGTTCTTGATGGCCTGCAATCCGTGCTGATGTTCGACGTGCCCGATTTCGTGGGCCAGCACCGCTGCCAGCGCGTCTTCGTTTTTGCAGCAGTTGACCATTCCGCGCGATATAAAAATCAAGCCGCTCGGAGCGGAAAAGGCGTTGATTTCGTTCGAATCCAGCAGCAGGAAATGATATCCGCCGAATGTTTCAGGCTTGTCGGAGAATTGGGCCAGGGTTTGGCCGAGATCGTTGAGGTATCGGTTTTCCGCTTCATTGTCATAGGGACGGTATTTGTTTACGATCACGGCTCCGACCGTGCGCCCGATATAGTATTCCTGCTCGGGAGTGATCGAGTCGAAGGTTTTGTCGAGCGCCTTGCCCGCTTTTTTTACCGACTTGGCCTGCTCCGGCGTGAGCACCCCGGCCTGCTTTGCCACCTCCGCGCCGATATCGGAAATGGCATCCAGCAACTGAGCTTGGGACATTGCGACGGTAAGGAGAAATATCACCACCATCCAAAAAATTGAGATTTGAGATATGAAATTTGAAGTTATTCGCAAGTTCACCGTGCGCCTCCTTTCTGGGGAGTAACGCCGCCTTCCTGTAGAAAGGACTCCATTTCACAGGAAGGAATCTTTATTTTTTCCATTTTGTCTATCCAGGTGAAATCCATATTGCGATGCGATTTTTTGAATTCCGCCTCCACGTCGGAATTAAATCCTTTGCCGGCGAGGGCAAGTTCGTCGCTGGAAGCCCTTGTTTGCGCGGTCTGCCGGCCTGATTTGAGAACGATGCGTTCCGTGGTCAGAGCCGAGGTATGCGTCCAGCCCGTGGCGCCGCCTGGCGTTTTGACCCTGGCCCAGACACCTTGGGTTTCGGATACTTCAATCCGGTCGCCATAGGAAAGAGTGGCGATGGCCTTGCCGATAAAAGAAGGCGTGTCCCGGACGGCCGTGGTCTTTACCTGGACGCTCATCATATCTGCGGCGTTTGTCGAAATCGCCAGCAGCAACGCGCCGGTGAAAATACAAATATGACGTTTCATGCTTTTACCCCCCTGATATGTTTTGAACTGAACTTAATCCCCTCCAGCCTGTTTCAATGAAAAAAATTTCAAAGGCCCTTTATAATACCACTGATCAGGGAGTTGTCAATTGTCGGAGTTTGGCCGCTCGGATAAAAATTCTTATCATCCGATTTCGACGTTTGCCGAGCAGTCATCCCAGATGCACGTAATAATCCCATTTTTCGACCGGAATCGGCAGCGGTTGGTTGAGTACGGCTGATTGCATGGCAAGTTCGCAGAGCATGGTGGTGCGGTAACCGGCCATTTCATCACATGGTGTGGGGCTATTTTTCAGGATGGAGTCTATGAACCCGTCGAATATAAGTTTGTAGCCGTGGTCCGCCAAAAGGTCGCTCCAGACTTTTTTCATATTCCCCGTTCCCTTGCGGCTGGCTTCCCGTTTTTTCATGAAACCGGAGAGTCCTCCCTCCTTGCCGAACTTCGGCAACGGGTCCCTTGCCAGGGGAAAAAGTTCCCTTTCCGGGCCGGGCCGTCCGTAGTATTGGTTTTCCACGAAAAATTCCATCCGGAACAGGGCGCCGTCATGCGCGATTTCATACATTTCCTTGGGATAATCGAACGTGCCGTTGGGCGTCATGAGGATCGTGGCCGCATTTCCGCTCTGGAACGCCAGGTAAATTCCGTAGCGCATGCGGGTGGAACCCCAGGCGCGCACTTCCACCGGCCGGTCATTGTCGAACAACCAGCAGGCCAGGTCGAGCCAGTGCCCGGCCTCGCCGATGATCAGTCCACCGCCGTGAAAGGGATCCAGATGCACCATGCGGTAACTGGCGCTTTCATCCTGCGTCCGCACCAGGAAGTCGGTCATTTTTTCTTCCTCGAGCTTGTCGTGGGTGGTTTCTATATACCGCCAGGGCTGGTGTTTCGGTTTGGCCTTGTGTTTCAGCCATTCGCGCTTGAGGGCGGTCACGGCCGGGGCCATGCGCCGCATGTAATCCACGCACAATTTGACTTTCGCCTTGCGCACCGCGCGGATAATGTCGTAACACTCTTTTTCCGTCATGGCCAGCGGCTTTTCGCAAAAGATATCTTTTCCGTGCGCGGCCGCGCTTTCGATGATCGGCACGCGCGCCTCGTGCGTGGTGGCTATGCAGACGATGTCAACTTCGGGATCTTCTGTCACGGCCTTGAAGTCTGAGGTGATTCCCTTAGCCTTGAACTTGTCGGCAAAAAGCTTTGCATTCTTCTCAGAGACGTCGCAGGCCCATTTGAATCCTGCCACGTGCGGATTTGCCAGGGCGTTTGGCCCGTGCTGGTCCCTTCCGAACGCTCCGCAGCCGATCTGGCCGATTGTGAATTTCCTGTTCTGTTTGCTCATTTTTTATCTCCGTGTTTCTTGCCGAACCAGGTGTTTTCACCCTTCAAGTACTGCATCAACTCGATGACGGCGCCGTCCTTGTTTTGAAAGAACCCGACGCGCACGAACCCGCCGACCTCGAACGGTTTCAGGAGGACTTTCATTCCCTTGGCGGTTTTCTTCATGTCCTTTACCCGGTAAGCCACGTGGGCCTGATGGCGCACGGCGTTCTTGACGGGCGAGTCCGGCTCGTACCTTAGCCATTCGATATGAAAGGGGTGGGTCTTCGGGTCCGTAACCCATACGCGCGTGGCCTCAACCCAGTTTTCATCGTCTTTTTTTTCGGTCGTTATCAGTCCTACATGATCGAATTCCATGTTTATTTCTCCTCCTTGTTTTATTGTTTCAACGCTTTCTCACGCCAAGCCGCCAAGTTCGCAAAGTTTTGATAAAAAAATTTACTCTTCTTGGCGTCCTTTGCGAGATATGCAATTTACCTTATTCTTGCAAACTTATTACTTTCCCCGACTCCGCCGATTTTTCAGCTGCGCACATTGCGGCCACGGCGGCCCTGGATTCGGCCGGCGTGATTATGTCCGGTTTTTTGCCGGACTGAACGCAGGCAATAAAATATTCCAGTTCTGATTTCAGCACCCCTGCGCGTTGCCCATGTAAATTCGGCCAGTAAACCGTATCCGGCAGGTGCATTCCCTTGGAGTCGTTGATGGCGAGACCGGCGTTGCCGCAGTCTATGTAAATGGCGCCCTTGTCGCCCACAATCTCCGTGCGTGCGTCAATCGAAAACGGCGTGTTGTCCGGCAGGGCCCATATGGTTTCAATCACGCCGATAGCGCCGCCGGCAAACCTGCACATGGCCCAGCCGATATCGGGATGCTTGTGATCGTGCACGCGCACATTCTGGGCATAGACCGAGGAAATACGGTCTCCGGTCAGCCAGAGCATTATGTCAACATCGTGAATGCCGTCGCCCATAAGCGGGGAAATCTTGTCCAGCACGCCCGCGCCGATAAATGCCGGCAAATTCCTGGTGGAATGCATCGAGACGATTTTTCCGATTTTCCCTTCGGCCACGGCCTGTTTGGCCAGGACCACTCTCGGATCGAAGCGGCAGATATGGCCGACCATGAATACCCCTTTCGCTTTTGCGGCGGCGTCAATGATCGCATCGCAGTCTTCCGGCATGCCGGCCATGGGTTTTTCCAGGAAAACATGCTTTCCGGATTGCAGGGCCGCGACGGTAATATCTCTGTGGTCGTTGATGTGCGTGACAATGCTTACCGCGTCAATGTCCTTATCCTTCAGAAGATCGCGGTAATCACGGTAGGTTTTCGGAACCTTGAACATGTCCGCCATTTCCTTGAGTCTTTCGGCCCGCCGCGTGCAGAGTGCGGCGAGTTCCACTCCCGGAATATTTTTAAGGGTTTCGGCGTGTTTTTCGCCGAAGAATCCGAGCCCGATTATGCCGTATCTTATTTTTTGCATGTTTCATTCCTCCACAAATATCATTTTCACCGCAGAGACGCAGGGGTCGCAGAGATAAAAATGTTTTATTCTTCTTATGATTTTAAAAAATTCTCAGCGTTCTCCGCGTCTCAAGCGAAGCGGGCGGTTAAAATTAACCAATATACTTTGTCGGCGTCCGTTTTTTCCCGGCTTGGCGGAACGCGACCGCATCGTCGATGATTTTCATAATATCGTATTTTGGATCGTATCCGAGCATTGAGCGCGCCTTGGCGATGCTGTGCTGGAAATCGTTGAATTCCCTGCATTCAAATTCAACTACAGGCAGATTGAGTTTTTTTGCCGCATATTCGGCCGCCGTTCCGTAGCTGAACGCCGAGGGCCCGGTTATGGCGAACGCCTGGCCGATGGCCGCCTGATTGCCGATTGAAAGCATGATGCCCTGGACAACGTCCTTTATGCCCACAATGTGGCGGATGCCTGGTTTGCCGCCGGGATGGACCATCTTTGCCACGCCGTCCAGCTTTTTCCTGAAAAATTCCTTTTGCTTTGCGGTTTTTGCCAGATCCTTCCAGACGGGCACGCCGAAGTTCGGCTCCTTCAGGGTCAGGTGGGCCAGGATGTCATCCTCGTCATGCACCCATGAAAACCTGAGGGCCGTGATGGGCAGCTTGTACTGGATGATATACTGTTCGCACATGGTTTCCTCCAGAACCTTGGAAAACGCGTAATACCCCGGATAGGCCTGGTGCGGAATGGTCTCGTCAATGGGGAAGGGGTGTGGATAATAGTATATGCCGACCCTGGCGTCCGAACCGGCCTGGACGAACTGCCTGATGTGCCCGCAATTTTTGGCCTCGTCCAGCAGGAAGAAAGTGCCCTTGACGTTCGTGTCCATGAAAAGCTCGCGGTTTTCCTTGCAGTTTGCCAGGTGAATCACCGCGTCCATGTCCTTCAGCGCTTTCTTCGCCAAGCCGGAATCCCTCAGGTCGCCCGGCATTATTTCCACGTTTTTTAAGGATTCAATGTTTTCCTCTTCGAATTTCAGCGCCCGGATATGGTATCCGGCCTTGACCAGTTCAGGCAGCAATGCACGGCCGATTTTTCCACTTCCGCCGGTCAGGAACACGTTCTTTATTTTCATTTTTATTTTGTCCTCCTTTTATGTTAATAAATCGAGACAATTTCAAAACTATTTCTCGCTAAGCTCGCCAAGGCCGCAAAGGTTTTATATTTCTTATAACAAACCGCATAAGTCCTTACCTTTGCGAGCTTTGCGCCTTTGCGAGACAATTCTTCCGAACATCGCAATTACAATCAATTTAGACTTTTGCAATCAGCTCAATCAAATCCGCCTTCAAAAGCAAAGGTCTAAATTCGGCCGGTGATTTCGATAGTTTTGCACGCATCCATTTCGCGGTGTTTTCGGCCATGGCCTTGACGTTTTGCTTTATGACTGGAATCGGTCCGGACAGGGCGCTCATGGCGGAGTAATCATCCGCTCCGTCAAGAACCAGCGCCGGCGGGTCAAATCCGATCGCCGGCAAATCGCGTGGAATTTTCAGGCCGCATTCGGTCGCGGCATCCAGCAGTCCCGGCAGAAATCTGTTGGATTCCAGAAAGAATCCGGCCTGTGGCGGCAGGCGGCGCAATATCTTGACGCAATGTCTGCGAATTTTTTGTCGTTCGGGTTTGCACAGGATTACGTTCCGGGAAGGAATTTTTACGACATCATTGCTGCCGGCGAGCCGGTCATTAACCGCTTGATGGCGCGGGTATTCTCCAAGATAGAACAGTCTGCGCACTCCGGCCTCGCGGAGCAGACGCGCCGCCTTGGCGGCCGCCGCGCGGCCGTCGGTCGTGATGTAATGGATTTGTTCGTTCGGCAGATAACGGTCAACGCACGCCACCGGAGTTTCCTGCTCGGCGATGGATCGGATCAGGGCGGCGTTCGCGCCGTTTCCGGCAGGTGAAATGACAAGGCCGTCCACAAAGCGGGAAAGCAGCGTTTCCAAGTGCTTCTTTTCGCAAAGGGCGCTGTCGCCGCTGTTGCAGACCAGCGTCTGGTAGCCGTATCTGAAAAGTTCCGTTTCCAGAAATCTGATCAATTCGGGATAGAACAGGGTGGTCATGTCTGGGACGACGATTCCTATGACGCCCGCCTTGCGCCTTTTCAGGCTGCGGGCCAGCAAATTCGGCCGATAATGATATTTTTTGGCGGTCTGGAGAATAAGGTTCCGCTTCTCATCGCCGATGCGGATAGGCGCGCCGTTCAGCACGTTGCTGACAGCCGTGGTCGAGACTCCGACCAGCGCCGCGATATCCTTTAAGTTGATCGTCCTCATTTTTCCGCAATCAAAGCCCGGCAGGGAAACGCGCAGGTGTTTTTTATCCGCGGCGCCAGCGCAATCAGCGTGGCGTGTTTTGCGCGCACCTTGCGCAGGTTGACGAGCGGCGCAAGGATCATCAGTCCCTGATTAAACATGCGGTTTACCAGGCCTTCGGAATTGCACGGGTCGTCGTAACACGGAATGTCGCCGCCCAACAAGAAAGGCTTTTTTGTCAGGATCCAATCCATGGCCTCCGGGGTGAAATGCGGGCTGTGCTTTGTGAAATTTTTCCTGTTCCACATCCTGTCCCATCCGGTCGCGATTATCACGGCATCGCCTTTCCGGATTTTCACATCCGCGGAGACCAGTTCCTGAAGCGTGATATGTTCTTGCGGACGTTTGGTTTTCAGCTGTATGATTGCGGCGGGCCGTATGAGCCGGTCGGCCGGGACATCGTCGAGGGACGGGGCGCGTTTCAGGCGGTGGGCCGCGGTTTCGAGATAGGTGCCCGAGAGGGAATAGAGCGAAAAGGCGTAATTCGTCTCGCCCTTGCCCTCCAACTTGCGGATGGCAACCTGCGGCAGGTGCGTCCCGTAGGACCACATGCCTTCCTCGGTCAGTCCGGTTATGTCCGTCAGTTTCATCGTGTTTTTTGTTTCCTGCGTAAAAAACCAAAGATTTATCGTTTAACCAGAGGTAATATTTCAAAATATCGCCCCATTGTCAATAACATAATGCGGCAAAAAAAAACCCGGACTTTGGTCCGGGTTCTTTTTTTGAGTTGATTGTTTGATATGCCTAGATATCGTAATAGAGCACGAACTCCCACGGATGCGGACGCAGGTCGAGGGCCTTGACTTCCTTGTCCATCTTGTATTTTATCCAGGTTTCGATGACGTCCTGCGTGAACACATCGTTTTTCAGCAGGAAGTCATGGTCGGCTTCAAGGGCCGCCAGCGCGTCGCGCAACGAACCGGGCGTCTTCGGTACCATGGCCAGTTCTTCAGGCGGCATATCGTAAATGTCCTTGTCGAGCGGCTCGCCAGGATTGATCTTGTTGATGATGCCGTCCACGCCGGCCATGAGGATCGCCGAGAACGCAAGATAGGGGTTGCAACTCGGGTCCGGACAGCGGAATTCAACGCGCTTGGCTTTGGCTGACGGAGAATACATGGGCAGGCGGACGGCCGCGCTGCGGTTGCGCCGTGAATAGGCCAGGTTGACCGGAGCTTCAAATCCGGGAACAAGACGTTTGTAACTGTTCGTGGTGGGACTGCAAAACGCCAGCAGTGCGGGCGCGTGTTTTAATACCCCTCCTATGGCATACATGGCCATTTCCGACATGCCGGCATAACCTTCTCCCGCAAAGAGGTTTTTGTCCCCCTTCCAGAACGAAAAATGCACGTGCATGCCGCTGCCGTTGTCGTTGAAAAGCGGCTTGGGCATGAACGTGGCGGTCCTGCCGTATTTTTTAGCCACGTTTTTGATGACGTATTTGTGCTTCAGGGCGTTGTCGGCCATTTTCACCAGCGGCGCAAAGCGCATGTCAATTTCGCACTGTCCGCCGGTGGCCACTTCGTGATGCTGCGCCTCGATCGGCACGCCTATGCTTTCCAAGGTGAGCATCATTTCGCTCCTGATGTCCTGCAGGCTGTCGGAGGGAGGCACGGGGAAATAACCTTCCTTGTAACGGATTTTGTAGGCAAGGTTCGGGTTTTCATCCCGGCCGCTGTTCCATTGTCCCTCTTTTGAGTCAATGTGGAAATAGCCCTCGTGTTCGTTCTGGTCAAACCGGGCGCTGTCGAAAATGAAGAATTCGGCCTCGGGCCCGAAGTAGGCGATATCAGCCAGGCCTGTATGCTTGAGATAATATTCAGCCTTGCGGGCGATGTTGCGCGGATCGCGCGTGTAATTTTCGCCGGTCACCGGATCGCATATATTGCAGACAACCACCAGGGTCTTGGCCTGGAAAAACGGATCTACAAACGCCGTTTCGGGATCGGGCTTAACCAGCATGTCCGACTCGTTGATGGCCTGCCAGCCGCGGATGCTTGAGCCATCGAATCCAAGTCCTTTTTCAAACGTATCTTCCTTGATTTCACGCGCCGGCACTGAGAAATGCTGCCATAACCCTGGAAAATCCATGAAGCGCAGGTCAACCACTTCGATTTTTTCCTTCTGAATGAAATTTACCAGATCGCGCGGCGTTTTGATTTCGGTCATATCTGTGCCTCCTTAAATGATTTGACGCCATTATTGGCATATCTTCTTTCTAAAAGCAATTTGCGTGCCAAAAATGGCAAATGGCCTGAGGGGTGATGGCTGAAAGTGAAAAAAACTGATGATTCGGGCCTGTTTTGGATTGCCGGCTTGCCGGCTTCGGTTTTCAGTCTTCGGTCTGGCCGTCCGGTTGTGATACAAAAATGTATATTATTCTTGCGGTCTGTGACAATTTTGTTGTATTTTTTTTCCGATGAAAAAGGAAGATGTAAAACTCGAGACGCTTTACCGCATTTCCCAGGCCATGGCGCACCAGCATGATGTATCGGCCCTGTTCAAGGAAGTCTTCGACATCATGGACACCGAGATCGAAATGTCGCGCGGCACTCTTACTTTGCGCCGGCCCGGCACGAATTTTTTCGTCATCGAGGCCTCGCGCGGCCTGACGCCCGAGGAACAGAAGCGGGGGCAATACAAAATGGGAGAGGGCATCACGGGGCGCGTGGCCCAGAGCGGCAAGCCGATCGTTGTGCCGGATATCAGCAAAGAGCCGGGCTTTTTGAATCTTACCAAGTCGCGCAGCAACAAGCAGATGGCTTTTCTCTGCGTGCCGATCAGGCACCGGCGCGACGTGATCGGCACCATCAGCATAGACCGCAAGGCGGCCAATGCCGAGGAACTTCAAAAGGACCTTTATTTTCTGCAACTGGTCGCCAATGTTCTGGCCGAGGCCGTGGCTGGCATACGCGAACAGATGGAGGAGCGTTCCAACCTGCTGGAGGAGAACATCCGGCTGCGCCGCGAACTCGACGAACGCTACCGCCCGGCCAACATAATCGGCAATTGCAGCAGCATGCGCGCCGTATTCGAGCAGATAGCCCAGGTGGCCGAAAGTTCGGCCACGGTGCTCATTCGCGGCGAATCCGGAACTGGCAAGGAACTGGTGGCCCGCGCCATCCATCACGCCAGTTCGCGCAAGGAGGGCAAATTCATCAGCGTCAATTGCGCGGCCCTGCCGGAAAGTCTGATCGAAAGCGAACTTTTCGGGCATGAAAAAGGATCGTTTACGGGCGCGGCGGCGCAGCGGCGCGGAAGGTTCGAGCTCTCGCACGGGGGCACCCTTTTTCTCGACGAGATCGGAGATATTTCTCCGGCGGTGCAGGTGCGGCTTTTGCGCGTTATCCAGGAGCGGGCCTTCGAGAGGGTGGGGGGCGATGAGACAATTTCGGTCAACGTGCGCCTGATTGCCGCCACCAGCAAGAACCTGGAGGAGGCCATCCGCCAGAAAAAATTCCGCGAGGATCTTTACTATCGCCTCAACGTGTTTCCGATCCATTTGCCGCCTTTGCGGGAAAGGCGTTCGGACATAATTCTCCTGGCCGACCATTTTCTGCAGAAATACAACGCCCTGCACAGGAAAAACATCAAGCGCATCTCCACGCCGGCCATCAACATGATGATGATGTATCACTGGCCGGGCAACGTGCGCGAACTGGAAAACTGCATCGAGCGCGCGGTTTTGACCGCTTCGGACGAAGTCATTCACGGCTACTCGCTGCCGCCATCTCTGCAGACCAGCGAAGCCACCAATACGGGGATTCTGCCGCGCGAGCGCGTCAGCCTGAAGACCATGGTGGATTCGTATGAGCGGGAACTCATTGTGGACGCCCTGAAAAAATTCAGCGGCAACGCCACCAGGGTGGCGCAGCACCTCTGCTCCACCAAGCGCATCGTCAACTACAAGATCAAGCAGCTCAACATTATCCCCGGCCATTACCGGCGGTGAGGAAGATGCGGCAATTCACCCGCGATACGAGATCGTGCGTGTCTGTCGCCATAATGGGCCTTGCTGGATGCGCGTTGACAGTGGGCTTAATATTCTATATCTTTATCAATGTAAGCAGGGTATTGTTATGACTAACAAGACATTATTATCGGATCATCCTTATTTCTGCTGGGACCGCGCTTGGTCTGTGGGCGATATAAAGTCCCGGCTGGCTGCTTGTGCGCCCGAAGACTGGCCCATGCTTGCGGCCTGGATTATGCGGGAAGCGCGTTTTGAGGACGTATGGCTGTTTCTAAAACCTGATGAAATAGCGTTGCGGTTTGGGGAATTGAAATCCTTCCTGGGCA
>Ga0209749_1001736_pt1 | contig 17543 bp, 13 predicted proteins | sample EPASupsiteSAE347_FD_187267 | JGI IMG/M metagenome (GOLD analysis project Ga0209749, IMG submission 187267) | Bioremediated contaminated groundwater from EPA Superfund site, New Mexico - Sample SAE3-47 (SPAdes) (version 2) | ecosystem: Environmental > Aquatic > Deep subsurface > Groundwater >... | reverse complement strand
TGCGGCCCATATGCTCGGCCGGCCTTACGGGGTTGAGCTCGCAGCCGCGGCGCCGGGGTCATCGGCCCGGGAACCGGGCACTTTTGAAGCGGCCGGGAGATGGGCGGCGAGAAAATTCGCCGCGGGAAGGGTAGTGCCGCCTTCGGGCTTGTATGCTGCCGAGATTTTGCTGGAAAAGGGCTGCGCGAAGACTGCGGTCCGGCTCTCTCCCGAAGGGGTGAGCATCGAGGATCCACGGGGCCGTGAGGCTGCGGGGATTGTCTTCCTGAATATGGTATCAAGAGAGTTTTAAGGAGATAGAGGGACATGGGTTTGACCAAAGAGGACAAGGCCCGCATCGTGCTCGAGCACGGCAAGAACGAAAAGAACACCGGTTCCACCGAGACCCAGGTTGCGCTGCTTTCCGAGCGCATCACCAGCCTCACGGAACATTTCAAGGTCCACAAGAAGGACACCAATTCCCGGCGCGGCCTGCTGAAGCTGGTCGGACAGAGGCGCAAGCTTCTCAAGTACCTCCAGAGGACAGACCTCGAAGGTTACAGGGCGCTCGTCGCGAAGCTTCAGATCCGCAGCAAGTGATCCGGGAAACCGGACGGATGGAAGGCCCTGCCGCCTGCGTGCGCACGGGCCTTTTCCCGTTAGCCGAGGGTGGTCCGGCCGGCACCTGGCCGCGCAGGATCGCCCTCCGCGTGCATGCCGAGGGCATGCACGCAAAGAAGGAATAAAATGGTACAAACCATGAATTGCCGCGTCGGAAACGAAACCATGAATTTCGAAACCGGACGTATGGCCAAGCAGGCGGGAGGCGCCGTATTCGCCACCTGCGGCGGAAGCGCTGTCATCGCAACCGCCTGCTGCTCCGACAAGGTCACCGAGGGCCTGGATTTTGTCCCTCTGACCGTCGAATACAACGAAAAATACTATGCCGCCGGCAAAATCCCCGGTGGATTCATCAAACGCGAATCCAGGCCCAAAGACCGTGAAATTCTCGTTTCACGCATCATCGACAGGCCTATGCGCCCGCTTTTCGACAAGGCTTTCGGCCGCGAGATCCAGGTGGTTCCCACCTGCATTTCCACCGACCAGGTCAACCCGCCCGATATCCTTGCGGTCAATGCCGCAAGCGCCGCGGTCTATATTTCCGACATTCCCTTCGCCGGCCCCATCGCCTGCGTCCGCGTATGTCTGATTGACGGCGAGTATGTCGTCAACCCCACCTACGAGCAGATAAAGAAAGCCAAGCTCGAAATCGTGGTCGCCGGCACCGCCAAGGGCATCACCATGGTCGAAGGCGGCTCCGACGAAGTGAGCGAGTCGGAGATGATCGAAGCCATCGAGCGCGCCAAGACGCCGATCTCCGAAATCTGCTCGACGATCGTCGAACTCGGGAAAGTCGCGGGCAAGCCCAAAAGGGCGCTCGCTCCCCTCAAGGCCGAACTGAACAGCGCCGCCGAAATCCGCGGTTTCGCGCACGGCCTCCTTTCCAAGGCTCTTTTCACCAAGGTAAAGCACGAACGCTATGCCGCGGTGGCCGCCGCCATCAAGGAAACCGAAGGGAAATTCGCCGCCGTCCTCACGGATGAAGTGCAGAAAAAACTTTTCGCCGCCCTGATGGAAGAACTGCAGTACGAGATCCTGCGTGCGGGCATCCTGGACCAGGGCGTACGCGTCGATGGACGCGGGCTCGAAGACATCAGGCCCATCACCTGCGAAATCGGTGTTCTGCCGAGGACTCACGGTTCCGCCCTCTTTACGCGCGGCGAAACCCAGGCCCTGGCCGTCACCACGCTCGGAACCATCCTCGACGAACAGATTTTCGACGACATCGAGGGCGACAGGCGCGAGAGCTTCATGCTGCACTACAACTTCCCTCCCTTCTCGGTCGGAGAAGTGGGACGCTTGGGCACCGGACGCCGCGAAATCGGCCACGGACACCTTGCCAAGCGGGCGGTCGAAGCGGTGCTTCCCCCGAAAGATAAATTTCCCTACACGGTGCGCGTAGTTTCGGAAGTGCTCGAGTCCAACGGCTCCTCCTCCATGGCTACCGTCTGCGCCTCGACGCTCTCCCTGATGCAGGCCGGCGTTCCCCTCCGCAAGCCTGTGGCCGGCATCGCCATGGGTCTCATATCCGATTCTTCGCGCTTTGCCGTACTCTCCGACATCCTCGGCGACGAGGATCATCTCGGTGACATGGACTTCAAGGTGGCGGGCACGAAAGACGGCATCACCGGCTTCCAGATGGACATCAAGATCGACAGCGTGTCCACCGAGATCCTCACGAAGGCTCTCGACCAGGCCCGCCGCGGAAGGCTGCACATTCTTTCGATCATGGAAACCACGATAGCGACGCCTGCGGAGGAAATCTCCGAATACGCTCCCAAAGTCGTCAGCTTCAAGATCGACGTCGAGAAGATCGGCGCCATCATCGGCCCGGCCGGAAAGAACATCAAAGCCCTCTGCGAGCAGTTCGAGGTCAAGATCAACGTCGACGACGACGGTTCCGTGTCGATCTACGGCAAGAACCAGAAGGCCGCCTACGATGCCAAGGATGCCGTCATGGGCATCGTCCAGGACCCCGAAGTCGGCAGAATTTACGAAGGCACCGTCAAGCGCATCATGGATTTCGGCGCCTTCATCGAAATCCTCCCCGGCAAGGAAGGCCTTTGCCACATTTCCCGGCTCGCCAAGGGCAGAGTCGAACGCGTTACCGATGTCCTCCACGAGGGCGACAAGGTTCGCGTGAAGCTTCTCGAGATCGATCGCATGGGCAGGCTCAACCTCGCCCACGAGGACGCCCTCGACGAGAACGGCAACGTGGTTGTCGCGGAACGCAGCGATGATGATCGTCCGCGCCCTTCTTTCGACAGGGGCGGTGACAGGGGTGGCGACAGGGAACGCAGGCCTTACGGCGGCGACCGTGGCGGCCATTCCGATCGCCCGGGCTCCAGTGATCGGGGTCCCCGCCGCTATGATGACCGGAGGGAACCACCCCGGAGGGGCTGACGTGATAGCACCCATACTCCTGCCTTCGGGCCCCGTTTTTCTGGCGGAGCCCGGGCGGGAGAGCCCCGGATTCGCCGCGGGCCTCTGGTTTCCCAGGGGTTCGCGGCATGAAGCCCCGCACGAGCGGGGCTTTTCGCATTTTCTCGAACACATGTTCTTCAAAGGCACGGCGCGGCGGGACGCCTTCGAACTTTCGCGCGTCGTCGAGCGCACCGGAGGCTATATCAATGCCTTCACCGAGCGCGATTGCGTATGCATACATTGCACGGTGCCCGCCCAGGATTGGCGCCTGGCCCTCGATGTCCTTGCGGACATGGCCTTCGGCTCGACCCTTCCGGCCGACGAATTCGAGCGCGAAAGGGACGTGATCCTTTCCGAAATTCTCCAGACCGAAGAAGATCCGGAGGAATGCTCGCATGACGCCTTTCTGGAACGTTTCTGGCCGGGGCATCCGGCCGCGCTGAAAATAGCCGGAACGGCGGACGACATGGCGAACGCCGACAGGAACGCACTGCTCCATTTCTATAAAGAGCATTTTGGCCCCGATTCCGCCGTGCTTTCCATTTCGGGAGGACCGGCGCCGGAAGAAATGGCCGTTTTTTTCGACGAAGCTGTCGCGGCCGCGCAAAAGTCCACGGGAAGGGCGGGAAATCTCTCCGGCGCGCCCCGGGCCGACGCTTCCGGTGTGCGTACCGCAAGGTCCGATACCGCGCCGGTTCCACGGATTTTTTCGGGTTATACCAAGGCATCCGCGGCGCAGACCTATTTCTACGAAGCGGTCCAGATCGATTCGCCTTTCGGGAAGCGGGATTTTCATATTTTGGCCGCGCTCAACGGAATTGTGGGCGAAAACGCTTCGTCGAGGCTCTTCCAGCGGCTGCGCGAGCGCCAGGGGCTCTGCTATTCCGTGTATTCGGCCTTTTCGCTTTCGAACAGCGAATGCCTTTGGCTCGCGCAGGCGGCGGTTGCGGACAGGCGCATGCCGGAGTGTGTCACGGCCATGGACGAAGAACTCGACCGGGTGGGCTCGGGCGACTTGAGCGATTCCGAATGCGAAGATGCGGCAAGACGGCTCTCGGGCGGTTTCAGCCTCGCTCTGGAGGATCCGGATTTCCGGATGAGGCGCCTGGCGAAAGAATACCTGGCCGACGGCGAAGTTCTTTCCGCGGAAGCCGAAAAGGCGCGCTACGCATCGGTCTCCAAAGACGATATACTGGCGATGGCCGGGCGGCTGCTCGGTGACAGACCGCGCAGCAGATATGCGTACGGCAAGATCGGAAAACGGACGGCGGCCGGGCTTGGCCTAGAGGTGTGTTGACATGAATCATCCGACGGTGCGTTTTTCCGCCGAACCGGGCGCCGTTGCGCCGGAATACCGCAGCTCGGGCGCCGCGGGCGCCGATCTGCGCGCAAAACTGGACAATCCCCTTCTCATAGCGCCCCTGGAGCGCGTTCTGGTGCCGACGGGCCTGCGCATCGAATTGCCCGAAGGCTACGAAGCGCAGGTGCGTCCCCGTTCGGGGCTTGCGGTCGAAATGGGCATCGGCTGCCTCAATAGCCCCGGCACCATCGACTCGGATTACAGGGGCGAGATAAAGGTCCTTCTCGTGAATTTTGGTTCGAAACCCGCGCGCATCGCGAACGGCGACAGGATAGCCCAGCTCGTGGTCGCGCCCTGCGCCAGGGCCGATTTTATCGCCGCGGATTCGCTTTCCGAATCGGAACGCGGCTCGGGCGGATTCGGTTCGACCGGGCGCTGAAGGAATCCCCAAGGAGGGGACCGGAAGGATGCGGAATCGACAGTTCCGGGCTCGGCCGTACCTCATAATGCGCTACGCGGCGCGCGAATACATACTTTCTTTCCTGGTCGCCTTCGCCTTTTTTTTCGTGGTGTTCTTCGTGAACCAGATACTTCTCATGGCCGAAGATATTCTCGCGCGCCGTGCTCCTCCCGGGCAGGTGTTCCTCCTGCTCCTCTACTCCCTTCCTTCGATCATAGCGATTGCGGCGCCATTTTCCTCGCTCGCGGGCGCACTGATGGCTTCAGGGCGCCTCGGCGCCGACAACGAAATGTTCGGCATGGCGGCATGCGGGGTGCGGACGCGTGCGGTCTTCACTCCTTTCATCGTGATCGGCCTCATGATTTCCGTGTTTTCCTTCGCCGCCAACGATGTTTTCCTGCCGCTCGGCACGATCGAGTTCGGCAAACTGTACCGGAAAATGGTGAGCGAAAGCGCCGCGATAGAACTTCAACCCTGGTCGGTGCGGAACTACGCTCGCGCTACTGTCGTGACCGGACCCCGTCTCCGCGACGGTATCGGTGACGTCGTCGTTTTCGATTCCGCCGACGAAAAGGGGGGCAGAATCCTGACGGCCGATTTCGCCCGACTGGAAGTGCTGGAAGGCGGCTTCGACGCCATCCTGTATATGGAGGGCGCGCTGGAGCATCGCCGAGATCCCGGCAAAAAAGACAAGTTCACGGTGACAAAGGCGGATTCCCTCGAGTACCGCATTGCGATCAGGGAAAGGGTCGAAGGAATATCGGGTACAGGACCGGCCGAGATGTCGTCCACGGATCTTGCGGTCCTCATCGCGGCCAGGCAGAGGGCCTTCGATCGGCGGGTATCCGACAAGGCGCTGGAAACCGCCGAGGCCAGGGAAACTCTGGCGAGGCGTTACGCCGATATTACGGGGCAGGGTCTTGATCGGTCACTTCTGTCGTTCAGGACGCTGACCGCGCAGAAACCGTCGGACAGGACTTTGCAGGTCTACAGGCTCGAATACCACAAGAAGTTTTCGATTCCGGCCGCGGCGTTTGTGTTCGCATTCCTGGCCTTTCCCCTGGGATTGGGGGCGCGGCGGGCGGGCCGGACAGCCGGATTCGGGATGGCCCTTCTGATAGCGGTCGCCTACTGGGCCATGCTTCTGGGCGGGCAGACTCTCGGGCTAAAGTTGGGCGTCGCGTCGGCGCTTGCGATGTGGGCGCCCGACATTGTGGTGGCTTTCGCGGCGGCGGGCATCTGGCTCTATCGCAGGACTGCTTCGCGGGGAGTGTTATGAACGCCGCACACGGGGATTCCGCCGGCCGGGCGAGAAAGGCGGGTTTTCCGCGCCTGCTTTGGCGCAGACTCATTCTCTCCCTGTTGCCGAGGTTTGCGGGGGGATTGATCCTTTTCCTGGCGATTTTTCTTCTGGCCGACCTTTTCTCGAGCCTCTGGCGCTTTCTTTCGCTCGATGCGCCTCTGTCAGGCGTGCTTGCGTGGCTCGGATTGGGCATTCTCGGGCATCTCGGGCAGGTTGTGCCTGTGGCGCTCCTCTTCGCCAGTACCTACACCCTGGCCGAATCCCACGCTTCCGGAGAACTCATGGTGGTCTTCGGTTCGGGAGTGAGCCTGTACCGTTATTCGATGCCGCTCATCGCGCTCTGCCTCGCGCTCGCCGCGCTCGGGCTTGTTTTCGATGATGCGGTGGCCGTGCCGGCCTCCAATGCCAGAATAGGGCTGTCGCGCGAACTCCTGAAACAGAAAGCCGCATATTCGTCCAATGATGTGACGCTCATGTCCGACGGCGGAAGATGGATATACCGCATCGCGTATTATGACGATGCAGGGAAAATACTCAACGGAGTCGAGGTTGTCGGCCGCGACGAGGCCTTCACACCCGAAAAGCGCATTTCCGCGGACAGCGCGCAATGGAACGGAACGCGCTGGCTTTTCAGGAAAGTCCGGGTTTTTACCCTTCTTCCCTCCGGCGATTGGACCGAAACCGGATTTGCCGAATGGAGCGACCCCACGCTCGACGAAAAGCCGGAGTCTTTCCGGGGTATCAAGGGCGATATCGCCTCCATGCGGAGGAAAGAGCTGTCCGATTATGCGGGTTTTCTGGAAAGCGCCGGGCTTCCCTATGCGGAGGCTGCCGCAGAACTTCAAAGGCGCTACGCCTATGCTCTCGTGCCGCTCATCGTGGGCTTGCTATCCGCCGCCTCGGGAGGGCTGTTCCGCAAGAATACGCTGCTTATGAGTCTTCTGCTCAGCCTGTCCGTGGCCACCGCGTATTACGTGGCGCAGATGCTGGGCATGCTTTTGGCCAAGACCGGCGCGGTAGACCCCGCGCTGGGAGCCTGGGCACCCGTCTTGTTCTTCCTGGCGGTCTCGGGCATATTTTTCGTCAAAGCGCGAACCTGAACCAGGGAATTACAAGGAATTATCATGAACGAATCCATATTCAGCGAGTTGCACCGCGACTCAGCGAGCAAGGCCAGGATCGGGCGACTGCGCCTTCCCCACGGAACCGTGGATACGCCGGCTTTCATGCCCGTGGGAACCAATGCCACCGTCAAGGCGGTGCCGCCGGAAGATCTGCAGGCCATGGGTTTCAAGATCATCCTCGCCAACACGTACCACTTGTACCTCAGGCCGGGGCATGAGCTCATCAGAGCCGCAGGCGGATTGCACGGCTTTTCCGGCTGGAACGGTAACTTCCTCACCGATTCCGGCGGTTTTCAGGTTTTTTCCCTCGCTCCTTTCCGCAAAATCACCGAGGAAGGAGTCAAGTTCAGGTCCCATATCGACGGATCGGCGCACTTTCTTTCGCCCGAAACGGTCGTGGATGTGCAGGCTGCCTTCAATTCGGACATTCAGATGCAGCTGGACGTCTGTACGCCCTGGGGAGAGCCTGAAAACAAGGCGTACAAGGCCATGAAACTGACTACCGACTGGGCTCGCCGCGCCCGCGACGCGTGGCGGGTCGCACAAGAGAGGGAAGGGTACCGCGGCCAGCTTTTCGGCATCGTGCAGGGGAATTTCTACAACAACCTGCGCAGCGAAAGCGCCGCACAGATACTGGAACTCGACCTGCCCGGCATCGCCATCGGCGGACTTTCCGTCGGGGAACCGAAGGAAGTGTTCGCCGAACATCTGGAATACACGGCGGCTCTTCTGCCCGAGGGCAAACCCCGCTATCTCATGGGAATAGGGACGCCCGACTATATCCTCGAAGCGGTCCGGAACGGCATAGACATTTTCGACTGCGTGTATCCGACGCGGACGGCGAGAAATGGGCTGCTTTTCACTTCCTCCGGGCAGATCGTGATCAAGAAAGCCATGTTCGAGCGCGATTTCGGTCCCATCGATCCGGAATGTTCCTGCCCCGTTTGCCTGAACCACTCCCGTGCCTATCTGCGGCATCTTTATCGCAACGGCGAAATTCTTTATGCCACCCTCGCCACGAAACACAATCTCCACTTCCTGGGCGACCTCGTCAGGCGTATAAGGTTGGCCATCATCGAGAACCGCTTCGAAGCGTTCAGGAAGGAGTTCCTGGCCGCGTACTCGGGCGTCCGGGCCGAATCCTGAAGGTTCCCTTGCGCAGATCGTATCATCCCCTCCGTCCGCATGGACTAAGCGTCTTTTTCTTTGCGGCAGGCATGGCTGCCGCTTTGGCTGCGCCCGTGGCGGCCTTCGAGGCGGAATTCGCGACAGGAGTCGCGACAGGAGTCGCGACGGAATTCGCGTTTCCCCCGGCGCGGGGCCTGGAATGGAACGAATTGCCGCGGGGCATTCCCGACCTGGGAAAGATTGATCCCGAAATTTGGGACGAGTCCAGATTGGCTATTATCCCCGCAGCGCTGAAATGGCTGGGTACTCCCTATGCCTTCGGGGGCTTCGGACCCGAAGGCCTCGACTGTTCCGGATTCGTATATCGCGTACTTGCGCAGGCGGCGGCCCCTTTCGGACCTTTCCCCAGGTCGAGCGAAAGCTTTGCCCGCTTTGGCGCACGCGTCGAGGGAGAGCCCGATCCGGGGGACATTCTGGTATTTGCGCGCGAAGGCGCCATATATCACGTCGCGATCGCACTGTCGAAAGACCGCTTCATCCATTCGGCTTCGGAGGGCGACAGAACGGGCGTGATCATTTCGAGTCTGTACGAGGGGCATTGGGCGGCCCGCCTCGCAGGCGTCAGGCGCCTGCCGGGAGAACCTTCTCCGTCATCGCCCGGGCAATGAACCCCGGGCGGGCCGGGGATAAAAAAACCGCGCCGCATGAACACGGCGCGGTTTTCTGAACAGCCTGTCAGCCTATCAGATATTGGCCAACTCTATTTTCTCCACCCTGTACTGGAAATTGCGGTCGTGGATGCTGAACGTGAGAGTGTCGCCGGGCTTGTGGTTGTAGAGCTTCTTGCCGAGCGGGGACAGATACGAAATCACGTTGACATCGGGATCCGACTCCCATGGGCCCAGGATCGTATAGGTTTCGGCTTCGCCCGAAATCTCGTTCTTCAGGTAGACCGTAGTGCCGAAGGATACCTTGGACGAATTCAGGGCATTGCGGTCGAAGAGCTGGGCGCGCTCGATCTCGTTCTTGAGTTTCGCGACGCGGGAATTGAGCTCGTCCTGCTTTTCCTTGGCGGCCTTGTACTCCGCATTTTCGCGCAAGTCGCCCAGGGAGAGGGCGAAAGCGATTTCCTTCTGGTTGGCGGGTACTTCCACTTCCATGATGTGTGCCAGGAGTCTCTGCTTTTCCAGATACTTTTCGGGAGTGACCATGAGACCGCGCGAAACGATCGTCTTTTCTTCCTCCCCGGAAAAGCGGAAATTCGGGAATTTGTCCGCGATCTTGCGCCTGAGCTGCATACGTATCGCGGGATCCAGTTCATGCACGTCGCCCAGGAGGGCATACACGCGTTCGACGGTTTCGGTGCCCGCTTCCATGAGGAAGACTTCGAGTACGTTTTCCTTGAACAGAATCGTCTGGACCTGCTTGTTGATCTTGCGGTTCTCGGTGGTTTCCCTGTGGTTGTCTATTTCCTTGTAGGTAATGTCGAGAATGTGGATGAGCGTAATCAGGATTTTCTCGTACACAATTCCCAGCTCGGCGAACCAGGGCTCGGAGCGAAGATCCTTCACGAGCCAGATGAAAGCTTCGCGATGGTCGCGGTAATTCTCGACCATATCCATGCCGAAGCGTTTGAGCTTGTCGGAATGACCGGCGTTCTTGAGGTCGTCGAGCATTTTCATCGACCTGGACGAAGGCAGGATCCTTATGTAGATGGTCGCCCATTCGGGGATGAAGTTCTTGATGTCCTGCACGAAGGCGTTGCGCAGTTCGGCATCCTTCATGTTCTCGTAGATGATGACGGGGTCTTCGATGTCTGCGAAAAGATCGGCGAAAGTACCGCTGATCGACTGTTTCAGATACGCATGGTCGAGCGAAAGCTTTTTGAGAAGCAGGAAGGATCCCACCACATATTCGTTCGCCACCTGGTAGGAACGCAGGAAACCGGCGAAATACGCCAGCATGTCGGCGAAGAATTCGGAATCGGGTCCCGAGTTTTTGAGGAAATCCCGCATGAGCTGGGCGCGAGAGAAGAAATTCTTCTCGGCCTTGAACTGTATATAGATTTTTTCTTCGAAGGAAAGGGGCCTGTCGCGGACAATGAAGGTGGAAATGTCGTCGGCGGCGTTTCCGAAGGCCGAATCGACCTTCAGGACTTCGCGGGCCTTGGCGCTCCAGGAATTCCATTCGCTCACGCTGAGCACGGAAGGAACGAGTTCGGCTTTGATCCGTTTGAGGTCGGCTTTGTTGTCGAAGCTTTTAATGATGGTCTTCAGCGCCCAGACCAGATCGGTTTTGACCTTTTCGTGCAGTTTTTCCTTGGTCCAGACGGCTTTGAGCACCCATATATGGTCGCGGGAGAGCGTGACCAAGCTGTCGATGCCCATTTTCAGGGACATGCGGTGGCCGCGTGATTTCGCGAAATCGACAACCACTTCGTCCGCGGTGACGCTGGCGATCTTGCCGATGTTCCAGGTGCGGTGGAACACGAAATTGCCCGCGTCGAAGGCGATATGCTTTTCGAAATCGGCCATGGCTTCGTGGAGCGAACGGTAGCTCTGCCCCAGATTGGAAAGACGGATATAGTCGTCGAGGCGGGAATGGCCGGCATATTTCCCGGAGTAGCAGTCTATGATTTCCTTGCGCAGCGAGGGGTTTTTCTCGTCGTACCCTATCACCAGCCTGAGGATGTCGAGCGCGGCATTCCAGTCCTTCTGGTCGCGATAATAGCGATACAGATCCATGAGAAGGGTCGCGGCCTTGTCGGTGGACAGCTGTTTGGCGATTTTGCGCTGGACGTGCAGGAAAAAGTCGATGTCCTGGGGGCAGAACTCCACGAGCTTGGCCCAGATATCGCGTACGTTGGCGGTCTGGCCCTTATTGATATAGCGATGCAGGGCCTTTTTGTAGAAATCGATGGCCTCGTCCCTGCGGCCCTCTTTTTCGCGGCGTTCGGCGAGAAGCTTGACGATGTCGGCTTCTTCGTAATCGATGCGGACCAGGCGTTCCCATACGGCGAAGCGCTGTTCGGCCTTTTCCTCGCCTTCATAGCAGTCGGCGAGACGCATCAGGGCAACGCGGTTTTCGCCGAAATCCAGCATGCGCTGGCAGATGAATTCGACGACATTGAGGCGCTTGTTGTCCGTGAAAATGTCGATGAGCTGCACCATTGCGGAGTCGTCGATCTGCTGGTGTATCAATCCGATCACGCCCGAGAGATACAGCGCGATGACACTGTTCTTGGTGTGGGAAAGATGTTCGGTGCAAAGGGCCAGGATTTCGTCGACGGAGTTTTCCTGTCTGGCTTCCTCAAGAAGGAGATCGAGCTCCTTGAGGCTGGACACGGAGTAATTCGCAAGCGCGGTCCTTGTCCACTTTTCCTCGTTGAGCATTTCCTGGACTTTTCCGGCGAGCCGGGATTCGGGCATATTCTTTCTCCTCTCTAGGCCGTGTACTGTCGGTAGACGACGGGATCGTGCAGGCGGATCTTCAGCAGGACGCCGTCGATCTTGGTGCGGTCGGCATCGGTCGCCACGAGATGGTCGACCAGCCAGAAGTATCTATTCAAAAGGCGCGGCACCAAAATGTCGCTCGACTTGGGATTTTCCCGCAAGTCGTTTTCGTTCTGGAATATCATCGAATTTAGCCGCGTCGATTCGGACGGCTTCAGTTCGCGTTTGACGGAAAAAACGCCGAGCAGGTTGCCGTATATGGGCATCCATTCGGCGAGTGCGGCGCCCTCGTACCCAAGTTCGGCCACCTTGTCGCGCAGCATGCGGATCATGTCGCATTCCAGCAGATCGAGGTCGATCCTGTCGGCGCCGAGAAAAAAAGCCTCGCGAAACAGGGCTTTGGACATTCGCTGCTCGCCGGACAGTGCGTGGCAATCGGCGAGTTCGGCCACGATGCCGGGATCGTCGCGCTTGATTTTCGCCGCGCGTTCCAGATGGCGCATCGCACTTTCGTAGTCACCGCAGGCTTTGCGGCATCTTCCCATGCGCAGGGAAAATTCCGCTTCGCGGGAAGTTTTTTCCTCGTCCGTGACGGCGAGGTAGCTTTCGAGGGCGAGGGCGAAAAGATATCTCTTGAACGCATACTTTGCGGCCTCGAATTCGCCCGACAACCGGCCGAGGAAGGCGGTGAACGCTTTCCATTGCGCGACCGCGAAATCTCCGCGTTCGAAGGGATCTTTGACTGCGGCGATACGTCCGGCCCTGTCCTGCCAGAAACGGGCGCACTTGAGCGCATAGAGCACTTCGGGGCATTCGAAATCGATTTCGAGCGCCTTGTCGAGGAAACCGCACGCGGCATCCAGGTCGACGTTCCTGAGGCTCTCGTAAGCGTTCGATAAGAGTGCGGATACGTGTTCCTGATCGCCCATGTACTTCCGTGTCCGGGAAAAAGCAGAATAATTCATACTACATGACCGGACAGCGGCACGTCAATCACAAGCATGCGCCCGCAGCCCCGATATGGCGCCGTTCCGGGCTTCATGGTATAGTGCGGTAGTCATGAAAAAGCCCCTTGTTGCGCCTTCCATACTGTCCGCCGACTTCGCCGACATGAAAGCGGCCGTCGCCCTGGCCACCCGCGCCGGCGCCGACTGGCTGCATCTGGATGTGATGGACGGCCGCTTCGTCCCCGCCATCACTTTCGGCGACAAAATGGTGGCGGACTTGCGCGCCCGTACCGCATTGCCGCTCGATGTCCATCTGATGACCGTGGAGCCCGAACATCTCGTGCCCGCTTTCATCAAGGCCGGCGCCGACTGGATAAGTTTCCATGTCGAAGCCTGTGTGCATGCGCACCGTCTCGTCCAGACCATTCGCGATTCCGGCGCGAAGCCGGGTATTTCGATCGTGCCTTCGACACCCATTTCGGTCATCGAAGAATTGCTGCCCCTGGTCGATCTGGTGCTCGTAATGACCGTAAATCCGGGCGCGGGCGGCCAATCCCTCATTCCCTCCTGCCTGGAAAAAGCCGGGCGCCTCGTTGCGATGCGCGATTCGATGGGATATGGGTATCTGGTGTCGATCGACGGAGGCATAAACCGTTCGACGATGGGCGCGATCGCGGCCGCGAAACCCGATGTGCTCGTGATGGGCAGCGCCTTTTTCGGCGCCGCGGACCCCACAGCCGAACTGGAGTTCGCGAAGGCCGTCTGGAACCGAAGTTGAGCGATCCATCCCGGGATTCCCTCAAGCGCGCCCGATTTCTCATCGCGACGCGGCGCTATGCCGAGGCGGCCGCTCTTCTCGAACCCCTGCTCCCCCTGTATCGCGATTCGTCCGAGTTCTACAGGACACTCGGAAAAGCATGCCTGGGTTCGGGCGACTCGGGTGGCGCCTTCACGTATCTGTCGAGGGCCGAGCAGCTGAAACCGGGAGACTCAGGCACTTTGGCCGACCTGGCCGAGCTGCATGCCGGACGCGGAGAACCCGACAAGGCTGCGGCTCTTTGCCTCCGCATACTCGACGACCGGCCCGGGGAAAGACGCGCGAAACGCCTGCTGTCCTCGCTCCGCGAGCCTCCGGAAAACAAAAAAACGAAAGGGGCGATCCATCGCGGCGAAAGCGCCCTGCGCGAAAAGGGGATTCACCGCACTGTGACCAGGACTCTCCTGATCACGGCGGCGGCTCTGGTTGTCATGGCGATCATCGTAGCGGCGACGACCGCAGGGTGGGACAAGGCGCCCGGAACATCGGCCCTGAACAATGGAGCGGCAAGGGGATACGCGACGGGAGTCCGGCGCCGCGCCATATCGGTCGCGCTGAAATACTCGGAAGAAGGGCGTTTCGTCGATGCGTTGAAGCTTGTCAACGGGATCCTGTATTCGCCCGAGGCAGCACCTTCCTTACGCGCCGAATCGCTGGACGCGAAACGTTCGATTCTCGCCAGAGCGGACTCTGCCGCCGGAGCCGCATGGAGTTCGATGCCGGGGCTGAAGGAAGTGCTGTCCGATCCGCGCCTTTACGACGGCTGCCGGATATCCTGGGCCGGGCTCGTCTCGAATCTTGAAGAAAAAAACGCAGGCTCCGAATTCGACCTTCTCGTGGGATCGGACGGGCTCGTCGAGTTCGAAGGAGTTGCGCACGTCATAGCTGCGGTTGCGCCCCTCGCCGGGATACGCCTGCGTGTGGACGGTACGATCGAATTCGACGGGGCTTTTTTCGCCGTCAGGGCTGCCTCGGTATCCTCGGTGCCCGCAGAGGAAACCGGAGCGGGAGAAGGCTGATGAGAGCCGTAGTCCAGCGCGTCACCGGAGCTTCGGTGCGGATCGAGGCGGAAGACGGAACCAGAATCGCGGGAAGCATAGATTCCGGTCTGCTTGTCTATCTCGGGGTCGCGAGAGGTGATGAGGAAAAGGATGCGGCCTACCTTGCCGACAAGGTTGCCAACCTGCGGATTTTCATGGATGCCGACGGGAAGATGAATCTTTCGCTTCTCGAAAAGGGCCTGCCCGCGCTTGTCGTATCGCAGTTCACTTTGCTGGCCGACGCAAGAAAGGGCCGCAGGCCTTCCTGGTCGGAAGCGGCGGACAACGAAACCGCGAATGCGCTTTATGAACGCTTCTGCGAATTGCTTTCGGCGGCCGGTATCCGTGTCGAGAAGGGCGAATTTCGAACGGTCATGCGTGTCGGATATGTCAACGAGGGGCCGGTCACGATTCTTCTGGATTCACGCAAGGTTTTTTAAAACAGGGTATCGTCCGGAAGGACTCAGAAACGCTCTTACAGGAAAAGAGGCCGCCCGGTCGAAACCGGGCGGCCTCTTTATCGTGCCGTATTATTTGGCGCTTTTCTTGCCTGACCCTTTGGGCCTGCCGACAGGGCGCTTTACCGCAACAACGGATTGCACCGATGCGGCTTTGGCAGGGCGGCCTTTTTTGGCCGCGACTGCCGGCGCTTTCGTCGCCTTGACGCTCTTGACTGCCTTGGCGGCAGTGGTGACGGCCGCAGGTTTGCGCCCGGGCTTGCCCTTGGCGGTGACCGGAGCGGCTTTCGTCGCCTTTGCCTGTTTGACGGCAGCCTTGGCCACCGGCTTCGAAGCGAGTTTGGCGGCTGCGGGCTTGCGTCCGGGCTTGCCTTTGGCGACTGCAACAACCTCGGCCTTGGATGCTGCGGCTTTGGAAGCCGCGGGCTTGCGTCCGGGCTTGCCCTTCGCGGCGGCCGGAGCGACTTTCGCAACCTTGTCTTTGGCGGAAGCTTTTTTGGCGACCTTGACGGCCTTGACGACGGGGGCCTTGGAAGCGCCTTTTACGGACGCTTTCACGGGCGTTTTCGCGGGGTTTTTGGCGACGGCTTTCGCGGCTGCTGCGTCTTCGATCACTGCCTGCGCGGCGGCGAGTCTGGAAACCGGTACGCGGAAGGGCGAGGAGGAAACGTAGTTCATCCCGGCGCGGTGGCAGAATTTGACCGAGTTGAGATCCCCGCCGTGCTCGCCGCAGATGCCGACCTTGAGGTGGGGTCGGGTCGAGCGGCCTTTTTCGATGCCCATTTTCACGAGCATGCCAACGCCTTCCTGATCGAGGCTCTGGAACGGATCGGCCTTGAAGATGCCGGCTTTCTTTTCGTCGACATATTCGGGCAGGAATTTGCCCGCATCGTCGCGCGACATACCGAGAGTCATCTGGGTAAGGTCGTTGGTGCCGAAGGAGAAGAACTCCGCGACGCCGGCGATCTTGTCGGCCAGGAGCGCGGCGCGGGGCACTTCGATCATCGTGCCAACCATGTAGGGCAGCTTCACGCCGGACTTGGCGATGATGGCGTCCGCGACGGATCGGGTCCTGACCTCGAGAATCTTGAGTTCCTTGGCGTCGATGACGAGGGGAATCATGATTTCGGGGGCCACTTTCACGCCCTTTTTGGCCATGTTGCATGCGGCGCTGATTATGGCGGTAACCTGCATGTCGAGGATCTCGGGGTAGGTGATGGTGAGCCGGCAGCCGCGATGGCCGAGCATCGGGTTGGCTTCGTGAAGCTGTTCGACGCGCTGCGCAACGTGTTCGTAGCTGACTCCGACGGCCGCGGCGAGAGCTCTCTGGCCGGCTTCGTCGTGCGGCACGAACTCGTGGAGGGGAGGATCGATCAGGCGGATGGTGACGGGCTTACCGTCCATGGCCTTGAAGATTCCCTCGAAGTCCTTGGTCTGGAAGGGCAGGAGCTTGGCGAGTGCCTTTTTGCGGGTCTCGACATCGTCGGCGATGATCATCTCGCGGATGGCGAGGATGCGCTCTTCCGAATCGAAGAACATATGTTCGGTGCGGCAGAGTCCGATGCCTTCCGCTCCGAGCCTCACGGCGTTTTCGGCGTCGTAGGGCGTGTCGGCGTTGGTGCGCACCTTGAGGGTGCGGATCTTGTCGGCCCAGCCCATGAGAGTGAGGTATGCGGCGGGGAGTTCGGGTTTTACAAGCGTGAGTTCACCCAGGTAGACATTGCCGGCGGAGCCGTCGAGGGTGAGGAAGGCGCCTTCTTTCACGATCGTGGAACCGACGGAGAATTGCCTTTTCACGTAGTCGATGTCGAGCTTTTCGCAGCCGACGATACAGGATTTGCCCCAACCGCGGGCGACGACCGCCGCGTGGCTGGTCTTGCCGCCGGTGGCGGTGAGGATGCCCTGGGCGGCGTGCATGCCGCCGACATCTTCGGGACTGGTTTCCTTGCGCACCAGGATGACTTTCTTTCCGTCGGCGGCCCAGGCTTCGGCGGTCTTGGCGTCGAAGGCGACCTGTCCGACCGCGGCGCCGGGAACGGCGTCGATGCCCTGCACGAGGAAACTGTCTTTCAGAATTTTGGTCTGGGACTTGTCGATCATCGGATAGAAGATTCCTTCGATATCCGTCGCCTTGATGCGCATGATCGCCTGTTCCTTCGTGATGAGTTTTTCCTTCACGAGATCCACCGCGATCTTGAAGGCGGCGCCCGGCGAACGCTTGCCGGTGCGGCACTGCAGCATGTACAGCTTTCCTTCCTCGACGGTGAATTCGAGGTCCTGCATGTCCTTGTAGTGATCCTCGAGTTTCTTGCGCACATCCAGCAGCTGTTTGTAAGCTTTTTTGTCTTTCTTCTCGAAATCGGAGAGCTTGATCGGAGTGCGGATGCCCGCCACGACGTCTTCGCCCTGTGCGTTGATGAGGTAGTCGCCGTAGAAAATGTTGTCGCCGGAATTCGGATCGCGGGTGAAGCAGACGCCCGTGCCCGATGT
>Ga0209749_1001735_pt1 | contig 17543 bp, 15 predicted proteins | sample EPASupsiteSAE347_FD_187267 | JGI IMG/M metagenome (GOLD analysis project Ga0209749, IMG submission 187267) | Bioremediated contaminated groundwater from EPA Superfund site, New Mexico - Sample SAE3-47 (SPAdes) (version 2) | ecosystem: Environmental > Aquatic > Deep subsurface > Groundwater >... | reverse complement strand
GGGCAAAACGCCTCATGTCTATCATCTCTTCCTCCTTGAACTAATTTCCTTCTTTATAAAAAGCTAAGTAATATTTCACTGTGACGCGGCAACGCGGCGGCGCGACGTAGTGCGCCTCGCACGGTGCCGCGCTGCGCACTGTACCCGCGCGTCACGCTGTGCGCCGCGCCACGCTGTGCGCTGCGCAGCGCAGGCAACGCGACGGCGTCCGTCGGTTTTTCAGCGCTTTTTCGCATTCTTCCTCATGTCGAAAACGACCGCCCCGATGATGATGCAGCCTTTGATGATCTGCTGAAGATAGGGCGAAATACCGAGCAACAGCAACCCGTTGTTCAGAATTCCCAGAATGAGAATGCCTGCCAGTATGCCGGGCACCGTTCCGATGCCGCCGGCATGGCTGACGCCGCCAATGGTGGCCGCAGCGATGGCATCCGTTTCGTAGCCATTGCCGAGCGTCGCGATTCCGGAGGCCGCCCGCGACGTGATGAGGACGCCGGCGAGCGAGGCGCAGAATGCCGAGAAGGCGTAAATTGCCACGAGGTTTTTTTCGACCTTGATGCCGGAGGTGCGGGCAGCGTTTACGTTGCCGCCGATCGCGTAGACATTCTTGCCGAACTTTGTGTGGTTGAGCAATACATAGGCCAGAATTGCTATCACCGCGAACACGATGACGACGTTGGGTATGACGCCAATGCTCCCCTGGCCGATATCTTTGAAGTCCTGGCGGAGCATGGGGACAGGGTACGCGTTGGTAATGATGAGGGCGATGCCGCGCGCGATAATTTGCGTTCCCAATGTCGCGATAAAAGGCGGAATACCGGTGTAGGCTATCAGCATGCCGTTAATGACGCCGACCAACGTCCCCACGACCAGACCCACGATCACCGCAACGATGGCTGGCACATAGGGCATATTCGGAAAAATCCGTGCCGTGTACGTAGGGTCCTGAACCATGCTGGCCACGATGACCGACACAAGCGAAACTACGGAGCCGACCGACAGGTCGATGCCTTTCGACATAATGGTGAAGGCCACGCCGAGCGCAAGAATGCCGCGCCCCGATTCGGTGATAAGCACGTTGATCAAGTTTTGTCCGGTGAGAAAATACGGCGAGAGGAAGGACAGCGCGAAAATCATCACGAGTAGAATGAAGAAGATCGCATATTTGTTGGCCAATTTCATAAAGCCGTTTTCTTTGTTCATCAAAAGCTCCTTGCTTATGCTGCCGCGTGACCGTTGGTTGAAGTCGCGTATCGCATGATGGTTTCCTGATTCAAGTCTTTTCTGTCCAGCATCGCGGTTATTCTGCCCTGGCAGACGACCATGACCCTGTCGCTCATGCCAATTACTTCCGGCATTTCTGAACTGACCATGATAATGGATTTTCCTTCGCTCGCGAGTTTTGTGATGAGCGAGTGAATTTCCGCCTTGGCGCCGACATCAATGCCGCGCGTCGGCTCGTCCAGTATGAGGATGTCGGAATCCGTGAGCAGCCAGCGCGCCACAAGGACTTTTTGCTGATTCCCTCCCGACAGGTTCTGGATGAGCGCCTCCAGCGAGGGTGTCTTTATGTTGAGCATTTCCCTGTATTCTGTGCAGTCTTTGTTGATTTTTTTGTGGTCTAGGAACATTTTCGCCTTTTTGTAGCGGTCCAGATTGGCGATGATGGTGTTGTTCTTCACCGAAAGCACCGGGATAATCCCCGTAAGCCTTCTGTCTTCGGTAAGAAAGCCCATGTGGCAGTTGATCGCGTCCACCGGCGAATTGATGTTCTTCTTCTGGCCATCGATAAGGATCTCCCCGGCGTTTTTTTGGCGGAGACCGAAAATGGCTTCCATCATTTCGGTCCGCCCCGCGCCCACGAGGCCCGATACGCCGAGAATCTCTCCCTTGCGCAGGTCGAACGACGCGTCGTGGATGAGGTTTGACACCTCGAGGTGCCGGACTTCCATGCGCACGTCGCTGCTCGGGACGTTAGTTTTGGGGAACATTTCGGTGAGTTCCCTTCCGACCATGGCAGTGATGAGGGAATTTATATCCAATTCGGCGACCGGCTTCGTGACGACATTTGTTCCGTCGCGCAGGACGGTTACTTTATCGGCCACTCTGAATATCTCATCCATTTTGTGGGTGATATAAATGACGGATACGCCGCGCTTTTTCAGCCGTTCGATCATCGAAAAAAGATGTTCGACCTCGTTGTTGGTCAGCGCGCTCGTCGGTTCGTCCATGATCACGATATCAGCGTTGAACGAAATTGCCTTGGCGATTTCGATCATTTGCATCTTCGCCACAGAGAGTTCTTTTACCCTCTGTTTGGGGTCCAGGTCGAGTTCAAGGTCGGCAAGAAGCGTCTTCGTGTTGTCGTACATCGCTTTGTGATCGACAAACACGCTCTTTTTGCTCTTCATCGGTTCGCGTCCGAGCCAGATGTTTTCCATGACACTGCGTTCGAGCACGGGGTTGAGTTCCTGGTATATCATCGCAATTCCCAAGTTGCGCGCCACCAGCGGGTTGGGAATAACGACCTGTTGCCCTTTAAGTATGATCTTGCCCGAATCAGGAGGATTTATCCCGACGAGACATTTCATCAGCGTCGACTTGCCGGCGCCGTTTTCGCCCATGAGCGCATGCACGCTGCCCTTCTGGAGGGAAAAATTGACATCGTTCAGCGCCTTTACGCCGGGGAACGTCCTCACTATGTCTTTCATTTCGAGAATGGATTCTTCCAAAACAGATGCCTCCCTGCTACAAGCCTCAAAGGGTTGCAACAAATACGCGCACGCGCCAACGAGGGTGCATGCGCGTAACGCCGCGCATATTTCGCATAATCACGCAAGCCGTCTATGCGCGGCGCCGAATACCGTTACGTTTAGTACTTTCCCACGTTCTCGAGTGTGACTGGCTCGAAGGGAACCCAGCCGAACTTCTCGATTTTCTGACCCTGAGCGGCCTTGAGGGCGAACTCAAGAGCCACCTTGCCTTGAGCTTTCGCGTTCTGGAATACCGTCATGGCCATATCGCCGGCTTTGACGGCTTCTTTGGCCGGTGGTGTCGCATCGATGCCGACAACGGGGATTTTCTTGAGGTCGAGCTTGAGCGCCTTCATGGCTTCGATCGCGCCGAGCGCCATCTCGTCGTTGTTGCAGATCACGACGTCGAAGGGCTTGCCGGTTCCGAGCAGCTGCTGCATCTGGTTCATGGCTTTGAAGCGGTCCCATTCGGCGGTGTCCTCGTAGACCTTCGTCAGCTTGAACCCTGCCTTGGTCAGGGTTTCCTTTACGCCGCGGGTTCTTTCGTTGGTGTTTTCAAGTCCAAGCTGGCCCATGAACAGCACATAGCGGAGTTCGCTCTTGCCTTTGAAGAATTTCGCGAGGTATTCGCCCTGCATCCTTCCGGCATCGTATTCCTGCGATCCGACATAGGCGGTCTTGATGCCGTCAATCGCGGAGTCGCGCGGGCGCCTGTTGACGAAAATGACGGGAATGCCCTTGGCGCGGGAAATAATGGTCTCGACCGTGTCGGTGTTGATCAGGTTGACGATGATGGCATCATATTTTTTCGTCGCGAAGACATCGACCTGGGCAATCTGCTGGTTGACGTCCTGCTTGGCATCCTGGGAATCGACCACTACGTTCGGATACGCTTTCGCGGCGTCCAGAATGGCCTGCTCCAGTGACGAAATGAACTGATCCCGATCGTAGAGCGTGACGCCGATTTTGAACTGCTTGACCTGCTGGCCAAAGGCGACTCCCGTGGCAACCACGAGAATCATGAGCGTCAGTGCGATCTTCCTGTTTGTTCGCATATCTGCCTCCTCAAAATATATGCACGGCCTATGCCGTGGTTTAAAGTGATACGATGGAACCAGTCCGGAACGACTGAGTCAGGGCGAATCCGACCTCGGTAGCTCTGGTGCCATCCTGTGCCGTCATCCGCGGCACTTTGTCCCTTACGACGCAGTCTACAAAGTCCTGCGCCTCCGCGAGAAACGCTTCGGCGAAGCGCTCGTAAAAATCCTTCACGCATTCCGTCCTCGCGCCGGTGGAATCCAGAATTTCGACGCGGTTCCGGGCTGGCGTCAGGCCAATTTTCAGGATGCCCTTGCTGCCGGTCACTTCCATGTGCGTGTCGTGGCCGTGGAACGCTGTCCTGCTGACAGAGAGTATCGCCATGCTGCCTTTCTTGAATTTGAGGAGGGCCGCGGTGTTGTCCGCGTCATTTACCGTTTCGAATTCCGGGTGCACATAGCTGCCGCCGATCGCGTACACGTTGGCCACTTCATCGCCAAGGAACCAGCGCGCCAGGTCGATGTCGTGAATGTTCATGTCGAGAAATATTCCGCCGGAACTCGGTACGAACTTGACCTGGAAGGCGGCGTACGCATCCATGTCGACAGTCTGGGATCGAACCAGGAACGGCGTGCCGATGGCGCCTTGTTCCACCATGGTTTTGGCGTAGGCATAGCTTGGGTCGAACCGGCGCACGAAGCCGATCATGAATTTGCTTTGGGGGTGTCGCGCCGCGGCTTGCTCGATGAGTCGGCATTCGTCCACGGTTACGCCCATCGGTTTCTCGCAGAAGACGTGCAGCCCACGGTCCAGCGCCTGTACAATTTGTTGCTGGTGTTGGGAGGAGGAGCTCGCGATCCAGACGGCATCGAGTTTTTCCGTGTCCAGCATCGCTTCATACGACCGGTAAAGGGCCTTGATGCCGAACGTCTCGCGCGCCCAGGCAAGCTCGTCTTCGACAATGGAACAGGCCGAAACAAGAGCCGCGTCTTTTACGTGCCACGCCAAATTTTCCGCGTGATGGCGGCCGAGTCTTCCGAGACCGACGATGCCGATCTTTACTTCTTTACTCATTGGCGTTCCTCAGCTACTGGGTTTTCCGGCGAAGTCGCAGCTATTTATGTGCAAGGAAACGTTTTCTGAAAACGTTTTCAGTAAGCAAAGTCATTATCGCACTGCTTTTTCAATTTGTCAAATTTTATTAGCGGTAAAATGTATCGATATAGTTCTCTACATCCGTCCGGTTGCCTTTGAAGGGGCCGGGAGTTTCCATTTTCAGGGAGACCATGGCCGCCGCGTAGAGCAACGCCTCGCGCGGCGGGCTCGTAAGCCGCTCGGTTATGTAGGCGCTGAAGCAGGTATCGCCGCGGCCTGTCCTGCCGGAAAGGTTGCGCGGCTTAAGCGGCCAGACGTAGTATTCCGACCCGTCGAACACGAGCACCTCGGTGTTGTGCGTGATCATTACCTCCGCCGCGCCCCACTCGTGCAGGCGGCGCGCTGCGAGGCGCCGGTCGGCGGTGCCTGTCATGACCTCCGCCTCAGCGGCGTCGGTTTTGAGGAAATGGATATAAGGCAATAATCTGGTCTTTTCCGGCCAGTCGAGCAGCGACATGGTCTTGTCACGCATGATAGTACGGAGAAACCCCTGCATGTCGGCAGCCAAAAAACCCTTCTGCGCCAAAAAGGGCAGAAGAGTATAGGCGTAATCGCCAGCTATGAGGCCCGCCAGGTGAAAAATTTGCGACTCAATGTCGGGAATGTCGGCTACGACGAAGGGGTCGGCGTGGCCGAGCGCAAAGCAGTCGCGGCGTTCCATATCCGGTGTCAGGTAGACGTTGCGGATGGAGGTGGTCTGACCGGACTCCACGAAGTAGACATCGGCCGGGGCGAGCAGGGAGAACATGGAAAGAAGCGAACGGTCAGTCTGAGCGGTCTTGGTCAGCACTCCCGTCCTGTAACCGCCGGCCACAGCCGCGTAACTCGAAGCCTCGACCGCTCCCCCCGGGCGGCATTCCGTCTTTCCGCCGATTACTATTTCATCCTTGGAGATGTGGCCGATTATGAACGTGTCGTAGTGTTTTTTCATCGTATCTCCTGTGATCGTCTGTTCCGGCGACGGTTTATTTGTCATACCCATAGGCAGAGCGCAAAAGCGAACGCACCTCATCGACGCTGCCGGAAAAAGGTCCCGGTTTTTCCAGCTTGAGGCTGCATACGGCCGCCGCCCACAGAATGGCGATTTCCGGAGACTCTGAAATTCTTGCCGCCATGTATGAGCTGACGACGGTGTCGCCGCGGCCGGTCCGGCCCGCGTTGCTCCGCGCGCAGAAACTGGCCTGATGACAGTGACGGCCGTCGTGCACGACGATGCCGTTCTGGTGAGTCAGAATGACTTCGTGCGCGCCTTTTCCGACCAGGGCCTCCGCGGCGGCGACTACATCGTGTTCGCCGGTGATAAAGGCCGCTTCCACGGCGTCGGTTTTAACCACCGACGCAAGGGAGAAAAAGCGGGCCATCTCGGGCCACTGCTGATATTCGACAATATCGTTTTTGCCTCTTATCCGTATATAGCCTTGGACATCGATCGCCGTCAGGACTTTCTGCGCCGCAAGGTATTCCATCACCTCGAGCGGAACCTCGCCGCGAACCGAGGGGCTGATGACGTACGCTTTGGCCCGTATCGATTCTAGCTGATTCACCGTAAAGGACCCTGATGTGGAGCCGATGGACAGGATGCTCTGGTCCGGATTGTCCGTGGGGTAGTCCAGCGTTATGCAGGTGGACTGCGGCGTTTCCGTCGCGTACACATCGATGCCGAGTGATTTCAGCTTTTCGACGATGTGGAAATCGGTCGCCGCGAGGCGGGTCACTGCTGCGGTCTTCAGGCCAAGGCGTTGTGCGACATTGGCGCCGTAGTAGTAGCCGCCGCCATCCAGAACACGAGTTTCATGTGGTGTCTTGATGGTGTCCTTGGTGTAGGCGCCTATGTTGACGAAATCGTAGTTTTGCATGAGCTTCTCCTTGGTTATCTTGTTTTGCTGCAATTATTTGATGCTAAAATACCGTGTTGGCGCCAAATATCAGCCGAAATTCAGCCAAAAAATCAGCAGAAATTCAGCCAGCCGGGCCTTTTCAGGCGAGCAGCCGTATCAGCTCCGGTTCCAGCGTAAGCCACGCGGTCTCGCCCACATGGAACAACTCGGACTCTTTGGCTTCGTTCTGCTCGGTCACGATGGGCAGACCATCCGCTTCCAGCTCGTACTCCACATGCGAGCCATAATAGGTCGCGCGGGTCACCTTGCCGCCCAGAATGGTCTCTTCGCGGGAGAGCTTGATGCCCTCCGGCCGGACGCAGAGGCTCGCCTCCGAACCGACCGCCGGCCGGCTGCTCCCCGGGTCCGGCAGGCGCAGCTGCTTGCCGTGTATGCTGACGACGGCCTGGTCATTCTCATAACCGGCGATGTCGCAGGGTATAAAGTTGGCTTTGCCGATGAAATTCGCGACAAATCGGTTGGCAGGCCTCTCGTAAATTTCCCTCGGTGTGCCCATCTGCATTATCACGCCTTCATTCATGATGACTACTCGGTCCGAAATAGCCATAGCCTCGGCCTGGTCGTGGGTCACGTAGAGACTGGTGATTCCGAGCCGCTTCTGCAAGGAGCGCAGCTCGTCGCGCATACGTTCCCGGAGTTTGGCGTCGAGGTTGGAAAGCGGCTCGTCGAAGAGCAGAACGCGCGGCTCGATGACGATTGCCCTGGCCAGCGCGATTCTCTGCTGCTGTCCGCCCGATACCTGGGCGGGGAACCGATGCTCCATGCCCTGCAACTGCATCAGCTCGATGGCTTTTTGCGTGCGTTGCGCTATTTCCGCCTTTGGCAGTTTTTGCACCCGCAGACCGTAGGCGACATTTTCCCAAATATCCAGGTGCGGGAAGAGCGCATAACTTTGAAACACGAGAGAAATCCCGCGTTTATTGGGCGGAACCGTCGTCATCGGGATGCCGCCGATGAGAATTTCGCCCGAGCTTGGATCTTCAAAGCCGGCTATCATGCGCAGCGTCGTTGTTTTCCCGCAGCCGGAAGGACCGAGAAGTGTGACCATTTCGCCTTCCGCTATTTCCAGATTGATGTTGTTGACGACGGTTATTTCTTTTTTCGTGTCGAGGGAAGCGAATACCTTCGTGATATTTTTCAAAGTGACATTGCTGCTTCGGCCGCTGAAGGCCCCAAAGGATGTTTCTACGGACTCATTGGTATTCATACTCTGTTCCTTTTTTTCTGTTGCCTTTTACCGCTGCCTTGCAGAACGATATAGTTGAGCAGCGAGATGGCCGCGAGAATGACGACTATCATTATCACTATATAAGCGGCGGCATCGCTATATTTGCTGATTTCGAAGAGAGAGAAAATTCTTGTGGTGGCGACATTCCACCGCGGCGAAATCAGGAAAATGATCGAGCTGACCGCCGTCATGGACCTGACGAATGAGTATACCAGCCCCGAGAAAAAAGCCTGCTTGAGCAGCGGGAGGGTGATCCGGCGGAACGTAGGACCGCTTCCGGCGCCCAGGCTCGTCGAGGCCTCTTCGATTGACTTGTCGATTTGCATCAGCGTCGATGTGCCCGATTCTATGCCGACGGGCATGTTGCGGAAGGTAAAGGCCATTATCAGGATAAAGGCGGTGCCCGTGAACAGGAAAGGCTTCTGATTGAACGCGAGAATATATCCTATGCCCAGTACGGTTCCGGGAATGGCGGAAGTGAGCATCGATGTAAATTCCATTACCTGCCGGCCCGGGAATTTTTTGCGTATGACCAGATAGGCTATTATCATCCCGAGGATGCCGGTTATGGGCGTGGCGATGGCGGAGAGAACGATGGAGTTGCGGAGCGGGTCCCAGCCGAGCGAGAAAACATACTTAAAGTGGTCGAGCGTTGGCTGGAAATTTATTCCCCATGTCTTTACGAACGCGCCCATGAGTACCGTTCCGTAGAGCAAAATAATGAACAGCGAAACGAGCAGACACAGCGTAAAAAGCGGCCAGACAATATGTGGGTCGCTTGTCTTTTTTCGCTGCTGGGTCGGCTTTCCCGTGACGGTGACGAACGATTTGCCGTTGAGCCAGTATTTTTGCAGTATGAAAGCGACCAACGTCGGCATTATCAGCATGATCGCGAGAATGGATCCGCCCCTAGTGTCATACATGCCCGTTATAAGCCGATACGCTTCGACAGCCAATGTCGTATAACGTCCGGAAATTACGGCCGGGTTGCTGAAGTCTTCCAGCGACTGGATGAAAACGAGCAGGAAAGAGCTCGCGATGCCCGGCACCGAAAGCGGCAGCGTCACCGTGCGAAATATATGCCAGCGCGACGCGCCCAGGTTCAGCGCGGCGTCTTCCACGGAAGAATCGATCGATTCCAGAATGCCCGTGAGCGTCAGATAGGCCACGGGGAAAAAGGAAATAGACTGCACCAGTATCAGGCTTGGCAGTCCGTAAACGTCAAAATCATCGATGTGAAGGAGCCCTTTTGTAATCAAACCCTGCCTGCCGAACAGAAATATCATGGAAAGCGACAGCACGAAGGGTGGCGATATGATGGGCAATGTCGCCATGGTCTGGAAGAACTTGCCTCCGGGCATTTTGACGCGCGTTATCGCGTAGGCGAACAGATACCCCAAAAGCGTGGAAATGCAAGCGACGATGAGGCCCAGTTTTATGCTGTTCCAGAACGTCTGCCAGTAGCTCCGGTTGGAAAAGATTTCGCGGATGCCATCCAGCGAAAAAGCGCCACTGTCATCCGTGAGGCTCAGGGTTCCCACTTTGACGAGCGGAAAAACGATGAAAAGCGCGAGTAAGGCGAAGATAACAATAATGGCAAGAATGAGAAATGGCTGGCGGAGCAGTTTGATTGCCGCAGTTTTTCTCTGCTGACTGCCTCTCGCATGCACCACCGGATTTACGTCTGTAATCTGAGTATTGCGTGTTTCCATAGTATTGGTAGCCTTATCCCTCACAAGCGGAGGTGAAAAAAATATTAAAACAAGGGCGGCCGCGCCGATGCACAAACGCCGATGTGCCGGCACACGATGTGTCGCGCGCGGTCCTTCCTGTGTGCGCGGCCGCATTACCGATGGACCTGATGCGTTACTTCAGATTGCCTGCGTTGGAGACTTCATTGGTGAATTTCTCGATAAGGCGCTTGCGGTTATCCCCTGCCCATTTTGCGTTGTAGTCGATCGTGTTGAGTTCGGCGACATTGACAGAACCTTTGGGCGGTGTGGCCAACTTGTTGAGCGGCACGCGGTACGATTTGGCAACCTCGAAAAGCTCCTGACCCTTCTTGCTGATACACCAGTCGATGAACTTTTTCGCGTTCTCCCGCTCTTTTTCCGGACCATTCTTGATCAATGCGAGACCACCGACTTCGAAGCCGGTGCCGTCTTTCGGGAACGAGAGCTCGATAGGATAACCTTCCCCCGCCGGCTTCAGGGCGTCGTGGGCAAAAGTAATGCCTATCGCCGCTTCGCCAAGGGCGACTTGCTGCGGAACCGTGGCGCCGGATTTTGTGTACTGGCGGACGTTGGCATTCAGTTTTTTGGCAAACTCAAACGCCTTCTGTTCCCCCATCAGCTGCACCAAAGTGGCCAGGATTGTGTAGGAAGTGCCCGACGTGCTCGGGTGCGCCATGGAGATTTGGCCCTTGAACTCCGGCTTGAGCAGGTCGTTCCACGTTGTGGGGTAGGGCAGATTGTTTTTCTTGAACCAGTCCCTGTTGCAGGCGAAGGTTATCGCGCCGATGTAGAACGGGGTCCAGTAGCCTTCCTTGTCGAGGAAAGCGGCCGGGATGTTCTTGGATTCCGGCGAAACATACTTGTCCAGCAGCCCCATGTCAATCGCGGCGATGAAGTTGTCGGTCGAGCCGCCGTGGAAGACGCTGGCCTGCGGATTGTTTTTCTCGGCCTGAAGTCTGGCCAATACTTCGCCGGCCGAAAGTCTGATGTAGTTGATTTTTATGCCCGTGTCTTTTTCGAACGCGTTGAAATAGACCGGTACTTCGGAATCGGGCAGCGCGGTGTATACGGTGAGCTGATTGTATTTGGTGTCTGCGGCGATCACGGGCGCGGCGATTGCCACCGCCATAACAAGCAAGAAAAACGCTTTTATAAGCCTCTTTGTCATGAGAAGCCCTCCTTGAGTAAGATGCCTAAACTCTGAAAACGTTTTCACAACACCTAAATTATCAGCCGCAATTCGCAATTTGTCAAATGTTTTCATTGAGTGAATGGGCAATGATAAATGAAGAGAGACGTTGTCGCAGCCCGCGGCGCTGAATGAGGGCTATGAAATACGATATGCGAAATGTGGCTATGGGATAAGGGACATGGAAAGAGCGGCGGCTAGGGTTCCTCGCGATCCAGCAAAATACTGCCGCAGGCTTCCGCCAGGATGGTCCCCGCACGCAGCAGGCGCTCGGCTCTTCTGACCGGCTGCGTGTCGACCAAAAACGTGTTGCCGTCTTTGGTGACGAGGAGAAGGGTCGCGTACGGTTTCTTGGGTGAAAAGAAGCGCAGGGCGTTTTGGCTGTCGTCAGCTGTCTGTTTGTCGTAGAGGATGCTGAACCCCTTGCGTTTGACCGTTGCCTCGTCCTCCGAACCCGGGACGGTGCCGCGGGCGAAAATATCGATGCTGAAGTGCGCAATGGAGGAGAAATTGATCGTCGTTCGGCGAAGAACAGGATATATGCCGACACGGTGCTCTATTGACTGCTTTGCCGGATCGACCATCCAACGTTCCTCGTAGAGAAGGCTGAAGGCCAGGAGCGCCAGCACTACCCAGCCTACGACGCCCGGCGAGTTTTCCGGAACGACAAAGCTGCTGCCTATGAGACCGAGCATGATAAGCGTAATAATGCGATACCACAGGGGCAGGCCATAAGAGATGCGGCCGTTTTTGTGCTTTTTCAGATAAAGCTGAATTTCCACAATGAGAAGGATACTAAATCGGGCGGGGCGGGGCAAGCGTCTTGTGCGCCGCCCTTTTGCGTGTCGTCAGGGCGCGGGAGTTCAGCATGCCGTTATGCCGTCCAAAGTTATCTCGATTCCGGTGGAGAAAAATTTGTAGGCCCGGTCGTCGTCGAGCACGAAGCTCTCGGCCAGATAGAGCAGTTGCGTCGTGAACAGAAATTCCGTTGTCGCTTCAATGTCGAGTGATGCCTTGAACTCGCCGGACGCGATGCCTTGTTCGACAGCGCTGCGCACGTGGGCACGCGCTTTGGAACCTATCGTGGAGTAGTAATTGCTTTCGGGATCCACAGAGAGAATTGTGGGATTGGCTTTAAGAATTTGAACCAGTTCATTGTGTTCGTGCAGAAACTCGTAGGAGTTTTGCGACATCGTCTTCATGCGGGTTTTGGCCGTGGCGGTTTGTGGGATTCCCGCCGTTATTGCCTCGTGCCACTGGTTCAGCAGCCAGTCAACCGCGTTGGAAAAAAGGTCTTCCTTGCCCGCCACATAAAAGTATATGTTGCCTTTCGACATATCGGCTTCCAGGGCGACGTCTTCTATCCGCGCGTGTCGGTAGCCGGACCGTGCAAGTACCTTTATTGCCGCCTTGTAGAGGGCTTCGCGTCGCTCGGTTTTGAAGGTTGACAGTGTCGCTTCCATGATAAGTATGGATTATTGGTACATTGCCGTCACAGGTCAAGAGAAAAACAGCGCCATCCACGATGTGCGCGCATTCGGTGGATGGCGCAGGATGAAATATGTTCCCGCCATACCGCGCCAGGCTTTACCGGGCTCCGGGGCGGCGATGTTGCTGGCGTATTGTCTGGCAAGGCCGTTACAGTCGCCTGCTACGCCATGTGTCTTTGGCTATTTTACCGGCGCTCCAGCGGGGCTCAGACCCTCGATTGCTTTGGGCACCAGCGATGTCACAATGCCAGTGCGTTCGGCGTACCAGGTGCCGCTCTGGGAAAGGTTGTTGCTCATTGTTCCGCTCATATAGGTCTTGTTGGCAGAAACAGTGCCGACATAGGTGGCGTCGTAGCTGTCATATACCAGCTTGAACGAACTCAAGTTGCTTTCCCAGACGCCTGTCAGGGAGCCGCCATCCACGAAGGTGCCGTTGGCATCGAGTGTCCAGGTGGTGCTTCCCTCCGAGAAGCCTGCCCAGGTGAAATACATCTCCCATTCGCCGGCTATCAGCCTCATCAGGAGCGAGCAACTCGAGAACAACAGCATAAAAGTTATTCCCGCGATCAATACGATTGTCCACACTTTCTTCATAGAACCTCCCTTCGGGCGGCTTTTCGTCCGCCGTGTTGCCCCTGGCAATCACAATTTGAATTACTAAATAAATTATAAGATTTATTTAGTAATTTTGAAGGGGAAAATAGTAATTATTGTATATAGTCGCGGAATAGTCTTTTGCCCTTGGTTTATTCCCGTTATTCCAGCTCGAAAACGATGCGGACCACGGCACTCATCTGGATGCTGCCGGGCGCGAAGGCCTCCTCGGTGGAACTGGGCGCTGCCATCGCTTTTGTAAAAAAAACGCGCTCGTCCTGCGATTGAGCAGAGAAGGATTGTTCCTCGACGATGATGGCCTTGCCCAGCTTCATGCCGAGCGTCTGAGCCAGCGCCGTGGCCTTTTCCATCGCGTTCAGGACGGCCTTCTGATACAGCTCTATTTCCATCGCCTGAGCATCCCGCTTTTGATAGCTTAGGGACTGAATTTCGTTGGCGCCGGCTTCCATGCCCGACTGGATAAGCGCGCCCACCTGATCGGTGTCGTAGATTGTGACGGTGACCGTGCTTGTGCTGTTGTAGCCGAGGATTTCGTTGCGTTTGCCCTCTTCGTCGTTATAAATCGCATAAAGCGTGAAGGCGCTGGTGGCTATGTTCTTGCGCTCGATGCCGGCGGAAAGCATCGCCGTGATGATTTTGTCGGCCGCGCCGGTGACGGCTTCTTGAGCCGCGAGTGGAGAGACGGCCTGTTTGTTGACGGAAAGCGTCAACACCGCCATGTCGGCCGTCACGGTAGTCTTATACTCGCCGGAAACGTGGATAGTGCGGGAAATGTGCGTCGTTTCCTGCGCTCCGAGCGGCTGGAGGACTACCAGCGCGGATGCGGCGACAAGAAGTGCCGTCAGTCGAAGTAGCGTGCGGTTCATAAAGGCCTCCTCATGAATCCGGGTAAATCAGATGGATTCTTGCAGGATCAATTCTAAAGCAAACATCTCCCTGATGCAAAGCGTTTTCCGGCGGGTTGAACGTGTCGATGAGAATTTGCTTCCCGAGGGCGCGTACCCAATACCGTATGCTGGAGCCTTCAAAAATGTAATTATCTATGTTGCCGCGAAATACATTTTCACCGTCGATGCCGTCCCCGACTATCGCGATGCTTTCCGGCCGGACGCTTAGGGTTATCTTTTCTCCCGGTCGGGGAATCCGGGCCCGGCGATCGGTGCCCACAGCACCGACACCCACAGCAGCGACACCCGCGCGTCCGGACGGCCTTTCCCTGACGACGACGCTTCCGTCGCCGGACGCGACCTCGACCTCGATCTTTTCTTCGGAGCAGAATTTCACCGTGCCCTCGATAAAGTTAACAGTGCCCACGAACGAAGCCACAAAGGCATTGTCGGGCCTGTAATACACGTCGGACGGGCTCCCCACCTGCATGATTTTTCCGTTCTTCATGACCGCGATTGTGTCCGACATGGCCAGCGCCTCGGCCTGGTCGTGCGTGACATAGACGGTCGTAATCTTGAGGTTTTGCTGAATCTGGCGCAGTTCGGCCCTGATGGAGACGCGCAGCTTGGCGTCGAGGTTGGAAAGCGGCTCATCCAGCAGGAGCACTTCCGGTTCCATGATCAGCGCCCGCGCGAGCGCGACCCGCTGTTGCTGTCCGCCCGATATCTGCCCTGGGGTCCGGTCCAGCAGGTTCTCTATGTCCAGATACGCGACCGTCTTCTGCAGCTTTTTGTCCATCTCAGCGACCGGAGTTTTTCTGATTTTTAGCCCGTACGTGATATTCTCGCGGATATTCATGTGGGGGAAAAGCGCGTAATCCTGGAAAACCATCACGGCGTTGCGCAGGTGCGACGGGACATTATTGATCACCCGGTCGCCGATCAGGATTTCGCCGCTCTCCACGTCGTAGAATCCGGCGATGGTTCGCAGCAGCGTCGTCTTGCCGCAACCGCTCGGCCCCAACAGAGTCGTGAAGCTGCCTTTTTCTATTTCGAGGAAAATATTGTCCAGAACCTTTGTCTTTCCGAACGATTTACTTAGATTGCGTATAGTAACGTGTGCCTCTGCCATTCCTGTCACCTCGAAATTCAGACGTTAAAAAACTTGACTTGTTTGCCGACCAGCAGTTTTGCCAGCCCGATAGTGCCGAAAGAAACGGCCAACAGAACGCAGGTGAGCGCGGCGGCCTTTCCGTAGAAGCCATCGCTGACGAGGTTCATTATGCTGAACGTCGCGACCGAATTTTTCGACGTCGAGAGAAACACGATGACGCTCAACGTGGTGATGGCGCGTATGAACGACATTATGAACGACGAGAAGAACGGTCCCTTGATGAGCGGTATCTCGATTTCGCGGAATATTCTCAAGGTGCCCGCCCCGAGATTGCTCGCCGCTTCGCTGAATGAGGGAGAAATTTGCTGGAAGACGCCGACTCCGGTCTGGTAGCCGGTGGAGATATTCCAGAAAATCATGCTCAGAATAATTATCGCCGCCGTGCCGTAAAGATCGACAGGCGGCTTCGTAAAGCCGATCGAATAGCCAATGCCCAGGAATATTCCAGGCAGGGCCGCCGGCAGCATGGAAGTAAAGTCGACGAAACGTCTGCCAGCGAATTTTTTTCTTGAGACGAGATACGCGGCCGTCATGGAAAAGAGGGCGCTGCAGAACCCCGCGATGGCGGAGTAGGTGAGACTGCGCACCAGCTCCTTCGAGCGCAGCAGAATTTCCGCAAGATAACGCGTGGTGAAGCTCCAGTCGTAACCCCAGCCATTCACGAAAGCGCCGACGATCAGGCCGAAATAGACAAGAATAACCAGCACCGAGACGAGGGAACAAAGTATGAAGAGGAGGCATCTCATCGCAGTGCTGGTTTTTTGAATGGGCATTTGCGCGATTTTTCCGGTGACCGTCACATACGACTTCCGCCCGACCCAGTAACGTTGCACGATAAAGATGATGAACGAAGGGAGTAGAAGCACTATTGACAGCACAGCGGCGCCGGCGATGTCGGCCCAGCCCTCCACGCGCATCCACGCTTCGGTGGCGAGGACTGAAAAGCTGCCGGATATCATTATCGGATTGCCGAAATCCGCGAGGACTTGAATGGCGACCAGCAGGGCCGCGCCCGCCACGCCGGGTCTGGCGAGCGGAAGCGTGACCGTGCGGAACAACGTCGAGCCAGAGGCGCCAAGATTTCTGCCCGCGTATTCCAGCATAGGCGATATCGACTGAAGCACGCCTTCCATCGTCAGGAAAGCGACGGGGAAAAAGGCTATCGTCTGTGCAAGCCAGAGGCCCTGCCAGCCGAAAATATTGACGTCGAGGCCCAAAAGGCCTTTCGTGATAAGGCCGTTTCTTCCAAACATCATGATGTAGCTGAAAGACACCATAAAAGGCGGCGAAAAAAGTGGAAGTATGCTGATTATTTTAAAAAACTTTCGCCCCGGCACAGTGGTCCGCGTCACCGTGTAGGCAAAAATGAAGCCTACGAAGGTGGCGGAGAGTGTCGAAAGAACCAGCATGAGCAGACTGTTGAGAGCGGTGCGCTGGTAGCGCACGTTGGTGAGGACAGAGATAAAGTCCTTCGCCTTGGGGAAGGTGAGGACTTCGATGATTGGGTAAATGACGAACATCAGCAGGCACAGGATGATGAAAATGATGAGAAGTGTTTCCGGTAATTCTCTGACGCGGTGCTTCATAGACATCCCTTGATTAACATCCCTAGATTGACGCGTGCGGCATTGGTACAGGGCGGCGCGGCGCTTCTCCGGCAGCGCGTTTCCGGCTTCGGCTCCGAGAACGCCTTGCGGCAGAGTCTTGGAGCGCACCGGAAACGCTGCACCGCCCATGAATCGGCACACGTGGTTTTATTTGCCGGTGATCTCCGACCACTCTTTCTTCCAGCGGTCCACGTTGACGGCGGCAGCCTTCAGGTCCCACGGGGCGAATTTGACCTGATCGAAGGCGGGGACGCCGGCGGGCATTTCGACATCGCCGCGGACGGGATATCTGAAGCCATTCTTCGCGTTGATCTTGCCGGCCTGCGGCGAAAGCAGGAAGTCGATGAATTTTTTGGCCGCTTCTTCGTGTGGGGCTCCCTTGAGGATGGATCCGCAGCCAATTTCAAAGCCGGTATCTTTGGGGAAGACGACGGTGATAGGCAAATTCCCTTGCATCTTTTGTTTCAGCGCGTCGTGGCCCCAGGCGAACCCGACCATCGCCTCGCCCTGAGCGATGAGGGGGATACACCCATTTGCGCCCTTCGTGTACTGAGAGACGCTGGGATGCAATTTTCGGATGTAGTTGAATCCCGCTTCCTCGCTTCCCAGTCTGAAAATTTGCGCCGCGAGCATCAGATAGGCGCCGCCAGTGGTCGCCGGGTTGGAGGCGATGACCTGACCTTTGTAGACCGGGTTGAGCAGATCGTCCCATGTGGAAGGCGGGTTGATGCCGAGCGGCTTTACTTTCTGCTCGTAAAGCTTGTTGTTGTAGACCA
>Ga0209749_1001734_pt1 | contig 17545 bp, 11 predicted proteins | sample EPASupsiteSAE347_FD_187267 | JGI IMG/M metagenome (GOLD analysis project Ga0209749, IMG submission 187267) | Bioremediated contaminated groundwater from EPA Superfund site, New Mexico - Sample SAE3-47 (SPAdes) (version 2) | ecosystem: Environmental > Aquatic > Deep subsurface > Groundwater >... | reverse complement strand
TTCGCCTGGCCGTTTTCTTTTTTGATCGGATTGGCGGTTGTCGGGTTCGCGGGGTGTCGCCTGATCGGTCTCGTGGATTCGGAAGCCGAAAAATGGGTTTCCTCCTCGGTCGACGGATCGGCAAACGTAGCGGTGAAGGTTGTCATCCCCTCGAACGATAGGCTGGGTGCCCGAGTCGGAGGAATCGCCTCCTCCATTCTTACGTCCACCGGGGCGAACCCGCGTGTAACTTTTCGTCTGGTCCTTATCCGGCCCGGTGATCCCACCCCCACGTTGATTCTTACGAAAACCGTTGAAACAAGCGACGGAACGGTTCAGGTCAATTTTTCCGGGATTCCGGCGGTGACCTGCCTTGGAGAGATGGTGATCGAGAACGGAACCCTTGGAGGAAAGACGGATTTCCACGGAGCCTTGGACCTGACCATCGGAGACAATATCCTCCAGATCGTTCCGAAGGGATGTGGTGACCGGAACGATATCATTGCAGCCGCTATTCGGGAAATCTGGAACTCGCCGATTCTTCTGGAGAAGAACTTGCAGAAGCTTGTTTCCCTTATCGAAACGTCGGGAGCGAAGTATTTTTCCGCCAGTCCGACCGCGGATTTATACGAAAAGGTTTTCGATAGTTTCGTAACAGCCAACTTGGCGGTGGGTGAATACACGAGACTTGATTTGAATTCGCTGAATTCGACACTCTCGGCTTCCGGAAAATACACCTGGACGAAGACGATCGCTGAGGTTGCTTCCACCCCGGCCGGAGCCTCGGAAAAAACGTATTCGTTCGCCGGAGTCCTTAAACAGGGATATGGAACCTTCGCTTACGTAGCCTGGCAGTCGATCGACGGAAACCGGTTTGGGATTTCCAAACTCGACCTGTCTAATGGAAACACCGATGCTTCCATCGTCGTCGAAGGACCGTGCGGCCCGACCGCCCTTCTTCCAAGCGGTGGTATCTTAATCGGGGGGACCGTCGGAGGTTACCCCATTCTCATCGATTGGGACGGAACCGGGACGCAGTGGGTCCATTCGGGTAATTACGCCGCCTTTTCAGCGGGTTGGGCCCATAGTTTCGCGCTCGGAACAGGGAATGCTACGGTTTCCATGGTCGAGTTCATTGATTATACGCAGGTGGGAAGCGGTCTACTGTATTGTGTCATCCGGGATACCTCCCTGGGCTTGCCGCGAACCTTCCGAGTCGATCCCGCGAACGGAATTCCATCGGAGATCTCAACTCCGCAACGGATCGGAATCTGGGCCGTTTCAGGAATTGCTTGCGTAACAATCGGATGGGAGACTTTACCGGGGACTTTCACCTACACTCTTTATTGGTCAAACGTTTCCGATCTGACGAAGACAACGTATGCGGCGAAAGTTGATAATGCCGTGAGTCCATTCAAGCACGACAACCTTGTTCCAGGTCAGACTTATTATTACCTCGTGGTTCCCTACGCTGATAACGGTGACGAAGCCTCGCCATCGAACGTCATCGGAGCCGTTCCTTCGGCAACCCCATCCATGAGGCTTTACAGCAGCGCTTTCGACGATGGCGGGACCATTCCGGCTTTTTATGCCGCAAAGACCGGAAAATCGCCTTCCTTGTGTTGGGCGAAAGTTCCCGAAGGAGCAAAGAGCCTTGCCGTCACCTGTTCAGATCTTGATACATCCGGCGCGACTTTTACGCACTGGTTGATCTACGACATTCCGACTACGACCACCGAGCTGAAAGCGGGAATCGCTACGCTTGAGACCCTTTCCGACGGTGTCGTCCAGGGTTATAACGATTTCGGGGATATCGGTTATGGTGGGCCGAATCCTCCGGTAGGATCAACACACCGCTATCAATTCACTCTTTTCGCCCTCGAAACTGCAATGGGCGGAACGACCGGCCTTGCAAGCCAAGCCTTCGCGAACCGTATTTCCGGACACGTTCTTGCCTCCGCATCTATAACCGGCCTGTATTCCAAACCCGCCGTAGTGACCCTTACCTATTCGGGTACCTCGGTTTCGGTGGATAATCCCATGGCGGACAATGGAATAGCCATAACGACCAGTGGGGCGGATGTGACGGTGAATTCCACCATATCAGACAACAAAATCAAATATATTCTGAAGGGAACCACGACCGACGGGTCTTTTAAAATATACAGCAGCAATGATTTTGACCTGCTTTTGAGTGGTATCGCCATGACCAATACCGACGGCCCGGCCATCAATATCCAATCCGTAAAAAAGTGTGAAGTGACTTTGGATGTCGGTACCACCAACACGTTGGCGGATGGCACTTCATATGCAACCAATACGGAAGATCAGAAAGGAACCATCTTCAGTGAAGGCCAACTGGAGTTCAAAGGCACCGGTACGCTGACGATCAACGGCTACGGCAAGAATGCGATTTGCAGTGATAACTGCATCGAGATGAGCGAAGGAAACATCACGATTTCTTCCGCGGTAAAAGACGGGATTCATTCAAAAGACCATTTTTCATTTTCAGGCGGAACCTTGAACGTTACTGCCGCGAGTGATGGAATCGATTGTGAAAACGGTTATATACGGATTTCAGGGGGAAGCATCACCACGACAAGCAACAGCGACGATGCCGGCGGTCTCAAATGTGACGGTGCCTTGACGGTAACCGGTGGGACGATCAACGTGACGGTTGGCGGGAACCAATCAAAGGGTATAAAGTCTTCGGGTAATATGACGCTGACGGGAGGTACGATCAAGATCGACACTTCGGGTTCCACCGTGTTGACATCCTCCAATCTTGGTTATGATCCGTCTTATTGTACGGCCGTCAAGAGCGGAAATACTCTTACCATCAACGGAGCCACCATAACTATTACCAGCACCGGCATGGGAGGAAAGGGCATTTCTTCCGATCAGGATATAATTATGAACGACGGAACGGTCAACATCACCACCAGTGGTCCCGGTGCGACATACATCAATGCATCGGGAGTGGCGGATGCCTACGCGGCTTCGTGTATGAATTCCAACGGAAACATGAGCATTCTGGGGGGCGCCGTTACTACATCCAGTTCAGGAAACGGTGGAAAAGGGCTTTCAGCCGATGGGACTCTGGTATTTGGTGACGCCGGGAACTCACCGACCGTAAACGTAACGACGACAGGTGCCAGAATATTGATCTCAGGAACCGACGGTTATTCCACAGCCGTTTATTGTGAGCCTAAAGCGATAAAAAGCGATGGTGCGATGACCATCAATAACGGTGATTTTACGATCAGCACTTCCCAAGCCGGAGGACAAGGCCTGGACAGCGATGCCACCCTTACCATGGTTGGGGGAACGCTCGGCGTCACCATCCGTGGAAATGGAACAAAAGCAATAAAATCCACCCAGAGCATGATCTTGAGCGGCGGCACGATTTCTGTCACAGCCGAAGGAAACGTTGCTCTGGAAAACGTGGGTGTCTCCACGTATAACCCGTCTTATTGTACTGGCATTAAGGGAAACACTGTCGTGACCGTGGGCGGAGCCGCCATAACCATTAGCCATAGCGGCGCCGGGGGTAAAGGTATTTCCGCCGACGGGAGTTTTTCCATGACCGGCGGTTCCGCAACCATCACTTGTTCCGGTCGTGGAGCCACCTATGCTAATTCCACCGGAAAAACCGATTCCTACAATGCCACCTGCATTACCTCCGATGGCGGAATCAGCATTCTCGGAGGCACGGTCAAAGCCACGGCCACCAACTCGGCGGGAAAAGGGCTTTCGTCGAATGGGACGATCGTTTTCGGCGATACCAATAATTCTCCGACAATCAATGTGATCACCACGGGCGCAAAGTTCCTCGTATCGGGATCGGATTATTGTCATCCCAAAACCATTGTCGGTGATGGTGCCATAACCATCAACAATGGAGCCATTACCCTTTCATCAACCGATGACGCCGTTCATTCCGAAACATCCATTACCCAAAATGCAGGAACCATCAATATCACGAATTCCGAAGAAGGTATTGAAGCCCCCTACATTACTGTCAATAGCGGCGTGACCAGTATCGTGTCTTCCGACGACTGTTTCAATGCCACCAAAGGAAACGGTGGAGAAGCAAATGATGGAAGCTGCCTATATCTCAATGGTGGAACCGTTTCGGTAAATACCTCCGCGGGTGACGGACTCGACAGTAATGGAAACATTGTCATGACAGGAGGAACCGTCATCGTTCAGGGGCCGCCGAAAAGTCCTGAAGTGGCTTTCGACTATAATGGAACTTTCAATATTTCAGGCGGACTGCTTATTTCTTCCGGTCCCAATTCCGGTAATATGATACAGGCGACAAGTAATACTTCCACCCAGTATTGTCTGAAGGTTACTTCAAATTTGGCTGCATCCGCGCTTTTCCATATTCAAGATGCCGGCAACAACAGTCTTGTTACTTTCAAGCCCTTACGGAGTATTTATTACATCGTTTTTTCTTCCCCGGATTTGAAATCCGGCAGCAGCTATTCCGTTTATACGGGCGGATCGAGCACGGGAATCAATACCAATGGTCTGTATACCGGAGGAACCTACACCGGCGGAACATTGAAAAAGACCTTTACCATTTCAAGTAAAGTAACAACTATAACCTATTGACGAGTGCCTTCCTTTATCGTAAATTCTTACAGGCTCTTATGGCTGGTTGATGAACGAAATTTGTTACAGTTATTTATTAACAAGGCCTTAAATTGCCAAGCGGGGGTCGTTTCATGATCTTCAAACAAATATTTCTATTTTGTCTCGCGATAATTTCCGTTTCTCTTTCGGGATGCACGGGTCCCCATTTTACGCCAGGGCAAGCTTTAGTCGTGGGCGGATTCCCGATGTTGGTTCTTTTCATTATATCGACGGTCATGTATCCGATCGGGCTTCTCATTAGAATATTGATATCGATGTTGTCGTCAAGTGAACTGTGGAATTCCATTCTACTTGGAATTCTCCTTATAATTCCTCTGGCAATAAACATGTTGATTCTTATTCATGTTGCCGGGAGTGCGTCTGGGATGATGGAAGAATCTTTTGTTCCTTCTATTTTTTTGAATGCATTCGCTGTTGCTTTGGCTGCGCCAACATGGAGAAGGTTTTTTTATACTCAATTTATCGGGTGTGTCGCAATTCTATTGATGGATATCTTCAAGTTTGGAATCATAATCATGCTGCTTTTTCTTATATGGGTTCCCGCGTCTTTCATTATGAATTTGTTGCGTGAAATCGAGCAATCGAATCTTGAATAAGGGAGAATTGTCATGAACAGATTGTTGCATATCAAGGCTTCGCCGAGAGGAACTCTATCTCGAACTCTGAGTATGGGTGCGGTTTTTATCGAGGAGTTTCAAAAAAAACATCCTCAAACGATTATTGATGAATTGAATGTATTTACCGAACATTTGCCGGATTTGTTCGCGGAAACCGTTTCGGGAAAATACCTGTTGATGAGCGGGAAAAATATTCCGTCGGAGTTGATGGAAAGATGGAAGGAAATTGAAACCCAAATCAACCGTTTTCTCGCGGCGGATGTCATACTGCTGAGCGTGCCTATGTGGAACTTCGGAATGCCTTATCGCCTCAAACATTACTTCGATATCATCCTTCAACCGCGTTATCTGTTCCGATATGCTGAAAATGGTCTACAAGGTTTTGCCAAAGGCAAAAAGGTCGTCGTGGTTTCTTCTCGCGGTGGAGATTATTCGCCGGGAAGTCCGTTTCAAGCTTACGATCATCTTGAGCCGCATCTTCGCGTGATTCTTGGGTTTATCGGAATCACCGATATTAATTTTGTTAACGCCCAACCCATGGATGCGGGTGGTGAATACACCATGAAAACAAAGTTGGATGAAGGATTTAGTGCGATAAGAAAGCTTGTAGAAAGCTCATTCTGAAGTCGTCATGAAATATTTTCAAACTCGTCGGCGACCCGGCGGTAGGCATCGCGGAACGGCATGCCTTGTCTGACGAGTTCGCAGGCACGTTCGGTAGCAAAAAGTTCCTTGGTCATGGCTGCCCGGCATCTGATAGGATCGACATCAAGCCCATTCATGACCGCGGTCATGACCGTCAGGGAATCGAATGTAGTCGCAAATGCCTCGAACAGCGGTTTTTTAGTCAATTGCAAGTCGCGGTGGTAGCCGCTGATCATATTTCCAGCGATTCCCTGCAATCGCTGCTGGTCGGAAGTAACGACGTGAAGTCCGGCTCTTACCAGTTCGAGAACGTCCGGGTTTTTCTTTTGCGGCATCAATGAACTGCCAGTGCAAAAACGATCGGGCAGTTTCAGCCATCCGAAATCGGGCAACGAAAACAAGATAATATCAGAGGCGAGACGATTCAGATCCATCATGATTTGTACCAGAACCTGGACAATCGCCAATTCGAATTTGCCCCGCGACAATTGTGCGTAGATGGGGTTTTCCTGGACACGACTGAATCCCATTTCAGTCGACGTGAACGATCGGTCGAGGGGAAGCGGCATGCCGTATCCTGCTCCGGTACCGAGCGGGGATTGATCGATCAACCTTTCAACCCCTTCGAGCAAAGGAAGATCATCGGTCAGCGCATCGCGGAATGCTCCAGCCCACATGGCAACCGAGGAGGGCATTGCTTTCCGTGTGTGGGTGAATCCGGGCAACGGCACTGTGCCGAATCGATCGATGAAACCTTGCAGTGCTTGTCTGAAGAGGTTGACTGCATCCTTGATATGGGTGAGACGATCGCGTTGCAGCAATCTCAGTGCGGTCAGAACCTGATCATTGCGCGAGCGGCCGGCGTGAATCTTTTTCCCGGTTTCTCCCAAAACGCGGGTTAGGCGGTCTTCGATGAAGGTGTGGCAATCTTCGAGTTCCAAAGGAATCGTTATCCGCCCGGCCGTTGCGTCGTCAGCGATCGCCGCAAGTTCGCGCTCGATACCGGCCAATTCCTCGGCCGAGAGGAGTCCGATACGATGCAAGCCCCGGGCATGTGCCCGGGACCCCCGGCAATCATATGGCAACAACTCAAGATCAAGTTGCGGATCTTCTCCGACGGTGAATCGTTCAATCGCGGCTTCGAGGTTGTAGCCTTTATCCCAGAGCTTCATCTATCGTTTTGCCGCAATATGCCGCGACGCCAATCGAAAGGACGTTCCTTATGCAATACAAGATTATGGGCTTTGAGGCGTTGGGCATTGATATTGATGAATCCGCGCGAATCGGTCTGGTCGAATCCGCCTTCGACTTCCATGCTCGACAAATCCTGGTTGTAGAGGGATGTCGGCGAGTGTCTGGCAACGGCGTAGGCATTTCCCTTGTACAACTTCATCGTGACTGTTCCATCGATAGCTTCCTGGCTCTTGGCAAAAGCCGCGAACAAGAAGTCCATTTCGGGTGAATACCAGAAACCGTTGTAGATGACCTCGGAAAACTTTGGAGTCAGCATGTCGCGCAGACGCATGACTTCCTTATCCATGGCGATCGCTTCGAGGTCGCGGTGGGCCGTCCACAGGATCGTTGCTCCCGGAGTTTCGTAAATTCCGCGTGATTTGATGCCGACGAATCGGTTTTCGACCATATCCATGCGTCCGATGCCGTTCTCGCAACCGAGGCGGTTGAGATATTCAAACAGGGCGAGTGGATCGCACTCTTCGTGCTTGTCGTCAAGGTTTCGCACGCGAATGGGTAGTCCGTTCCGGAACTCGATTTCGACCGTAGTTTCCCGATCGGGAGCCGCCTTGGGAGAGGTCGTCAGACTGTAGACTTCGTCGGGAGCAATGAATCCCGGATCTTCAAGAATTCCTGCTTCGTGACTGATATGCATGAGGTTTTCGTCTTCGCTGTAAGGTTTGCTGCGCTGTGCCTTGACGGGAATGCCGTGTTTCTCGGCGTAAGCGATCATGTCGGAGCGCCCCTTGAACTGCCCTAGAAAGTCGGAATCCTTCCATGGAGAGATGATCTTGATGCTGGGATCAAGAGCGTAGAAGGTCAGTTCGAAACGAACTTGGTCGTTGCCCTTGCCGGTAGCGCCGTGAGAGACGTAGCGAGCGCATTCCTGAGCGGCGACTTCCATCTGGGCGCGGGCAATGAGCGGGCGGGCGAGAGAGGTTCCGAGAAGATATCGGCTCTCGTAAATAGCGTTTCCCCACAGTGCCGGGAAGATAAAATCGGTGACGAACTCGCGACGGAGATCGTGAACGAACACTTTACTCGCACCCGTCTTAAGTGCCTTATCGTTGACCGCGTTGAAATCATCACGCTGTCCGACGTTCCCGACGAAGCAGATGACCTCGTATCCTTTTTCGACGAGCCACTTCAATATGACCGAGGTGTCCAGACCTCCACTGTAGGCCAACACCACTTTTTTCCGTTCACGCATGATATCCACCTCCTGAAGCCGACCGGCTTGTAATGTGTGGGGTATTATCCAAGGAGAAGAGGAGAAAGTCAATCGTTGAATTCAGTTATTTGTGAAATTTTTCAGGGATGGATGGTTTTCTTTTATAAACAAAGCTAATATAATAAAGCAAAGCATTTGGAAATGAGAAAATAGATGATTATTGATAACTGCAAAATGAAAGCCGGTTTTCGGGTAACCGAAAAAGCGCGCTATCCGGGCGCATTTCGAGTATCTACGCCATCCTTGGGCGATATAGGGCGGATTAGGCGCTAGCGCCGTAATCCGCCGAGCTTGAGGAGTTTTCGAAAGGCAGGACTCAATAATTCGCTAAGAGTCGGTCGTATCATTGTGTTCGGGGGATTTCAAAGTCCTGTTTCCAGAAGTTAATTTTTCAAAAGGTCGCATATTAGTATGACCGAAAATGAAAAAGCCGTCGATCTAGATCATTCGCATGAAGATTCTGGGTTAGTCGCACCTTTTTCTTGGGTTTTCGGAAATTACATACAAGCTTTCTCTTTTTCAATTGTTTTAATGCCCTTACTCTGGGGTTTATTGACATTATTTCGAAAATATATTCTTCCGGATGAAGAAATATTTTGGAATGACGAGATAACGATTTTGACGGCATTCACCGCCGCCGGATTCTTCGCCAATCTTCTTTCTTGGCTGTTTCATGGATTGTGCTGTGATTTGGCGAAAAATCGTCCGGATTTGCTGCCTGTGTTTGAGAAGCAGAAAAAAGTATTTCACGACTGGAAATGGTTGGTTGTGATTCCGGTGATTCTTTCAATTTTCGCTTTGGGAATAAGATATTTTCAAGGTGGGAACTACAATGCCTACAATTACCCCCATTTTGATTATGTTTGGTCATGTTGGTTGTTCTGCGGTTTTTTTTTAATTCTTAATACCACGGTTTTATGCGCGCGTTATACGGAGATTGTTCGCTTCTTGAGCATGGAAGCTGCAACGGGAAAAATAGGTCGCTCTGAGATGAGTGTTTTAAGTCGGTTCTATTTAAAAGTTGCCATCGTAGCGTCTTTTCACTTCGCGCTATGTGCTCTGACAGTGTATTCCATTTATATAATTTATACTTATAGGGGAATTATGTGGAGAGGTACCGACCTGTTGCGTTGGATACCGAACCTATCATGGACGCAGCAAATAAAAAGAGCATGGAATGATCCGTTATTTGGCGAGGTAGCAATATTCTTCAGCTTGTACGGGTCCGTGTCGATCGCGCCTGCGCTATATTTTATCTTTCCACAATGGGGCGTTCATCAGCTTCTTGTCGAAAGAAAGATGGCGCTTATCAAAAATGCCAAACTGCTGTTCGATCAGGCTGAAAGCGAGCTGACGCCGAATTCCGCCGATGCAGATTGGGATAAATTCGTGAAGCGCTCCATGATACTGGAAAGCCTGCAGAAACTCCCCGAATGGCCTTTTGAAAGCGGAGGCAAGCTTGGCACATTTTTCCTAATAGGAATTCCCACCATTCTCGTTCTTTTTAAGGAAGTGGTTTTGCAGGCGCTTCTTTCGATTCTTTTCAAGTAATATGATTCTTTTATGCTAAAATTGATTATTGAGAGATCTCAGAAATGTCCGGAAAAGCGATTGAGGGTGAAGAAATCATATGAATAAGGCAAAAGTGGGATTGAAAGCTGTCAATATCGCGTTATTCACGGTGATGTTGATTTTTGGCTATGTTCTCATTTCATTCGCGACTCCTTCGAATGCTTTGCTTTCGACGGATAAAGTCGATTATCTCATCATAACATCCGTAAGATATGCATCCGTTTTCCAACAATTGGCCGACTGGAAAACAGCGAAGGGAGTTTCGGCAAAAGTCGTTTCTCTCGAATGGGTGATGAAAAACTACACAAAGGGCGATTCTCCTTGCCGAATCAGGGATTTCATTAAAGATGCAAAGAAATCATGGGATGTCAAATGGGTTCTTCTCGGTGGAGATACCAAGGACGATCGAGGCGAGTTGATTCCAGTGAGATACCCCGTCGCTCCGGCATGTGGTCTAATCGCACTGAATACGCCCGATTCGGCTTCCGCAAAATCGAACGTGGAATATACGAAGATCCCATCGGATCTTTATTACGCCGATCTGGACGGTTCATGGGACGGCAACAACAATCACGTATTCGGCGAACCCGAGGATGATTGCGATCTGGAATCGGATGTTTCCATAGGACGTGCATCCGTCGATTCGATGGAGAAAGCTTCGACCTTTGTCAACAAAGTTATTGCTTACGAAAAAAATCCTCCCAAGAATTGGGTCAAAAGAACTCTCTTCGTTGGAATGAATATGAACAGCGAGACTCTCAGCGAGAGAGACGCCGAAATGCTGGCGAGCGATTACATGAAAGGATTCACGATCGCGAGATTCTACAATTCTCAAGGTGCAACCGCTCGGAAAATCAAGGAAGGACTTTGTAAATTCAATCCGCATTTCGTTTTTGTTGGTGCGCACGGAGAGTGTGATAAATTTTATGCATTTGAAGATTCCTGCTTTAATAATGACGCCGCGGATGAGCTTTCGAACTCATTTCCCTTCATATATGCCTCGACTTCGTGCCTTACGAATTATTTCGATGACGATTCGCTTTCGGAACACATGTTGAACAATCCGAAAGGCGGAGCGGTGGCTTATTGGGCATGCAGTCGTGAGGGCTGGTATCTGGACCGTGATGAGGGATATTATTCTTCCATCTTGATGATTAAGGACTTTTTCAACATGCTCTTCAAGGATCCTAAGAACATATCCAATCACATCGGCGATGCGGTCGCTCGTGCACGCGCCAGATATATCCCGGAAGCGAAAGCAGGCACCGATAAGTTTCGATGGCTGGTGTTCGGAATGAATTTTCTTGGCGATCCTGAAATGCCTGTTTGGACGGATGAACCAAGAAATATATCGATTGAGATCCTGAAATCGGATGAAAATAATTCCAAGATATCGGCTAAAATCATGCGTGGGGAATCTCCGGTTTATGGAGCGAACGCATGTCTTCGGTTTTTGGATGAAAACTCACTGGAATTGACCGTATCAGGCAAAAACCTGATTCCAGTACAGATGAAAATCGCCCATCCGACATCGGCTGGAATTCATGTTAAAGCCGTTTCAGATAGAGCTGGTGTCGTTTCTTTCATTCTTCGGGAAGATCCGAGCGTTGTGCGTGCAAAGATCAACGATTTGGTGCTTCTTGATTCGTCCATCCGAAGCATGGAAGGATATTTGGTGAAAATACGCGGCAACGGCCCGTTGTTCCAAAAATTAACCATGGATTACAACTTCCTTCAAACTTCGATGGAACGACGACGTAAGGAAATCAGGGCTTTCTTCATGGAGTTTGCCGAAGCTAAAAAATTCGGTGAAATCGAAGAAGTTCTCGATGTCATGAAAGATGAACTGAATGAAAATCTCGCGGCAGTTGCTCAGTTTAAATTCGTATTGAAAGCATTATCCGACAAGTTGCGGTTCGATTTGGTACAACTTCAAAACCGCGATGCAATTCAAGCGCGTATTTTCAACAAAATATTGGAACTTCAAAAAGGGATGCAACCGAACTCCTCTTCCAACCCTGAGGCCGGAAGAGTCCTGCCGGAATCCAAATTCGGTATTATCAGTGTAATTTCGACGCCGCCCGGAGCAACGGCCTATCTTGACAATATTCCGAAAGGTGAGACTCCTTGCGTAATCACCGGAGTATCGTTTGGCGATCATGTGATCAAGGTTTTGGCGCAAGGCATGTTACCGGTATCGAGAAATGTTTCCGTATCGGGTAAAAAGACGCTCACTGTGAATTTCAATCTGAAAAGCGGTTGTTCCATAAAAGGGAAAATAACTTTACCGGACAAAAGTCCCTGCGCGGATGCCGCGATTAGAATATTGAATGAGGCGGGAAATGTCCTGTTCCAAGGCGTGCCCGATTCCAACGGAAACTATCAATTCACGGGTCTTCCGAAAATAAACATGTACATTACCATTTCAAAAAACGGATATAATCAAGTATCGAAACCGCTTTTCTTTTCACAAAGAGATCAGGGGTTCCAACGTGTTTACGATGTCATCATGACCCCGTTGACTAAATACGGACAAATGCCGACATTATAGCTCTGAAAATTTCGAGGGAACGAAAGCGCATAGCACTAACCCAACTTTTCTGGAAAACTACCTTTTTTGAGGGAAAAACCCACCTTTTTGTCTCGGGAGAATATCATAAATCCAGCATTGCATTCTCAAAAATCGTCAACGTGGTGACTTGATTTTCTGTTAAGCATTAACAACTGATTTTCAGGAGTATTTGCTAGTGAGCGTCACAAAAAACACTCAGCCAGGCAATTGCAGCCCGGCTGAATTAGGCCGACCAAATCACAACCAACCCCCCCCACGTTCATTCCCTGGACTTTCGGTTATCATCATAACCTGGTTGCCGGTGTTTTGCCATCGGCTTTTTCCTGTTGATCGGTTGACTCCTCATCGATACGCTCTAGAGAAGGGAATCAGTGCAAAGGAGCCAGATCGGCCGGAAGGTTCTTCGGCTTTACCACATAACGGTTGGGATGGCGAAACACATTGGTTCCGCAATGGATTTCCCCCAAAAGGGTGTGATAATTCATATCATCAAGGAAGTGAGGCACCAAACCAACCTTTGTAGTCACATGTGAGATGAAATCGCTGAATGCCTTGACCTTCGGGTCGGGAATAATCAGATGCTTGCGAAGGATGAGTTGATTAACGACTCCTGGAACAAAGGCGATGCTATTTCCACTGACCATCTTGTAAAGAACGGGAAACGAGATTAGCGAATGCCCCGCTCCTAGGGTCTTATTCACTTCATTGATCTTGGAAAAGATCTTTTGGATATTGCTATCGATTATCACGGCCAGCGCCAAGTTCTTTCTGACGAATCTTTCGGCCCCTATCATCGCCGGGTCTCTGACATCACGATCGGAGGCAATATCCATGAGAGGTTGGGTTTTCCGTCCGGGAATCCCGTCTTTATCAAGAGAGTCAAGATATCGCACCACCCGGTCACGGAAAATCCCCCCCGGATTGGAATCAGCCGCTTGGCGGCCAGAAACCGCTTCTGCCCCGGCAGCGCTATTCAGATAATCATGAACTTCCAATATTTTTTTCTTATATTCGGGAACCTCGATTTTTTCGAGATCCTTCCGGGGGGAATCCTTGATCAATCGCAAAGCCAACCGCGGGTTTGCCTTGACCATCGTGAACCCTTCGGCCACTTTGGGATTGGGAATGATCGAAAGATACTCGTCGCAATGCCCGACCTGCAACCAATCGGTTTCCACGACGACCATCCTGTTGCGGTATCCGTGATCGGCGAGGAAATCGCGGAATTCTTTTGTACTCGTATTGCCGATGATCAGAACGTCGTCAGGAGTGATCTCGACATTGCCGCCGTAATCACCTGCCGAAAAAGCGTTCGAAGGATTTTTCAGGTAATAGCAGTTCCAAAAATTGGCCAGGATCCCGGGGAGTTTGGCAATCTCCCGACCGCGATTGGAATCGAGCACTGCAATATGCTGCTTGGGATCGCCTTTCATCCGAACGGTCATAACCTCACCCCAGTCCTGCATCCACTGGTCACCAGTGAAAAGTTTGTCATTTATCTCGACAAATTCTTTCATCATCAAAGTGGGAACATGACTCGCAAGAATTTCACGGTCGGAAGGTCTTGCAAGAACGACATGGACCTTCAACTTTTCCTGCGGTGACAGTCGATCACTCTCATTGATTTGAGCCACTATTTTTATCAGGCCTACGGCGAAATCCAGGTTGGAATTCGAATTGCACACAACCAAAACTTTGATTGGAACATTGTTAGGCCCCAGAATACGGATCCGCTCTATCTGCGAAGGATCCATGGGAAGTTGGCGGGCATCCGCCGGACGTGAAGACCACCACGGAATGACAACTGAGAATAGCAGAAAAAACAACAACAATCTAGAAATATACTTCATGGAACACTCCTCACAAATCAACGGATTGTTGGATGGGAATTTCCCTTTCTCATTTTCAAAAATATCACACCCTATCTTTTCGAGTCAAGGAAGATTTTTCGCCAGCAGCAATTCTCGGTGAGTTTTGAAAATGAAGACCAGAGAGGGGATTGTATTAAGGAAGCTTCCGCTATCTGATTAGAGGTCTCTTTTATTGGGATCATCCCTCTAATATTTTGATATAAACCAAAAGTGGGCAAGCAAAAAGGCTTACCCACCTTGCAGGATCTTTTTCGAAAGTTGTTTTACTTCTTCTTAGAAGGCGGTCTGATTTCCTTTAATGCTTTAACATCTTCTAACTTGGCTCCCTGCGCCAATTTCAGACAAATCCTGTAGGTCATCAGAAATTTGTCCGCCGCATTTCCGGCTTTCTCAAATTCTGAGGGCCAACCCAAGTTCTCCTTAACGTATTTTGCCATTTCAAAAGCTACACACGATGAACAATTGCAGGTTTCTTCTTCACACATGAAATTTTTCTCCTAAAATAAAGATGATCTAATTTATGTATCAGATATAGAAAGAAATCTCAATGAGAAAATTAATTCTTCATGGCAAACGGGCGATCGAAGAAAACCCTACGGATTTGAAAGCCGGAGGTGGATCGCGATGGCTGGGGCCACAAGAAATAATACAACAAATTGATGAAATCATTACCGAGAGCCGATTGTAGGGGGGATTAGCAAGCCATCGCCGAAGCGTAATCCACCGTGAACTGAATGGAATTTGTCGATTTTTAATGCGTTTGCCCTGCCTTCTTGAGTTGTTCATTGATTCCGGCGGCAAAAAAAAGTATGATATTTTTGATGGGATACAAAAGACTCTTTCACAAAAATACGGAATAATCTGAGGTAGTCCTCAGTCACAGTTGAATTTTAAAAAAGTAATTCTAAACCAATGGGGCATGAATAAAGTAAAAGTCAATATGTCCAAAACTCAAGTATGACTAAAGAGTAGGAGGAATTTTAAATGAATCTAAAGCCTATGTTTAAACCGCTTGCTTTTTCCGTGTTGGTGCTGATAGCCTGCTCAGCATCCCTGTTGGCTCGAACAGCCGAGAGCGGATGGCTGATCGACAATGGCCTGAAACTCCACCTGGCCTATTTTGTCGAACCCGACCCATCCATTCCCAGCGGTGTCCCCACGGCTTCAACTCCTTGGACGGCTCTCACTCCAGAATCGAAAGAACCCGAACCCGATATTTCCAATATCAGTCTGGCAGGAATTTTGGGTCTTGGATTTCCTCTTCCCTCTCGCAACCAAGCCGAAGGGTTCACATTCTTTCTGAAATTCTTCTCTTACCCTGCTCATTTGTCCGCCTCGACCTCATTTGGAAAAATTTTTAAAACATTCCAACTTCCCAAACTTCCAACTTTTGCGGCTCTTCGTGAATACGTTCGGAAGCCCGGAAACGTCTTGGTTAAAAAAGGCTTCATTGCGCCCTTGGGAACAGCATTCACGGCAAAAGCGCCTTTCCCCGCGTTTGTTCTTCCCACCAAGGCCGTGAAGATCTCCGCCGGCGAAACCTCCGCCCAGGATTTTTTCGACTCTCACGTTCCGTTTTCATCAATTTACGTGACTCCGACCATTCCCGAACCCCTTGATGCTACTGCCAATGATAAGGCGAAATGGAGTGCCGCAGGTGTCTTGGCTTTCCATAAAGAGCTTGTATCGAGTTTCGAAAAAAATCTGACCGAACTGAAAGGTGCCCAACCCGAAAAATTTCGTTACTTCCAGGTTCCGAATCAAAATCCGAAAGCTTCCCGTCTGACCATCCTCAAAATTCAGACTTCTCCGTTTGTTTTTGGCAACTTCCGCGATCTGCCCATGCCTCATGATCCGAAAAAAATCTTTTTGAGTGGTCTTTTGCTGGTGTATTATGCCGAATATCCGCTTTCAGTCGGGAAAAACCCTGCTGATGTGAGTATCAGCTCTCCCGAATTCAATAAAGAATTCAAAGCAGAAAATGAATCAGTCCTGGAAGTGGGTTCCGTGGTCCGATTCTGATCATCAGTATCTCAAAGCTGCAAGAAGCACTCGCACTCTTGCTTGAACGGCTAATTGGATGCTTCTTGACAAAATTGGTCAAAATTATGAAAGGTTCTTGATTATGGTTCATGTAGCCCTCGACCGTTTCGGTGGAAAGCAGGCGATACCAGACCCGGTATTTTTCAGGGATAGAGGAAGTGAAGCTTTTTCGATTTCGCGCCTCACCCTCTCTTCGAACATTGCACTTGCCAAGATAAAAAGACTCCTTTGCCGAACGGGAAGCGGGCCTTCAAGAATGCTCTGCATGAATCCGGGGTTTAGAAAGGAGTTAGCAGTTTCCGTGATGGTGCTCATTTCTTCTTTCCTCTTTTTTGTTGCTGTAAAATTGCATGCAATTGAAACGGATACTGAAATTTCCCCTCATTTTGATATGTCGATTCGTCCCATTTCACTGGATTGTCCGTCATTTGCCATCAAAGGATCGATCGCCATTCCCGGCACAGGAAAAAAGATAGTCAACCTGAGTATGATGCCGGGCTTGAAATATAAGTTCGCGGTCAATGGGAGTGAGGTGGTTCCGGATGAGAAGAATGTCATTACCTTGGAATGCAATCCTATGAACCCTGAATCGCGATTGATTCGTTTCGAAGGAAACAGCCAAATTCAAAATCCAAAGTGCCAAGCTTTTGGAGATGAACTCTTCTGCTTGAACAATTGTCCTCCAAATCCCGAAATTCTCACCGATGGAAGCTCTCGATATAAGATCAGGTTCGATCTTCCAACAGGGTATCAAGCCATAACCTTCGATTCAGAGATTCCATCCTCAATTGGCATACAGTTCCACATTGCAAAGTTTCAGAAACCTATTCTTAGAAAGAGCGCTAATTTTACATTTGAATACTTTTTTCCAGAAGGATTCAAGGCGGAAGAGCAATACTTTGATTTCCTTGAAAAAACACTGGAAGACCGGCGAATGTACTTCGGTGATTTAGGCTTCAAATTAATCCGTGTGGGAGCCATTCGGCGAGGTGAGGAAAAAGGAGAGATTAGTGGGAGTCCTTATGCGAAGTAAAGAATTATGCAAAGTAAACTTCTTAAAACCCTATAGATAGAGAGTTTGTTCGTCATTTACTTTGCATAATCTCTGACCTATTTCAGT
>Ga0209749_1001731_pt1 | contig 17568 bp, 10 predicted proteins | sample EPASupsiteSAE347_FD_187267 | JGI IMG/M metagenome (GOLD analysis project Ga0209749, IMG submission 187267) | Bioremediated contaminated groundwater from EPA Superfund site, New Mexico - Sample SAE3-47 (SPAdes) (version 2) | ecosystem: Environmental > Aquatic > Deep subsurface > Groundwater >... | reverse complement strand
TTCGAATGGAAGTTCACAAAACAAGATCTCAATGATCTTTTTGCAAAAATCAAGGCCAAAAGCGATGGCATAATCAAACCGGCCGCATAATCAAAAATACGTTAGTGAATTTATGAACCAGAGTACTTAGCTTCCTTATGTTGAAATCGCCCTTGATCCTGATCGGTTTATGCGCGGGATCATAATTCCAGATCGCGACGACGCTGCCCGCGTCTTTCTTGAACTGATAGCATAAAATTTTTCCGCCGATCTTTATTTCGCGCTCGAATTTGGCGTTAGCCAGGCTGTTGACCATGTGGTTATATGTCACAAATGCCGACTTTGGCGAGGATGCGGCATAATTCAACAGGGCCATGGTGTTGGCGTTCACAATATTGCCCACCTGGTCCAAGGGATATGTCAGAAAGCGTTTCCCCCCTTTGGCCTGGGTAATCAGGTTCATGCGCACAATATTTTCAGCCTGCGCCAATTCCGAGACAAGCCTGTCGTCCGTGACAAGTTTGCCGTCAGTGATGCCTCCTTTTCCATATAACAGGTCGCTATAACGCTTGTCCAGCCCTTCCCAGCCCACTTCGACGACCCAGATGTCCTTCTCCACGCCGTCGTTATATTGTCTTATTTTCTCCTGTAACTTGTCCAGCATGCCGCCGAAATTGACGCTTTCCGGACTTTCCGGATGGCAATAACAATCCAGGCCCACGGCATCCACATAATCCAGCGATCCAAGTTTGAAATGCGGTTCCATCTGGGCAATGAGGCTCCAGCCGCGGTCGCAATAATCCTCTCCAAAACCAATGATGAATGCCGTCGGATCGGCCGCCCGGATCGCCTCCGAGGCGGCTTCCACAAATTTAATGTACATGGCCGCCCGCTCATCCAAACGCCGGCCATACATGAACTCGGCCCAGATCAGCCAATATTTGACTCTGTCCTTATACCGTCGCACCGTTTCATAAGTATATTCATACCATTCCTGAATCACACGATCCGTGACTTCCTCTGGTTTTTCAGGAACGTTCACATAGGCAGACGAACCGCTTTTCCCCGCCCATGTGGGCACATTGCAGAGATGCGCCACCGGCACAATGCCGTATTTTTCCATAGCCGACAAAATGAGGTCCGCCTTTTTCCACTGCGGATTATTTTCACGCCAGTTTTTCGGCGCCCAAGACCAGTAAAATGGCCCAAAAACCGACCCGTACTTTGCGCCGGATTCCGAACCGAAAAGCCGGTATTGCAAATTAAGATTAAGCCGCGTCTGGCCCAGGGCGGACATTCCGAAAAAAGCATCAGGCCCGAGAGATTTGCTGGAAATCGGCCTGATTATCCCGAAAGACATTTCAGCCGTCTTTTGGGGAATTGATTCTCCCTCCAATTCCGCCAGAATTTTGTAATAACCCGGCGGCAGTTTCAATTTGACCTCGCGGCTGTTCCCTTTTCCCGCAGCCAGCGAAAGCCGTTGTTTATTCCGGCAAACCTCTTTCTTTTCAAAATCAACAACAATATAATTCACATCGCCGTGAACGTCGTTCGTGGTTGCATTGAACATATTAATCGAAAAAAGGGCGGGCCGGCCGGAATGGAAAACATTTCCCATCCGCTCGCAATAAATCCCCAATTCCACCGACTCCGGCAAACGATAATCGGTCAAACCGCCTTTCTCCAACTGCACCGCGTCAATCCATAAACTTCCCTTGCCGGTCTGGGTCAGCGCAAAGGAATACAATCCCCTGGACTCGATCCATTTCCCGCTCCATTGATATTTATACGGAGCTATGTTGTTTATCGGCACAACACAGCGTTGCCAGGTGTTGGATACGGCAAACGACTTTCCATATTGCGGCAAGCTGACCTTAGTGGTTTCGTCACTGCGGGCATAAAAGGAAAGCGTGTATGGTTGGCCATCTTCCACGGGGGTAAGCTGGCTGGTCAGGCTTACCGTGGATGTGCCGTTGTCCGGCCGGAATATTTTCAGGCTGTATTTTCCATGAAACACCGTTTTTTTGTCCAGGCGCCACTCTGTCAATGTGCCATTATAATCGTCGTCGCTGACCTGCCAGTTTTTCAACCCCAATTCAAAGCTGCCGTTGTCCATCACGTTATGGGCGGCAAACGGGCGTTCCTTGAAATATGAATCATGCCTGTCGACAACATACGGGTTTGCGCGCAATGTTTTTGACTCCGGCCTGGTGGAACTGATGCGGATATCGTCAAGGTAAAGCTCCACCCGCTGGCCGTGAAAGGGAAATTTTCCGCGTATCTGCAAATACCAGTTTTCCAGGCAGGCGCCCGGTTTATAACCGGCGTTTTGCAATGCTTCCCTCAAATCCGCCTGAAAAAAAATCCATCCGTTGTCGACCGCCATCATCTCGCGGATGGGCGCGTTGCCTTGCACAAGCTTGCCGGCCTGGTTCGCGCCGACCGCGCTCCATCCCAGGGCCGCCTCAACGTCGGCCGGAACATTTTTGGGATACAGATACCCTGAAAGGTAGACCGGCTTATCCAGGGGGATGTTGATCTTCGGCCCCCGCCAGTAATTATAGATATATTCCTGCCTGTTTGTCGACGGCCGGCCGGGCAGCGTCAGATCCAATTTAAAGGAACGTTCGCCGCCGTAAACCATCTCGCCGTCGGCATTCGAAACGATCCCCTTAAAATGTATCTCCATGTATTTTTGGTTCCGCGCTTCCTCCGCGGAACCATAAAACGCCGGATCCCCGCAACACCAGAAACTAACATTATCCCTGCCCTCAAAATCCTCGACATAATAATCTTCCGCCGACAACAATGAAGACGTCAGCCAGAGCAGCAACGCCGCAGTCGCCGCAACATATGCCATCTTGTTCATGGAAAGCCCTTATTTCATGACAATCACGGAAGCGGAACGGTGTTTTGGAACCATCAATTCCACATAACCGCCGGCCTTTTTTTCGAAATCAAGCTCCATTTCACCGCGGTAATCGGCCGAAATCAATTTGACGCCGGTTATTTTGCCGGGCAGACGCGCCGTTACCTTTACGTTCTCGGCAAATGTTTCGCCCGACAAGGCTGATTTTCCTTCGCTGACAATGGCGACCACGTATTCGCCCCGGCCGTTTTTAAAAATGTTACCGTCCAGACCGGCGGGCAGTTTCAACGCATGGGCGGTCAAAACCCATCTTTTCCCCTTCAAGCGCTCGAAAAGCGGAAGATATTTTTCGAATAGAAGCGTCATTTTCCCGGTCGGCGGAGAATACTTCTTCCTCTGGTAGAGCACGTCAACCTGCTCCCCAGAAACCGGCGGCAGGGTGCCGTATTTCAGACAGGACTGAAACACTTTTTCCATGGGAGCCGGATCTGATATCCAGCCCAGATAAATTTGAGGACGGACCGAGGAGAGGAAAGACATCCATGCCAGTCCTCCGCCTTCGGCCATATTGCCGTCAACGCCCCTGCCCGCATCAATGAATCCCAGGCCGTTCACCCACATGAATTTTCCGGCAGCGTGGATGATTTTTGAGATTTTCTTCATGATCCTTTTATGGGCATGCCTGATCATGTAACAACGTTTGCCCATGCGCATCGAAACGCCGTCGTCACGGGAAAAATCGAACTCGCGGTGGGAATACACGTCTATAAAGAAACCTGCCGCTTGGGGATATGTCTTTATCATCTTTTTTATCTGGCTCAGCAGATATTTTCCCCAGGGAAGGTCCGGATCCGGATTCATTATGCAGGTAAGCGGCCAGCAGGAAAGCGGATTACCGGAATAATCTTTTACGATGCTTTCCGGAAATTCCTTTTCGGCCAATTCCGTATCGCAGTCAAAGATCTGAAAATACATCACGCCGGCCACGCCCTCCTCCTTCAACATGCGCAGGTAATCCTTGATCATTCCCTTGCTTACTTTGCGCGGCTTGCCCCGGTCGCCGACCGCGCCGTAATTGATCCACTCCTCCTTCTCCGGCAGATATTCGCCATAGCGCGGGAAATGATGATGAACCTCGGTCCAGGCCAGCCCCTCTTTTTCCCTCCGTTTCCGGATCGATTCCCGGGAATCAAAGAGTCCCATCAACATGCTTCCCTCGCAATCGAAAACTTTTTTATTTACCGGCTCGAAATATCCGGGATATTTTTTCAGCATCCAGCCCAGGGCCGGACGCCAATCGCCCTCATGCGGGACAATAAAAACGCTTCCGGTTATGCCGCAATCAGGACCGAGCCGGAGATGGCGGTTGGTTATTGTGATGCGGCCGGACTGTTTTTCAAAATCGACCGTGAGCCTCGGTATAACCGCGTCAAACGGCGCCAACACGCTGATCCCATAATCCCGCGCCCCATCATACGCGGTAAAGGAAGGCGTTCCGATCTCTAATTCCGTCGAGGAAACCGGTTCCGGTTCGTTCTTCTGATAGTAATTGTAATAATACCGTCCGGCTATTTCCTTGAATGAAAAATGGGCCTGGTCGTGCGGCATGAAAAATTGAAATTCCGGCCTGCACCAGGGGAATGAAAATCCCACATGGATCTCCCTGTCCCTGCCGTCTCCGGCAAGAACGGCATTCCACTTCAGGGCATCGCCGGCGATCGCGTAACTCACGGTTACTTTGAATGGAGCCCTGTCATAACCCAGTTCAAGGCACAAACTGTTTTTCGCGCGCCTGATTTTTGATACGACAGCCTTTTCAGCAAGCGCATCATATGTTTTCCCGGCCGTCCGGTCTTCGATGAACAGATTGCACAGCCCGCCCTGAAATAATTCCAGGCCTTTATCCTTCAAAAAAAACGCTTCCGGCAAACCGTTCGTTCTGCCGATCGCTATCTCGATATTTTTACCCGCGATTTTCCAGCAATCTTGCATCGCTTTCTCCTATTCATTATTCCCGCCTAATTCCAGGTCGGCAAAACAACCGGGGTTTTTCCCGCCCGCCACGCCGCCGGTCAATTCAAGCCAGCCCTTGAGTTTTTCTCCGTCGCTGTCGTTGACCACAAAACTGAAGCCGGAAATTTCCCCGGCTCGCGGCAAAAGCCAGGGAGAAAGTTCCGAAAAAGGGATGCCTGCTTCATAACAGGTTTTGTTGTCTTTCCGCGTTACGGCCAACTTGACGTTTCTTTTTATCCCTCTCTGATTCAGGGGATAATTTTTGAAGACCTGCGGGCCTTTATCGGTCAGACCGAAAATAAATTCACAGTCATTTTCATGCCTGGGATAACCCGCGGGAGCGTCGTTCAACAGGTCAAAGTCCACCTGGATCGAATCGCCCTGCCACATGTCCGCCCCGGAATATTTCTGGGAAAATTTATCGTCGGTAACTTCAATTGCCATATACAGATTCTTTTTGTCATAGCCCAGCCAATATTTGACCGAAAGATCATCCGCCCCCTGCCGTTTGCCCTGGCTCGCCCTGAAATTCTGCAAGCCATGAGGAGCCATGGCGCGCCACTCCTCCAGATCGCCGTCAAGCACGGGTTGAAAGTTCAGAAATGGACAGATAATACGCGCGGGACTTACATCCCTCACAATAACCTGGGTATTCCCGTTATATTCCACTTCAGTTGAGCCAGTTTCAAAACTCGCTTCAGACCCACCCCGGCTTACGCCACCCCTCCCAAGGAGGGGATCATAACCGGTTGCTGCCGAAGCAGTAAGTTCCCCTCCTTGGGAGGGGTGCCCAACGGGCGGGGTGGGCTTCAGAGCGAGTTCTGAAATCACCTCAGCTTTCACCCGATAGTATTCCCTGCCGGGCGCCGGCTTTAGCTCCGCCAAAGGAAAGATGAATTTTTCCTTTTGACCTGGAATAAGTTGCGTGAAGGCAATGTCCGTTTTCTCCAGTCTGCCCAATTCCGGCGGTATGGATAGGGATATTTTGCCTCCCTTGAGCGTGATATTTGCCTTGTTATCCAGCCCGACGGCTATTTTTTTCTGTTCCTTGTCAAAAGAAATTTTCACACCCAAATCCTCCAGGCCGCTGATTTGCATCGTCTTGAGGGCCTTTCTGATCAGGCGGGAAGCCTTGCCGCCCTTTGCCTTAAGATAAACAGGTCTGCCGGTAAGATTTAAAACGCTCTCGTCGCCCTTGCCCAAATCCAAAGGATTGCCCATCATGTCGTTCGCCTCCAGCCGTTCCGGGGAAACGGCCAGCCGCGCTTTCGCCTCTCTATTGTCCGGGTCGCTGTTATAAACAATAAACAAGCCGGTCTTATCCCTTGTGTTCTCAAACTGATAACATTTTATGACTTTGGCCGGATCAAGTTCCCGGACAAAGGTTGTCCCTCTGATCTGCGAGACCATGGCGTTATAGGCAAGAAGCGCCGGTTTCGGAGAGGCGCCGTCGATGTTATCAAGAAGTCCCAAATAATATGCTCCCCCAAGGCCGCCGCCGTTCAGATTAAAAGTGACGAATCTTTTTATTCCCCTGCTCAGGCTGATGATATTCTGCCGGACAATATTCTCAGCCTGGCTGAGTTCCGTGGCTGTCCATACCGGATTTCTCGGAGTATCGTAGGGAACATCGCGATAAATGAAGTCGTGTCCCTGGCAACCGCATTCCGTGATCCAGACAGGTTTTTCCCCGCCGTATTTCCTCATCAACACCCGAAGCTCATCCAGCTTTTCGGCAAAGCCGGCCGCCTCCGGGTTGGGATAATCGAAGCAGTAACAATCAAGGGCAACAATGTCAAAATAGGGATAACCGCCCGCTTCAAAAAGCCACTGATGGGCTTTCACTATCAGTTCGCTGTTATAAGGGGCCGAGCTTATAATTTTGCACGCGGGATCCGCATTCTTGGCGGCCTCATAGGCGGCTTTGCTTAAAAGAACATATGTTTTGGCCGAGTCCGGTTTTTCGACGAATTCTCCGCCGATCCACCAGCATTTTACATCTTCCTTGTATTTGCTTACCGTGTTATAGACAAAATCAGTCCATGTCTTGACTTTTTCATCCGTCCAGGTTTCCGGCTTTTCATAATCCGGCACAGCGGTTGTGTCCACGGTCAAAATCATATCCATGTCATGTTTCCTCGCGTATTTTATCACTTCCCTGGTCGATTTCTCCGCGATCCACGGTTTGGGATAGCGCTCGGAATACCAGTTGCTGTGCCTGGCCCCCAGAACCTCATGCAGATAGGAGCCGTAATCCAGATTGTCTTCCGCAAATCCGTGCATGGGACCGATGGCGAAGAAATCGTCGTCAGGCACGCCCTTGTTGGAAAGAGGATTGAATACGCCGAAAGCGATTTCCTCCTTCACTTTACAGTCATCAGCCAGTTCAAAAATGCCCTTGAAATAACCCTTTTGATTCAGGTTCAGCGAAAGCGTTTTTTGTCCGTACTCATTGCCGTTCAACGAAAAAGGAATTTGCCCCTGCTTAACGACATTATGCAAATAATCATATATTTTATAGGAGACCGTTGTTTCGATATTTTTTTCCGTGCCGTTGGAGAGCGTAACAACAAGGTTTACCGGCTCCCCGGCCCGGTAAAGATTCAACTTTTTATCGGCGGTAACCGCCAATTCCATTGTTTTAGGCGGCTGATATTCACTTGGCATGCTTCCCTCTTCCACTTGAACCGCATCCACCCACACCGTTCCTTTTCCCTTGAAACTGAACCAGAGAATGCAGGCGTCCTTTGAGGCAATTGGAAGCTTGCAGGTCACGTGATATCGTTGCCAGGCGGAAGCAAGCCTGGCGGACATCAGTTCCTTCTTCCACCAGACAGACGACATTGAAAAAGCGACGTCTCCCTCGGCTTTCAAATAAAGAGAAACGGTATAATCCTTTTCAGGCTTGACCGGAAAAAACCTTGGGGAGAGAACGGCAATGCAAGGCGAGGAAGGATTTTCCAGCCGCAAACTTCTCTTGCCGTGCACCGAGGCGGTTTCATCCAGGCCGTACCTGTCCGAACCATTGGTCAATGTGCACACCTTGAACTTTACCAGCCAGTCCTTCAGACCTGCCTCAAAACTGCTGTTCTTTACCAGATTTTTTCCAGGCGGGAGCGGATGTTCCAGAAAGTAATAACTCTCTTTGACGTACCGGCCGTTGACATTGTCAATCAGATTGCTGTTCTCGCCAAAAGAGAGTCCGGCCAAACAAAGGATTATCGCAATGCCCAGCAACCCGGCCCTCGTTTTTCCATGCCTGCCGATCATACATGCCTCCAATAGGTTACCGCATACCAGTCGCCTGATTGCAAATAATGCCGTTAAAACTGAGGAAAAGCAATGGCTTCAGAGATCATTTTTTTGGCTTTGGAGGGCAAAGCCGCCTCAACCCGAGCGATCAGTTCGGCAAGCTCAGTACCTGTAAAACGCGACCTGTTCCGCCGTCGATATAATACCGCATTATTGATGACGGCCAATCAAGAGGGTTAAAAGCCGAATCTGTAGACTGTGCCTTCGTAAATCGCCTCGTAGGCGCCCATGTCCTCCGGCATTAACGCAATCCAATAGTCCACGCATCGAGTTCCCTTGAGGAAGAAAGCGCTTCCTCGGCATCAGATTTATCCGGCATTCCCGTTGCCAAACTTCCAGGCAACGCGTCCGGATAACGGGTTGGAATATAATAGCGATCCAGAAGCAGTAATTTTCGACGTAAATCGTCCGGGATGGCAACCGGCAACAGACCAAGCAAATCACCAAGCTTGTGGGTTTTGGGCGGCAAAACACCCGCAGCAATGATAAGCGACTTCAATGTTTTCTCGGCCGCCTGTTGAGCATGGAAACAAACCTGATTAAACAAAGAACTGTGCATGGCCAGTTCTGCCATTTGTAAATCCTCGCGTGCACAATCAAGCCACTTCTGCGCATCAGGCGGCATAAAGTTCCTTACCCTTTTCAGAAATTTCCTTGCGGACGAAAAGGTTGTTTTTCATCAGATAGCTCCACTCATCCGGCGTATACACAAGGAAATCAACGCCTATCCGGGGTTGCAGAGCCCGTATCAATTCCGCGCTCCTGTCAAGAAACCGCAGCGGAGTATCGCGCACGACCACAATGTCAAGATCAGACCATTCCGCAACTTCATTACCGGCAAATGAACCGAACACGATAATTTTCAATGCCGCAAACTGATTTATCAGAACCGGCAGGAACCGGCTCAATTCGGATTGAAGCTTATGTTGACGTTCAACATCATTCATGCCGTCAACATAACATACCTGCCGTTAAAATCAAATTAAAAACCCCGAATTATATAAAACCCCGAATCTTTAGCGAACAGGCTACGGCAGCCTGTTCGCTAAAGATTCGGGTGGATAAAAGACTTGACCAAACAGATTAGGTAGATAGACTAGTTGTTATGAAAACGATAGAAATAGGCGCGTTTGAGGCCAAAACTCATCTTTCGGCGCTGTTGGAGAAGGTGCGTCATGGCAAGACATTTTTTATTACCAAACGTGGTCAACCGGTGGCGGAGTTGCGTCCGGTTACGCTTCCGGATCGTCGTCCGCGTTTCGCGTGCGACCGCAACCGGGTCACAATCCGCAATGATTTTGAAGCGCCGATTCCAGACCTGAAGGACTACAGCGAATGAGGCTGCTTCTTGATACTCACGCATTCCTTTGGTTTATGACGGGCGATGAACGATTGAGCAGTCGGGCGCGACGCGCCATTGAAGACATTGAGTCGGAACTGTTTCTCAGCGTTGCAAGCGTCTGGGAAATGGCAATCAAAGCCGGTCTTGGCCGTTTGATTCTTCCCGTTCCAGTCGCTGAGTATGTGGCTGAAAAACTTGACAACGGGTTCCGTATCCTGCCGGTGGAGTGGACGCATGCCTCTGCCGTGGAAAAACTGCCCTTCCATCACCGCGATCCTTTCGACCGTCTTTTGGTCGCGCAGGCCATTGCCGAGGATATGCCGATCATCACGTCCGATCCGATCTTTCAAGTCTATAAGGCAAACATCGTCTGGTAATCCTGCCGAGATTAATGGTCCAGCAACCAGCCCTCCGTCAATAATCCCGCATTTTTGACATCAGCGTCGTCATTTTGTCGTTGCAGATCGGTTCGTGTTCTTGCAAGACATGCTGATCACGACCCGCCTGCCTGTTTTTTCCAGGCGCGCCTGATAACGCTCTATCGCGGTGAAGAAAAGTATCGCATGGATAATGTTCTCTGCATTCCCTGCGATCGGTTTTTACGGCAACTCACGCCCGGCGCGCCGATTCCAGCATCCTAACCAGCACAGAGAATCACTGCAAAGTCATGTGTGGTGTCTTTTCCAAAAAAGGTCCATGAGGAAGAAATTTTTTCCTCCTTAATTATTTTCGCGGCGTTAAGATCATAGACCCGCAGGTTCTTTAACTCCGACGACAAATTCTTAAGTTCCAGCTTGAAATCCCCTTTTATCAGATCTCCCCTCTGGCATTTGACCTTGTACCAGTGGCTGGTCTGGTTCTTGAACCATTCCCGTGTCACATAATTGGAGCTGTTGCGCAGATAAATGATCGCCTGATCGCCCTTCCCGGAAATGCAACCGTTTGCCGCATAACAGCCGCCCTCAAGCCGCACAATTCTCCTTGATTCCACTGATTGCGGCCAGGCATAATTTCTCAATTCATCTTCCGGCATGTTCGCGTCCAAAACCAGATATGGCGGCTTTTGTCGGTCTGGACCGGCAAACAATTCAACTTTGCCGGGCAAGGGATCTTTGTCCCAGATGTAATCATATTCAAGCCCCAGCCGGCTGAATATTTCCTCATACGCCACGAGCCTGTCAATGTCCTTGTCCTCGCGCGGCTCATGCACCCGCAGAAACACGGGCGCAACGCGCCCCTCAAAACGTTTCCAGTCGATTAGTTTGGACACTTCCCGCGGGATCAGATGCTCTTCGGCCATAAACAGTTCATTCCAGTTGTAGGCCGTAAAATAGCGATGAACCAGGCACAGCCACAGAAAATCGCGCACCATCAGCCTCATGCACTCCTCAGCCGGATGAAACGGTTTTTCATAATATGAAGGCCAGGAAGGCGCATAACAATCCCCTTCCACAGGCCCAACATTGGCATTCAATCCGAAAAACTTCAGCATCACCCCGGCCCAGGCGTCGTTCTTGTATTTGCCATATCCGGCCACGCAGGCGATGGAGGAATGTTTTTCCTGAAAAGGACAACTGATACCGTAGGTCTCCATAAGCGGATTGTGAAAGCGCATCAATTGACCGCGTTGATCAACACAGAACAAATGATTCCCGTCATGCTTGCGCAAATATTCAATGAAAGGATTGACCAGTCTGGCCCCGATTTCAAAGTCAGCCTCTCCGCAGGGGGAAAGCAGCATGATTGCCGTTTCATCCCTGAAAAGCAGGCAAAAATGACGAAAGTATTTTTCCGTCAGTTTCCGCACCCCGGCCAAACACCAGTTGTCGTCGCGGTAAGCTCCATAGTTGGGATATGACCTGAAACAGGGCGTTCCCTTTTGTATGCTTTTTTCAAGATCAAGCTCTTTTTCATAATCCTTCAGAAAACCGGCTTCTTTATACTGAACAAGATTGGGGAAGGAAATGCCGTGCCATGCCACGGCTCTGCTGAACGTGTCATGAATGATGTCCACCTTTAGATAAATGTCGTGTTTGCGGCAGAAATCGAAGATTTTAGCCGTGATTTCAGCCCCGTACGGGCTGATCGCCCCACCGGCATTCAGTATTTCCGGGCTCCAGTTGGCCATAAGAAAAACGCGATATCCGTTTTTCCTCCTGTGTTCAAGCCATTCTTCCAACTCCGCGTCATTCAGCGACGTCATCCACACGCAGCCGGTCTTGGCCGCGGCCTGTCCGGTGTTTTTTAAAAGCTCTTGTGAATCCAATATGATTTTTTCCTTCTCCGTCCCCACGTTCACTGCCGCAACTGCCTCGGAAAGCACCGTGCTCCCGGACATGAATCCCAGGTGCCGGCTGCCGCGCATATATCCAGCATGACGTCCCTGCTTGTCATAATGATGCCTTACAAATTCACCGTCAGTCACGGATATGTTGGTCTCTGAAAGATAACCATCCCGCACCCCATTCCTGGTTGCCTTGAACGAAAACCGGTATTCTCCCGGCTTCGGCAATGCCACTCCTGCCTGAAATATTCCGCTGGATCCCAGCTCAACCATCTTATAATCATGTCCCCCTCCATTGGCCGTCATGCTTACGCCGTCCTTTTCATGCAACATTTCGCCATTTTCATCCACAAAGACGGCGCTGATCGGAATGGCAGGTTTGCATCTTCCCACGGAAAGACTTCTGGGCAGTTCAGCCACCAACACCGGCTTTGAATCGGACCAGGCCCGGAATTTTGCCTCTTTTGCCTTCCCGGACCCAAATTCAAGATGCAGGTTGACCCGCATGTATCTTGTCTTGTATCCCCTCGCACGCAGTATTTCAGCCAATGGAATGCGCACCTCCTTGCCGGAGATATTTTCACTGCCATAAAGCGTGCGCAACGGCGCGGGCTGGAGCGGACTGTAATCCAGCCACCGGTCAAAAACGATCTTTACCACCGCGCTCCGGTCCCCGGCCCCGACCTCAAAGAAAAGATCCGGGTGCTGGTCAACCAGGAATTCGTGGATGAACATACGCGCGGTTATTGCCTGCTCCGTGTTGAAATTTATTCGGCTTTCATCGCTCAGCGCTGTCATGCTTCCCTCATCGGGCGCAAGGTGCCAGTTGGATGAAGCCTCTTTCCCGCTCAGCCGGAGCCGGCCGCATTTTGACCACGCGATGATCCCGCCGCCCAAAATCCGCTCCTCGTCCAGCCACACCATCTCCCGGTTGAACGTCATCTCCGGAATGGAAAATTTATTCATCTTTGCACACGCCCGGAGGTTTCGCCGCGCATCAAATTTTCCACTTCCGCGACCGATACGCGGTTAAAGTCGCCCGGAATCGAATGTTTCAGGCAACTCGCCGCCACGGCAAAGTTGAGCGCGTCTTCCGGAAGCCTGCCGGTATTCAAACCATAAATCAGTCCACCGGCAAAGGCATCGCCCCCGCCAACCCTGTCGACAATGTCATTCATTTCGTACTGCCGGCTGACCACGAACCGCTTCCCATCGTTCAAACAGGCGGACCAGCCGTTACGATCGGCGCTATGGCTTGAACGAAGCGTAATGGCAATCATCTTGAGATTCGGGAAAGCGGATAAAACCTTGTCCGTCAATTTGCGGTATTCCTCCTGATCCAGTTCGCCCTTCGCAACGTCAATCCCTGCCCCGCGTAGCCCTGGCGAAGAGGGGTTTATGCCGAGCGCTTTCTGGCAGTCTTCCTCGTTGGCAATGCCGATATCGACATGTTTCACCAGTTCGGTCATCACTTCAGGCGCTGTCTTGCCGTATTTCCAGAGTTTGCCGCGATAGTTGAAATCGCACGATACGGTCAATCCCTTTTCCTTGGCGGCCCGCACAGCCTCAAACGAGAGATCGGCCGCCGACTGGCTTATGGCCGGCGTAATGCCCGTGATATGAAACCATTTTCCCGCATCAAAGGCTTTTTTCCAATCAATCGTTCCGGGCCTGGCCAGGGCAATCGTAGAATTGGCGCGGTCATAAATTACCTTTGAAGGGCGCTGGTTTGAACCGGTCTCAACATAATAAACGCCCATCCGGCCTTTTTCTCGCACGATCAGGGAAGTATCCACGCCAAAGCGCCTTAATTCCGCAATGCAGGTATTGCCTATTTCATTCTCCGGCAACACAGTCACAAATGCCGCATCAAGTCCGTAATTCGCCAATGAAACCGCGACGTTGGCCTCTCCGCCGCCAAAAGTGGCCTCAAAAACAGCCGACTGCAGCAGACGTTCAAAGCCCGGAGATTTCAACCGCAACATGATTTCACCGAACGTGATTATCTTTTTTTGCATACTATTTTCTCGCTTCCTTGACCGCCGCCGTGAATTTTTCTGCCAGGGTGGTCAATTCCTTGAACCTGTCCTCGGCCAGTATTTTCCTGTTGACCAGGCTGCCGCCGACTCCGAGCGCAGCAGCTCCGGCCTTTAAATAGTCAGAAATATTTTCCAGCGTTATTCCGCCCGTTGGCACCAATTGCACCTGTGGCAATGGAGCTTTGACGGCCTTGATAAATTCAGGGCCCAACACTTCAGCCGGAAAGATTTTTATCAGATCGGCCCCGGCCGTCTGGGCGGCAACTATCTCCGTGGGCGTGAACGCCCCTGGTATCACCACTTTGCCGTAACGGTTGGCCATGGTAATCACTTCCGGATTTATGATCGGGCACACCAGGAATTCGGCCCCGCTTAAAATAGCCGCCCGCGCCGTTTCGGCATCCAGCACTGAACCAACGCCCACCAATGCCTTTCCCCTCAATTCATCGGCCAAATGACGAATCAGTTCCAAAGCATGCGGGGTTGTAATCGTCACTTCCAAGGCACGGATCCCGCCTTCAACCAATGCGCGGCCCGCCTCGAATAATCCGCGCGGCTCATCGGCGCGCATAATTACGACCAGACCTGACTCTGCAATCAGATTTAATTGTTCATTCTTTTTCATTCGTTTCCCAAAGCGGGCAATGCCCAAAACCCAAATTAAAAAAAGAATAACCACGGAGGCACCGAGGCACGGAGGAAAAACAAGAGGAGGGTTTGTCAAATTTGAGATTAGCATTCCGCTTCTCCCGAATTTGACAAACTCGGTTGTTTTTTGGAGAAAAACAGGAGATTTGATTTTTGAAATCATCTCCCTTCATTCTCCAATTACAAGCCGTTGCTTGAAATCGGGTTTTGCGTCCGGCAAAACGTGATTTCAAGCAATCTCTGCTCCGTGCTTCTGTGTCTCCGTGGTGAATCTTTTCCATCTTAATTTTTTATCGCGGTAATGAACGTTTAAGGCACTACCACCGAAATTCTGCATCCTGCATTTTTGTATTTCTCCATTCCTCAATCACCTTGCCACCTGCATCCACCACGTATATTTCCCTTGCCAGGTTGGCCGCCATGCAGGCATGACTCGGTATAAAAATCACATTCTGCCCAACAACAAGAGAATTGCTTCCTTCCTCTATCACCGCGTGTTCCTCGTAAATTCTTGTGATCCGAGATACGTCGGCTGCAGACCCACCCCCCGCTTCCCCCTTCGCGCAATCGCTTCGGAGGGACAGGTCGCGTACCCCTCCAAGGAGGGGATCATGAACCAGACCGTATCCACCTGAATCGGATATTTTACAGCCGCGGTCGCTTCCCAGCAATTTGCTGCCCACGTTGAGAATCACCCTGTCCGATGCCGGTTTGCTGATAACGGTGGCCATGACCTTCAGGGCGCAATCTTCCAAACCGGCGGAGCCATTGGCCAGTTGCATGGCGTCATTGAAAACATAGTTGCCCGGCCGCGCCTCGGTAATTTTTCGCCGATCGGCCAGCAACTTCAACGACGGCGAAGAACCGATACTGACCACATCCGGCGCCAATTGTTTTTTCGTCAATATATCGTATAACTCGGACATTCTCTCCACAACCTCCGCGGAAATTTTTATCATTTCCTCGCGACTGGATGCCGAATAAACGTGCCCTTCGTGCGTAAAAATTCCCCGCCAATCAATCCCCGGACTTCTCTTTGCCAATTGTGCAAGGGCGCACACTTCAGTTTCAGACGCAAGACCGCAACGCCGGCCGCCGGTGTCAATCTCAATCAACACCCCCACCCGGGTTTGCACTTCCGTCATAATCTGCGACAATCTTCGCAGACCTTCCGCGCTATCTATGGCCACGCTCATCTGCGCTGAATTGGTCAATTCCGCCAATCGCCGCAAACCGGCAAAATCGACGATCTCACGCGCGATAAAAATATCATTTCGGACCCACCCCCCGCTTCCCCCTTCGCGCAATCGCTTCGGAGGGACAGGTCGCGTACCCCTCCAAGGAGGGGAGCATAAGCACTTTTTCTCTAACCTCATAAGTTCCCCTCCTGCGGAGGGGTGGCCGACCTGTCCGCCATAGCTCCTTGAGCGACGGCGGAAGGCCGGGGTGGGTTCCTGACCGACTTTTGCAACTGATTCTCCGGATTGAATCATCAATTCGGCCTCCCGAAGCGTGGCCACGGTTATCCCCCTTGCGCCGGCCGCCATCTGCATTTTGGCGATCTCCGGATAATTGTGGCTCTTGACGTGCGGCCGCAGATGTATCCCTTTTTCCGCGCACATTTTTTGCATGCGTTCAACATTGCGCTTCAAAACCGCGCCATCCACCAAGACTGCAGGCGTTATAAGTTCGTCAATTTTCATGGAAAACCTCAATAACAACCACGGATTGACACGGATGAACACGGATTTAATCTTGCCATCAGTGTCAATCAGTGTTTATCCGTGGTTAAACTTCTTCCCGCGCAAATCCCGTTATATTCCGTTTTCTCGACAACGACCTCTCCATTTAAAACCACATAATCCACCCCGCGCCATTGCTCGCGGCAACCATCCTTCTTTTGGAGTTTGATTTTCTCCAAATCAAAAACAACTATATCGGCCGCATCGCCGACTGCCAAACCGTCGCGGTGCGGCAATCCCAGCTTGCGGGCGGGCAAAACGCTCATCTTTTTTACGGCTTCAGGCAATGAGCAGGTTTTCTCTTCAGCCACGTAATGTCCAAGAAAACGCAGAAATGCGTTTTCGAGACGCGGATGGCTTTTGCCGCCCAACGGGATGCCGTCGCTTCCCAACACCCCATATCTGCTTGCCAGCGCCAGCCGTAAATCCTTTTCATCGGCCTGAAACAGAAATATGCTGGTCTTCCCTTTTTCCTGAACAATCAAATCCATCACAAGATCGCAGGCGTCACGCCCGCGCCTCCTGGCGGCTTCCTCAAGGCTGAGCCCCTGCAACGGCTCATTCTCCGCTTCGCTGCAGGAGGCAAGAATTATCCTGTCAGAACCCACCGACACGAACGCCGATTCCGGTTTCATAATGTCGGCCTTGATCCGTTCCCTGAATTTCCTCCAGGCCAATTTTTCGCAAAGTGACGGCAGTTTATCGGCCAGCGCCCAGTCCGGAAGCAAGGTTAAAATAGTGGTGTTGCCGAAAGTATACGGATAAACGTCAAAGGCGACATCGTTGCCTTCCGCAATACTCCTTTCAATTTCTTCCAATACACAAGACATCCGGCCGTGGTTCCGCCTCCCGGAAACTTTTAGATGCGAAATTTGCGTGCTGACGCCTGAAGCCTTTGCCACATCCAAAACTTCATCCAACGCTTTCTCCTCCCCATCACCTTCGTCACGTATATGCCACGACATTATCTTTTTTTTCATCGCAATCATCCCGGCAAGTGTCATCAATTCATCCCTGTCCGCAAAACAGGCCGGCAGATAAATCAAGCCCGTGGACATCCCTGCTGCCCCCTGTTCCAACTGCTCATCCAGCAACCTCCCCATTTCCTCAATCCCTTCTGAAGAAATTTTTGCACCATTCCCATTCACGCCGATACGGAGCATATTGTGTCCAGCCAGCGTCATGACATTGACATTGGGCCTTTGCAGACGACGCAGATATTCCGCCATGTCGTGGCAAAGATCGTCCCGCGAAATACCCTCAAACAACGACGCCAGAAAATCATAAGCTTCAGCGCTATGGTCGGGCAGGACCGGGAAAAGCGAAAAACCGCAATACCG
>Ga0209749_1001726_pt1 | contig 17627 bp, 19 predicted proteins | sample EPASupsiteSAE347_FD_187267 | JGI IMG/M metagenome (GOLD analysis project Ga0209749, IMG submission 187267) | Bioremediated contaminated groundwater from EPA Superfund site, New Mexico - Sample SAE3-47 (SPAdes) (version 2) | ecosystem: Environmental > Aquatic > Deep subsurface > Groundwater >... | reverse complement strand
GATAATAAATAATTCAGAAGTGATTGAAGCTTATCTGGGAAGGAAAAAAACCAGTGCTGCTTGAAGTAAAAAACCTGATCGTTTTCTATGATAAAGTGCAAGCGCTGGATGCTGTATCATTGCATGTCGCCGAAAGGGAGATCGTCGCATTGATCGGACCGAATGGCGCCGGGAAGTCCACCACGTTGAAAACCATCGCCGGTGTTTTAAAGCCACAAAGTGGGGAGATACACTTTCTTGGTGAGAGGATTAACGGTCTGCAGCCGTACCAGCTAGTTCCCAGGGGATTGTGTCTGGTGCCGGAGGGCAGGCATGTTTTTACTTCAATGAGTGTTTTGGAAAACCTGGAAATGGGGGCCTTCACGCTGTCGGATAATACTATCTTTCAGGAAAAAATAGATAAAGTATTCGATTTGTTTCCCCGCCTTAAAGAACGTCGAAACCAAAAAGCAGGCACATTGAGCAGTGGAGAACAACAGATGCTGGCAATTGGGCGAGCCTTAATGCTAAGCCCAGGATTGTTGCTAATAGATGAGCCATCGGTTGGACTTTCACCGAATTTTATTGAGGATGTATTTGAAAAATTGAAAGAAATAAATAATAGCGGGACTACAATCTTATTAGTTGAACAAAATGCACGCATGGCGCTCGATTATGCGGATAGAGCATATGTATTCGATATTGGCAAGATTATTTTGGAAGGATCGACAGCAGAATTGAAAGAAGATAATCGGATCCAAGAAACATATCTTGGAGGATAAAATAGAGAACTTCCAACTCGATCGACGATTCTATATTTTCGACTAGTTTGAGTCGGAGATTTTTGAGGAATTGATAGTTGGAATAAGAGCACTTTGAAAGAAAACGCTTGCAAATCCGGATCAGGGAATTAACTTATAAGTGAATTTAGGTTTTCAATTAGTTAGAATTAAAGTCGGCAAGAAGGCAAAAATATATTCCATCCAGTACGATGGTGAAGATAATCACGAGTTTCATAAGTTTCTCACCAACCAAGAAGTCCTAAATCATCCCGATTTTGAACCGTTACGTAAGAAAATAAAAGAACTATATGATAAACGCGGATTGTTACTTCAATACTTTCGTCCGGAAGATGAATTGTTTACTCACTCCGAAATTTGTAGAATCGATTATGGTGTTGGGCGTTTACGATTATATTGTATCAGATGGAACGACAACCTGTTAATTTTAGGTGGTGGCGGTGTCAAATCCAGCGACATTCGATTTTGGCAGGAAAGCCCGGAACTCTCAAACGAAGCCCGAAAAATTGCTGATGTTTATCACCGTCTGACAGATTATTTAAATGAGACTGGATTAACAATCGATGACCTTTTATAAAGGAATTATATGTCAAGAGAAGTTGACGATTATTTTGATGAGATAGATACAAAAATCCCGGAAGATGTTTCCCGATTGGTTGAAAAGCAGATGGACATCGCGGAGGCGATTGCCGGCGCCATAGAAAGAAGTGAGTTCAAGACGCGTAAGGCATTTGCGGCGGCTATCGGAATGAAAGAATCTATGCTTAGCCGGATTTTAGCGGGAAACGTTAACCTGACGCTGAAAACGATAACCAAGATTGAGTCGGCGCTGAATACCGACATCATTTCAGTCAAAACGCCTAAAACAAAGCCAGACCTGGAAGGTTTACATCAGCCTGATATTGAGTCAAGACCGGCAAAATACTCTTCCGGTAGACTGATTGTCCCTTCTATTGCCGCAGAAGGTAAAACGGAATACTCCAATGACAGAAAAGAATCGTCAGACGAACAATAAATTTTCTGACACCGAAGGAGTTTTTTCTCATAAAGACCGTAAAATGCTTTTTCAATATTTGAACAGGGACACAGCATCCTCGACCGATAATTAAAATTGCTTACATGACAGAATCAGCACCTTATAAAATCTTCCCGCATACTTCCGACCTGGGCGTCGAAGTCAACGGTTATTCACTAATCGAACTCTTCCGGAAAGCCGGAATGGCGATCCTGGACCTCGTTACGGAACCGGAGACTATCGCTGCTCACGACACGATTGAAATCGTCGTGCAGGCCGATGACCGGGAATTACTTTTCCGGGAATGGCTGAGTGAATTGCTGTACCATATTTTCGTCAAGGAATACTTATTTAAAACCTTGCGGATCGTCAAATTGGACAGTCACAGCCTTAAAGCCGTTGCATGCGGAGAAAAGATCGATTACCGGCGCCACAAAATTAAGCGCGAACTGAAGAGTATCACTTATCATCAGCTTCAGGTTTCGGAAGTTGACGGCAAATGGACTGGTCGATTTGTTATAGATGTGTGACGATTTATGAGTAGTCCCGAACTAAAAAAGATCAACGAAAATCTCTGGGAGATTGCCCCGTTCGGTGAGATGCGGGTGCCGGGAAGGATTTTCGCCAGCGAGAAATTAATTCAGGCAATCCGGGCCGATGAGAGTCTGAAACAGGTCGCGAATGTCGCGCAACTGCCCGGCATCGTGGGATATTCATTCGCCATGCCGGATATACACTGGGGCTACGGTTTTCCGATCGGTGGAGTGGCGGCGTTCGATGCTGATGAGGGAATTATTTCGCCGGGCGGGGTCGGCTACGACATCAATTGCGGGGTGCGTCTGATGCGGACGAACCTGGACGCGGATAAAATAACGCCAAGAATAAAAGAATTGGTAGCCGCGCTGTTTACTCATGTTCCGAGTGGTGTCGGTTCGCACGGTGCCATTAAAAAACTAACCCGCCGCGATCTCGAACAGGTAGCCGTCAGAGGCGCGGGCTGGGCGGTTGAACATGGTTTTGGGACTGATGATGATTTAGAACATATCGAAGATGGCGGAACTCTGGGCGGTGGAGAGCCGTCGGTTGTTTCTCAACGTGCCTTTGAACGCGGTGCCGATCAAATGGGAACGCTCGGTTCCGGGAATCATTTTATCGAGATCGGCCGGGTAGCGGATATTTACGATCCGGATGCGGCGGCAACAATGGGAATTTTTAAAGATAATATCGTCGTGATCCTGCATACCGGTTCGCGCGGTTTCGGTTATCAAATTTGCGACGACTTCATCAAATCGACCCTGCGGGCAAGTCAAAAATATGAAATCCGCATCCCGGACCGGCAACTGGCCTGCGCGCCATTAAAATCACCGGAAGGCCGTGATTATCTGGCGGCGATGCGCTCGGCGGCCAATTTCGCTTTTGCCAACCGACAGGTAATTTCGTCTATTATCGAAAATGCCCTGGTAAAATCGTTAAATATCAGCCCTTCCGAACTTGGTTTTCGCACGGTTTGGGACATTGCCCATAACATTGCCAAAATCGAAGATCATCAGTTCCAGGGTAAAAATGTCCGGGTGTGCGTTCATCGTAAAGGAGCTACACGGGCTTTCGGCCCCGGTCATCCGGATTTGCCGGAGATTTACCGCCAAATCGGCCAACCGGTTCTTATTCCCGGCGACATGGGCACGGAAAGTTTTCTGTGCGTTGGTACGACCAATGCCATGCAGGCAACATTCGGCAGTTCGTGCCATGGAGCCGGTCGCGTTCTTTCCCGGCACCAGGCCAAAGAAAAAGCGCGCAGTCGGGATTTGTACCGGGAACTGGCGGAAAGCGGTGTATATGTAATGGCGAATGAAAAGGGAACCATCGCCGAGGAAATGCCATTTGCCTACAAAAACGTTGCCGATGTCGTTGAAACCATGCATTCCGCAAATATCACCCGGAAAGTCGCGCGCTTCAAACCGCTCGGCGTGATCAAAGGATAGCAGCCGGTCATAAAGGATTTTGGTAGCCACAGACTGTATTATCCAAAACTCTTGATTAAGTACATTTTTATGGTGAACTTTACACCGGATTTATGATAAACAAGATTAAGTCAGATTCTGGATACGAACATCAATATGAATGAAAATATTCGGGTCCGTTTTGCACCCAGCCCAACCGGTTCACTGCACCTGGGCGGTGCACGAACGGCAATTTATAATTGGTTGTTTGCCCGCTCGGTCGGCGGAACATTTCTTTTACGCATCGAAGACACCGATGTCGAGCGTTCGCGCAAAGAATTGGTCGATCAGATCTATGATTCGTTAAAATGGCTCGGACTGAACTGGGACGAAGAACCGGTTTTCCAGTCGCAGAGGCTGGCATTATACCAGGAAAAAGTCGCTGATTTGTTACGAAGCGGGCACGCTTACCGTTGTTTCTGCACGAGTGAAGAACTGGAAAACGAAAAAGCCGAGACGATCAGACAAAACAAAGCCTATCGTTATGGCGGCAAGTGCCGGAATCTATCACCGGAACAAGTGCAAGCCCTGATTGCTGAGGGACGGCCATATACGGTTCGCATCAAATTGGAGCCCGGCGTCATTGAATGGGACGATCTGATTTACGGGCATATTGCGGTCAATAATGACGAATTGGACGATTTCATCATTCAACGTTCGAGCGGCATTCCGGTTTACCAGATGGCGGTCGTCGTCGATGACATCGCTCTGTGCATTTCCCATATCATCCGGGGCGAAGATCATATTCCGAACACTCCCAAACAGATCAACTTATTCAGGGCTTTCAGTCAACCGATACCGCAGTTTGCGCATTTGCCGCTGTTATTGGGCACGGACGGCAAACGTTTGAGCAAACGCCACGGTGCTACCGGAGTCGATGAATATCGGGAACAGGGCTTTCCGGCCGAAGCGGTTTTAAATTATTTAGCTTTACTCGGCTGGGCGCCGCAAAACGATCAGGAAGTATTGAAAACCGACGAGATTATCGGGCAATTCGTCCTGTCGGCAATTTCACGCAAGCCAGCCGTTTTCGATCCGAAAAAGCTGGAATGGATCAGTGGCGAACATTTACTTCGCAAGCCTGTCGCCGAGATCAAAGAAGTTCTGGTGCCGAATTTGATTAAAGCCGGACTGATCCCGCCCAGACGGGACGAGGCCAAGGTGCGTGAGCAATACATAGAAGCGGTTATCGAACTCCTGCGCGGACGGGTCAGAACTTATAATCAATATCTCGAATGGGGTGCCTATTTTTTCCGAGATCCGGAAGATTATGACGAGAAAAGCGTCGCCAAGTATTGGTTGATGCCCGCTTCCAGCGAACGACTGACTGTGTTGAGTCGGGAATTTGCGGCGTTGGCCGATTTTTCAGCGGTTGCGCTGGAAGAAACATTAAGACGAACGGCCGAACGTGCCGGGTTGAAAGCCGCCGATTTTATTCATCCGTTGCGCCTGGCTATGACCGGTTTCGGAATCGGCCCGGGTGTATTTCAGGTGGTGGAGATTCTCGGTAGAGAGACCGTCCTGCGCCGGATTCAGAAAGCGATCGAACATTTTAAGACCAGAGGTGTTTTAAATGAAGAATAACTTCCGGATTATCTGCCTGCTCGTGTTATTAATCATTTTTACAGGTGCTCAGGCTCCAACCCGCCTGAATGAATTCCCTGCAGTCGGGCAGGCAACCACGGGCATCAATCTTTTCATTCTTTCATTCGATAACTATCGTGCCGACCCGGAGATTGACTGGCTCAAAGAAGGCTTTGTCGACTTTCTGACAGATTATTTCAGGAACAAACCTGGTATAAATGTTCAACGTACGACAGAAATGGAAAAAACGCTGGAGCAGATCAAAAAGCGGCCGGAATTGAAGACGGCTCGTAATTTTGTCCTGACCGGGAATTATCAACGCATCAACGAGCAATTCGAAGTCGATCTGCAGTTAACTGATATAAATACCTGGAAGACTGCCGATCGGAAAAAAGTTACGGAGAAAACAACTGACCTGGCGAAAATTATAGAATCCGTGAATCAGGCCGCCGCACTTTTAGTCGATCCAAATCTTATCCCGGCCAAATCGGAGAAGAAAGAACCGGTTCCAGTCGCTATAAAAGATACGACTGCCACGACTGCCATATTAGCAGAGGCCGACCTGGGACAATTCCGGGAAACTGTGGCCGCCACCAAGCAGATAACCTTTGCTCTTGACAAATTATCAAACATTTATTCATCCAGAATTAATCAACCGACGCCACCGAAACCAGCGCCGCAGTTTGAAGGTTTTAAGGCCGACGATTTTGCCAGAAAATTGAATGAACCGATTACCCAGACAGCCAGTTTTCAGGATATAATCTACCGGATTATCCGGAATCCGTATAAAATCGAGGTCACCGATCCGCTTTTCCGGCGGGTTCCGTTAAACGATGATATGGTTAACGTGACTTTCACCATCCGCTATGCGTTAAGCCGGGAACTGATACAAGATATGCTTGGCACGCTACCTTATAAATCACGGATACAAAACGAACAATATGTCGAGTACACTTTTAGCGGTGATAAATTTGTATTTCAGGACGATCTTCTGCAAACCGTTGCGCGCGGCGATCTGAGAGTCTATCCGGTGATCACTTTTCTAACGAATACAGACGAAATTGCGTATACGATCATTGACATTCCGGTTACTTTCAGTAAAAATATAAAGCCGATACCACGGATACAGTATCTTGCCAAATATCAGTCTTTGATCAATTTAACGGCCAGTTCGTGGAATGTGAAAATCCAGTTGAATAATGCCGACTCCGAGGTGGAATACAGCGTCGAGTTAAGCCTGGAACAGTTGACCCGCATCAATCAGATCGTGGTCTTATTTTTGTCGGAAGAGGGTATCCTGGACTATTTAAAAACGGTTAACTAAGTTTTATTTGAAAATCAATTATTTCTTGGATATATTAATTCAAGGTAAGAGTACATGATATTGAGAAATAAAACTGAACTGAATCCGGAAAAAAGTGGACTTTGGCTGGTCCCGATTGCTTTAATATTTTTTTCGATCAGGTGTGAAAATGAATAAATATCGAATACTAATTGTCGACGATGAACAAAATGTCTGTGACTTCCTCGAAGAGTTTTTACAGTTTAAAGGCTACGCGCCGCTCAAAGCATATTCTGGTGTCGAAGCCCTGCAATCTCTAAGCGAAAAAAAGACCGATCTGGTTCTGCTTGATATTTTGATGCCGGGAATGAGCGGCATCGAAGTTCTTGAGAATGTCCGCAAACTTTATCCGGATTTGCCCGTTATAATCCTGACCGGCGTGAAGGATAGGCGGGTTGTCGACGATACCTTCAACATGGGTGCGTCCGATTTTATTCCCAAACCGATCGATCTGGATGTTCTTGAACAAAGTATTACCGTCAATCTGCACAGGAAAGAGTAAGGAAGATGCCGGTGGAAACTGCCAAATGGTTTTTGCCTAAACAAAAATTGTCGGATAAAGCTGTCGATCTCTTCGACAATATCCGCGGTATGTTCAAAACCTTGTTGGATATGAAAATTGAATTTGAATACTTCAAAGACAATGGTTCGGTTCAGGAACAGGTTGCCGGACATAAAAATTCTGTCATGTTCGTCTCGGTGTACGAGGCTATTTATCTCAATGCCTTCTACGATTTCATGCCGTTGTTCAGGCTGAAAAGCTCGGCACATGAAGGTTTGCTGACCATCCCAAAAGACTCGCCGGTCAAACACATAGGTGATCTCGCCGGTCAAACAATAGTGATTCCGAAAGGTATCGATCTGGCCTGTATCAATCCGATCATTATGTATCTTGTGAAGAACTGTAAAGTAAATTCGATGCCCAAATCATTTTTGATCTACAGCAGGCCTGAATTTCATATAGACCAACTGCTAAAAAGCGAGGTCGCCGCTATTCTACTGAATAGTTTCGATTATGGCATGCTTACCGAGAGTGAGCAAAAGAAATTAAAAATCCTCGGTCGATTTCCGATTGAATCCGACTTTACCGCGATTGCCGGACCGGATTTCGCTATCGGGAAATTCAGACAAAAATTTGACGGTTGGTTAAAAATCCAAAAACAGGAATGTTTGAAAGACGGATTTATGTACGCCCCAATCGAGAGATCGGACGATCTGCTGTTGATCGAAGCGATCGAGGGACTGGGCTACAATTTAAAGGATTTCATCGAGCAGTATTCCGATCTGATTATCAAAACTATTACCAACAATCAGGCGGAAGATTTTAAAATTCTGCATGAGAAATACAACGGTTTACAGGTTTTTAACGAGAAATTGGTCAATATGTACAAGGAAGTGCGGGAAAGCCGCGACCGGTTATATAAAGAGATCGATTCCACAACGGATAACACGATTTTATTTCTAAAAGATGGCACGATTCTCGGAACCTCACGCGGATTTCTGCATTGGGTGCATCTGTCACGCCCCGACATTATTGGTAAAAATATCGCGGATCTTATCGCACCGAACATGAATAAAACATTCCGGGAATTGATCCAGCAGATCGATTATGGACTGATTAAATCATTCGGAGTTAAACTGGTTAAAGAGAACGGTGCAGATAATCTGGCAAAAATGGATTTTACCATAATTGAATTGCAGGATTCAAAAATAATTCTCGGAATAATCGGGAAAAAAGCAGGCAAATGAAATTAATTGGAGAGAGAATATTATGAAGAAATTAATTGGTATTATGTCATTGATGTTGATCCTGGGAAACAGCCTTTTAATGGCTCAAACTCAGTATGCAACCATTTTGAAAGTAACCGGAAGTGCCAATCTGCGTCCGAAAGGTGCTGGCGATTACAGTGTTCCGATCACAGCCAGTATGAGCATTAATGTTGGCGATGCAATTAAAACAGGTGCCGACGGATTTGTGGCAATCATTTTTACTTCGGATAAGAGCCTGTTGAAGATCAGGAAAGACACCGAACTGGAACTCAAGGACGAGTTCAATTCCCGCACTGCTAAAATCTCGCAGGGCAAGGTTTTGGCAGAAATCACACCCGGTCTGAAAACATCATTTCGAATTGAGACACCGACCTCAGTTGCGTCTGTCAAAGGCACGAAATTTTGGGCCGTCATACAGCAAGGATTCGGTGATAAATTTTATGGTGTTGAAGGGCAGGTAAGCATTCTGAACCTGATCACGGGAATGGAAGCCAGCCTGGGAGCGGGACAGATGGTAGCCTCGACCGTCAATGGCGATCTGTTCAATTTACCAGTTGACCCGGATGAAATGCCGCAGGATACCGAAGGATCTGCTCCAAAGCCGGATCAGACACCGGCGCCATCCGAACAGGGAATGGAAGAGGAATTAGGAATGCCGGATATGGGGCAAACGACACCAACTGGTGAGCAACCGGCTGAAACCGCAGAGGAAGGCGCGGAAGGATCAAAAGGCGCCAAGAAATCCAAACCTTTTGGGATGGGATTAGGTCTCGGTTCTGTCACGATCGATGGGAAAATCTATAATCAGATCGCTCTGCGTCCGGAATTAAAACTCGGAAAACTGGCGGTTTCGCTTGATATTGCTATGTATATGGACGAACAGGGCAATATTCGCAAAGATGAATGGGACGAAGTCTCCGACTACATTGATAAAATCTATTATGTGCGTTGGGGACAACAGGGCGACCCGTTCTTTGCAAAAGTTGGCGCACTTGATAATGTCACGATGGGATATGGTATTTTATTGAATGGTTATTGCAATACCACTGAATATCCTCAGGTTCGTAAAGTCGGTGTACATACCGGGATGCAAGGAGAAAAGGTCGGCTGGGAAGCCTTTATGGCCAATGCTAAGGAAATCACAGGCCCGGGTCTGCTTGGAGGTCGGGTGACCTATAAACCAATAAAAGCCCTGCCGCTAACTATTGGTGGCACGATAGTCACCGATTTCAACCAATACAAAGGTCTGAAAGATACGGATGATGATAATGTGCCGGATGCTTTTGATGCTTTTCCAATAAATGAGTTTACAACTCCGAACTATTTTCCCGGATTCAGCGACACCAGTCTGATTGATCACAAGTATTATAATATTCCGACTGGTGAAACGGAGTTAAAAGGCAGCAAATTTACTAAAGATACCGACGGGGATGGCATTCCGGATGAAATTGACTATGATGTCGATGGCGATGGTATGACTGACAGTTATCCTAATACTGCCTATAATTTTGATCCAAATGTGGTTCAGGATAAAGATCCTTTTAACACGGAGAATCAGAAAAAAACGTTAACTGCGGCGGCCGTCGATGTCGGGTATCCGGTGCTGAACATGAAACTCTTCAAACTACATCTTTATGGCCAGGCTGCGACCTTTATCTCGAAAGAGTTGACTGATTACACAACCAAACAGAAATTCACTCCAGGTTACGGGATTGCGGCGCCGGGTCTGCGGATGAATATTTTTAAGATCGTCAATACGACCGTTGAATATCGCTATGCCGGCGAAAACTTTCTGTATGGTTTCTGGGACAGAGCCTATGATTTTGAACGGGTTGCGGTACGCACGGCTCCGGATGGTTCACTCTTTCCTTATACCAAAGATGAGATGCGCCTGATGAATGAATCTATGCAGGGAGTATACGGGGCTGTAGATGTAAATATTCTGAATTATATCATTCTTGGTAGCTACTATCAGCATATGTTTACATCCGGAACCGAGATCAAGAGCTTTATGGCTACGGCGACAGTTCCAAAGGGCAAGATTCCGAAATTAGCGGATGCTACGGCCTTCTATCAGCGTAATAACGACGCTAATCCGTTTGATTTCAAGCATCCGTCCGAAAATACGATTCTGGGATATAAGGTCGGTTTTGAACTTGGTGGCGGAGCTACCATTTATTATGTTTTCCAGAAAACCTTCCGTGATTATAATGGCGACGGGAAAATCGATCCAAAAACCGAAAGTGTAAGCCTGACGTCAATTGAGACTGGATTTAGTCTGTAGAGCATAGCCGTTATTTGAACAATAAGCATGAAATCAAGAAAAACCCCGCTATTTCGCGGGGTTTTTCTATTCAGAAAATGATGACGATCTTTAAATCCGTGATGCTTTTAGCAAGTCTATTGCTCTGCCAGTTACTTAGCCAGGAAGTCATCGTAGTACATCCTAACGTCGGCGCGACGATCGACCTGGAAGAAAAGATACATTACCACCTATTTCCGGATATATACAATTTCAAGGATGCTCAATTTTATCAGACCGCGGCGGACACAATTGTCGCGAAAATCCGATTATGGAGCGGATCTGAAGTAGAAGAAAGGTATATTTATTATACCCAATACCAGGTTTATTTGCTGGCATCCGGCATTGCCTCACAACCACTTCTGGATGATAAGGAACGAGTATCAATCCACAAACGTTTCCAGCCACTGTATACCGATAAATTCCTGGCTGATATCAAGGAAAATACATATTGTCGACTGAAATTGAAGGATAAACGTAAATTCGATGCGGTTTATTACCGGACGAAAAATGACAGTGTAATGTTTTGGCTCGACAAACAACTGATTCCTATTAAAAAAGAGAATATCATGCGGTTGAAGTACTGGGATAATTACGAACAAAAAAACTGGATCAAATGGGGATGTCTCGGCGCCATGGCTTTAGTGTCTTATGGAACGGTTGGATTCACCGCCGGTATTCTCAATTTCACCGGCCCGAATATCATCCTGCTGCAATACCTGGCGGCTTCGGTTGGCAGTATTATCGGCTATAAGATTTCACCAACGATCAACGATTATCTGTTGACGGCCACCGTAATAGAATTTCGCACCAGCCGGATAAAAAGACTTGACATCATCGAAAGAACGTTTTATAATGGAAGAAAATTAAAGGATAAAATATGGCAATTAATCGCACCTTAAACAGAAATCTCACCGCGAAGAAAACAGAGCCGGAAGTCGAAGTTCCGCCGGTTGTACCCGAATTAAAGGTAAATTTCGGTGAATCCGGAGAGCGCCTGGACTATATCCGCAGTAAGCTGGATGATATCATGCTCAATATCGGCCAGAGCTACAGCGATCGGTTGACTAAGGAACTCATCCATCGTCTGGAAAAAACAATTGTTGAGTTTCATTCCGAAGTCATTTCGGTTTTAAATCGGCTGGAAAAGTTAGAAGCCGAGCGCGAAAATCCCGAAAAACCGTTGCCAGAAGAGGAACCAGTAGCAGTAGCAATAACGGAGCCGGATGATTCCGGATTGAGCGAATGGGAGCGGAGACTCGAAGAGCGCGAACGTGAAAATAAGACTGGCGATGTTAAGCCCGTTGTGCAACCGGAAAAGACGGAAAAGGTTAAAAAGGGTTTATTCCGGCGTAAACAATAACCCTGCAATAACCTTTTGAAAGAATGGCCGGTTTTATTAATTTCACAGCGTTTGATTTTTGAAATTTGAGTGTAGTTCGAGGTCAGCCTATGAGTTGCAAAATTCAGAAAGGCGCGCCCCGGCGACATTATACATTGAAACGAATAATATCAGGGGCTGTAGCTCAGCTGGGAGAGCGCAGGGTTCGCATCTCTGAGGCCGTGGGTTCGATCCCCATCAGCTCCACTGTTATTTGACGCAACCAAAACGATTGGCTATGCTACATGGGGAGCCAGCGGTGCCCTGTAACCTGCAATCCGCTACAGCAGGATGGATCGCCAGGCAAAGGGTTTGGTCGAGGATAGTGGGTAAAATTAAAAGCGATGACGCTTTCTGTTTTGCGCAATGGGAAGTTGTCAAACCCCGTCAGATCCGGAAGGAAGCAGCGGTAGATAATCCTTTCTATGTGCCGCAGAATATCTGAAAGCCAGCCGATGATTCGAATCTGCAGTCCTGTGACGGATTCGATGCCTGGTGCATAGCCTAAAATGAATATGAATTATCAGGTCATCTCAAGAAAATACCGGCCGCAGAATTTCGATGAAATCATCGGCCAGATGCATATTTGCACAACTCTGCAGAATGCGCTGAAAAGCGGGCGGATAGCCCATGCCTATCTCTTCACCGGTTCACGCGGTATCGGAAAAACATCTACTGCCAGGATATTGGCTAAAACACTCAACTGCCTGAACCCGCAACAGTTAAATCCCTGCAATGTCTGCCAGAACTGCGTCGAAATTACGAACAGTCGCAGTCTGGATGTAATCGAAATTGACGGCGCATCCAATCGTGGAATCGATCAGGTGCGTGACCTGCGGGAAAATGTCAAATATCCGCCGGTTAATTCTAAATTCCGTATTTTTATTATCGACGAAGTCCACATGCTGACCCGCGAAGCGTTCAACGCATTGTTGAAAACGCTCGAGGAACCGCCGCCGCAGGTCGTTTTTATCTTTGCAACGACCGAGCCGCTAAAAGTCCCGGCCACGATCATTTCACGTTGCCAGCGATTCGACTTTCGCCGGATTCCGGTGCATGAAATCGTTGACCAATTGAAAAAGATCGTCGAATCCGAACAATTGTCCATGACTGATGATATTTTGACGTTACTGGCTAAAAAGGCCGATGGAGCTTTACGGGATGCCGAAAGTTTACTCGAACAGGTCATCTCATTTTCGAGTGAATCCGTTACGCTTGATCTGATCCAGAAGCTTCTCGGCCTGACCGATTACGAATATTATTTTAATCTTGGCAACCTGGTCCTGAATCACGATTTAAATGCCCTTCTCAAATCATCCGAAGAGATTTTCAATAACGGGCTGAACATCGGTGAGTTTTTTATCGGCTTGTCAGAACATTTCCGCAACTTGTTGGTTGTCAGCATCACCAAGTCTGCGGCCGATCTCGATCTGCCGGATTCGTTGAAAAGTCGCTACCAGGAAGAGGCTCCGAAATGGTCGGTGAACGACCTTCTGCGATTGGTCAAACTGATCGGAGAGTCACAGATCGGCCTGAAAATGGCATTAAACCAACGGACTCATCTCGAGTTTGCATTGTTGAAAATGGGGACGATGGATAAAACCGTGACCATTCAGCAAATATTACAGGGAATCGATAAACGTCCATCGACCAAATCGCCGACGATAAAACCGACACCTAAGCCGATAGAATTGTTCACACCGAAACCGGCGGCTCAGACTGCATCGGCTGAGCCTGTCAAAAACATTGTCAAAGAGCCGAAAGCCGAAGAATATTCCAGACCTGATCAAATCCAGGCCGAACCGGAAAAGGCCGGGCCAATCACTCTTGATCTGATATTGTCGCAATGGGAAACGATAATCCTGAAAGTCGAGGAAAGCAACCATTCGCTGGCGGATTTTTTACGTCTTGCAACACCGGTACTGGTGGGTGGGAATGTGGTTGATCTGGGCTTGACCGACGACCAGGAATTTGCCCGGAAAAACATCTCCAACCGCTCACAGATTATCGAACAGATCATTACGGATATTTTCAAGAAACCGTTCAAAATTCGGTGCGTCCGGATAGAAACAACCGCAGAAAAAACTATCCCGGTAAAGAAACCAATAGATGAATTGACTGCGACTGTGGTTGATCTCTTCGACGGCGAAATAATAATTACTTAAGGAGTATAAATGATACCCAAAGGCGGATTAAATAATCTGATGAAATCTTTCTCGAAAGTCCAGGAGGAAATGGCCCGGGTTCAGAATGAACTGGCCGGTTTGACTGTTGAAGGCAGTGCCGGCGGCGGGATGGTGAAAGTCGTATCGAACGGCAAACAGGAAATTCTATCGATCAAGATCGATCCGGAGATTTTGTCGGATGATGTTGAGATGGTTGAAGATATGATCGTCGCAGCCGTGAATCAGGCATTAACCCGCTCGCAGGAATTATCACAGGAAAAAATGGCTGGTTTAACCGGCGGAATGATGGCAAATCTGCCGGGAGGACTGAAAATACCCGGACTATGAGCACTCTGCCCGATACCCTGCAAAACTTGATCGACCTGCTGGCGAAATTTCCGGGAGTTGGCCGTAAATCCGCTCAGCGTCTGGCTTTTTATCTGCTTAAAGCCGAAAGGGATGAAGCAGTGGCATTAGCTAAAGCCATCATCGATGTTAAAGATCGGATTTTCAAATGTTCGCAGTGTTTCAATATTTCTGAAACCGATCCGTGTAAAATCTGTAGCGATCCCAAACGGGATCAAAATACGATCTGTGTGGTTCAGGAACCGATGGACGTGCTTTCCATCGAGAAGACCGGTCATTATCGCGGTTTGTTTCATGTTTTAGGCGGAGTTTTATCGCCATTGAACGGAATCGGTCCCGACGATCTGAATATTCAGGGATTACTTCAGCGTCTGGATAATATCAACGAAGTGATTCTGGCGATCAATCTGACCCGCGACGGTGAAACAACAGCATTATATCTGTCAAAACTGCTCAAAAGTAAAAACATTAAAGTATCACGCATTGCTCAGGGACTTCCGGCCGGCATTGAATTGGAATATGCCGATGAAATCACCCTGACACATGCACTCGAAGGCAGGACAAATCTCTGATATGCAAAAAATATTTAATTATCCGAATCTTCTGACGCTTTTTAGAATTTTACTTACCCCACTTTTTCTGTATTTTCTGTTTACGAGATACCAGTTTTTTGAAATTCTAGCACTGCTCATATTCATTGTTGCTTCCGTGACCGACGCATACGATGGATATGTTGCCCGTAAATATTCTTCTGTGACCAAACTGGGAAAATTCCTCGATCCGCTGGCGGATAAAATTCTAATGTCGGCGGCGTTTATCTCTTTCGTGATTTTAGACCTGATTCCGCTCTGGATGGTTATTTTGGTAATTTCGAGGGATTTTATCGTTACCGGAATCAGAATCCTGATGAGTTCGCAGAATCAAACTATGATTACCCGGAAATCGGCCAAAGCCAAAACCGGCGTGCAAATTGGTGTCGTCTGTTTCATATTGGTTTATATAATTACCCAGCGCTGGAAAATCTTTTTGGGTATCTCCGATTATGTTAGACTGATCGAGGATTATATGGTGATCTATTTCCTGATGCTGGGAGTGACATTATTTACGGTTTGGACTGGTATTGAATACATATTAATCAATCGACTAAATATCCGGCAACTGTTTAAAAGATGAAGGTTAAACAACTGATATACAGGATAATTGCGACCTTCGGCTTTATAGGATACATTCCTTTTGCTCCGGGTACGTGGGGCACAGCCGCAGGCCTGGTCGTATGGTTTTTATTACCCTGGCATTCATTTGTTTTTCACCTGATTTTAATAGTACTGACATTTTTTATTGGAATCTTTGCATCCGAATATATCGAACAACGGATCGGGGAAATCGATCCGCCATATATCGTTATCGATGAAGTTCTCGGCATTTGGCTGACGATGACGATAATTCCGCCTTATAATTATCATAAGGATATGGGAATAATCGTTCTGGCGTTTCTGATTTTCCGCTTCTTCGACATTACGAAAATAAAACCGATTCATCAACTTGAAAAAATTGGTGGCGGTTTTGGCATAATGATCGATGACATCGTAGCCGGTGCTTTTACCGCGATCATCATCAACTTAGGAACGTTGATTCTGTGATCTCGGCGGTGGTAATTTCGATTGGAAATGAACTAACCTCTGGCCACGTAACCAACTCAAACTCAGTCGTTATCGCGAAATATCTCAAGAATCGCGGAATTCCTGTGCGGCTTATCATTACAGTCGGTGATTATGAAGATCAGATCATCAATGTCCTCCATAATCTACCCAAGGAAATCAGGCTGGTTTTTATTACCGGCGGACTGGGGCCGACGAATGATGACATCACGGTCCAGGCCTTGGCAAAATATTGCGGCAAGTCGCTGATTTATAAAAAAGAGATAATCGACCGAATCGAAGAAAGATTCCGGCGACGCGGTTTTATTATGTCGGAAGAGAACCGGAAACAAGCCTATATTCCGGAAAATGCTCAGATTCTTTCCAACCCGGTCGGTTCAGCGCCGGGTTTAAAGTTCGAGCAGGATGGACGTGTATTTTTCGTCATGCCGGGCGTGCCGGTCGAAATGGAAGCCATGTTGACTACGGTAATAGCGCCAGAACTTGAAAAATTCAGCAGTTCAAGAATTCTACAGAAGATCATTCATGTTACCGGATTGCCAGAGTCACAGGTTTACGCTGTTTTGAAATTATGGATCGAACAACATCCGGCTATCGAAGTCGCATTTTTACCACTGACAACCCATACGGATGTCGTTCTGACCATCCGGGAATCAGCCGATGAAAAGGTGATTGCGACCTATGTTCGACAAGTCACGGCACTATTGGCCGATCATGTTTTTGGTTACGACGACGATACGCTGGAAAATTGTGTAGCCCGAATGTTGGTTGAAAAGCATTTAACAATTGCCGTGGCTGAATCGTGTACCGGAGGATTGATTGCTCATCGTCTGACCAATGTAGCCGGCAGTTCCGATTATTTTAAAATGGGCGTAGTCGTTTACAGCAATGAGGCCAAAATCCGAATACTCGGAATCGACTGTAAAATTATTGAAAAACATGGGGCGGTCAGTCCGGAAGTGGCCGGCTTAATGGCTCAGCAAGTTCGCCGGATTTCCGGTTGCAATCTCGGAATTAGTTCGACCGGCATAGCCGGCCCGTCCGGTGGCAGTGATTCCAAACCGGTTGGATTGGTCTGGATCGGCATTTCCGATCAAAATAATGATCAGACACTCAGTTTTAATTTTACAAGAGACCGGCTGACTAATAAATTACTTTTTTCGCAGGCGGCTCTGAATCAATTACGCTTGTTATTAACAGCCTTATAGAGTGATGACTAAAAGAACTTTTATCGCAATTCCAATTGGTGAGGATATGCGTCGGTT
>Ga0209749_1001723_pt1 | contig 17674 bp, 9 predicted proteins | sample EPASupsiteSAE347_FD_187267 | JGI IMG/M metagenome (GOLD analysis project Ga0209749, IMG submission 187267) | Bioremediated contaminated groundwater from EPA Superfund site, New Mexico - Sample SAE3-47 (SPAdes) (version 2) | ecosystem: Environmental > Aquatic > Deep subsurface > Groundwater >... | reverse complement strand
AAAAATGTTAAATTAAAATCGACAATCATTACAATAATTATGATTATGTTTGCATGCGTAATATCGGCCGGCTGGGTAACCGCCCAATCCGCGCAAGTAAAACCCGCTACCCCGGCCGCGGCTGCGCCAAAAGTTATTGTGCCCCAAAAAACCTCAAAGCTTTTTGGCCCGACAGGCCGTCCGGATCCATTTATAGTTATTACCGGCGCTGCCGCTAAAATGAATTTTCCTTCAGCCGGCCAATCGTCAACCGGTCAGGTAAAATCCGGCCAGGGCGGAGTTGAAGGATACGCGGGCGGAGCGGTACTGACGGGAACATTTATAGTTAACGGCAAAAAATACGCGCTTATAAAATTTGGAGATCAAACCAAGATATGCCAGGTAGGAACGCAAGTCATGGGTTTTAAGGTAACTAAAATATCAAGCAAAAAGGTTACTATTGTAAGTAAAGCCGGCGCGATTGAATTAAAGATAGAAGATTATTTAATGAAAAATCAAGCTCCAAATAACATGCAGGCGCCTTCATCTTTTGGAGGAGACAGTAAGTCTTTAGTTCCGCCTCCGATGCAGGCTCCGACGCAGACGCAGCTTGAATTGCCGGGCGCCTCAAATGTTCCGGCAACTCAACAGCAGGGTCAACCGGAACCCTCCCAGTAGGGCGCCGCAAAATAACAGATTATTATGAAAAGGCGGGTGGCTTTAATGAAATTAAGATTTTTTACGATAATTATAATAATAGCCTTTTTAACGGGCTTAATAAATCCGTTATTTTCCGCTCCGGCGGCTGATAGCGCGTATGTAAAATCCGTTAACCTGAAAAAGACGGGAGATAAGCTGGAAGTGTCTCTGTTAACCAGTAAGCCCGTGGAATATAAGGTTATGAATATGGCCGATCCTTATACCTGCCTTATAATAGATATATATCCCGCGATACTGACTTCAGACGCTAAAGTATTTGACAATATAAGCTGCGGCGTTGTAAAGGGCGTAAGAATAGGGCAATTTTCGGATAACCCTGATATATCAAGGCTTGTCATCGATTTAAAAGAAGAAACAAAATATGAAGTAAATGTAATAAAAGGAGCCCCGGGTATTGCCTTAACCGTAAAATATGACAAAGAGAATATAAATAAACCAGCCGCGGCCCCTGCCGGTATTTCCGCGTCAACAAAAGTTATAAAAGAAACGGCTTCGTTAAGTCCTAATGCCCCCGCGTTTAAAAATATGGTTGAAATAACGGCGGCAGCCGCGCCCAAAAAAGAAACAAAGGTTGTTGAAGTTAAAAACATAAAAATAAAACCTCAATCGGCAAATAATTTAGATAAGCAAGGTTTTGGAAGAAACAATATAAGTAAAGAAGATAAAACTAAATTAAATGCCGCTCAAAAAATTCCGCAAGATCATATCTCGGCGGTAATAGCCGCCGGCGCCGCGTATGAAGCGAAGAAAAAGGTCACTGAAAACAAAGATATACCGGTTATAACAAATTTGGCTAAGCCGCAAATCATAGCTTTGCCGGCAAAGATAAAAACGGCGGTAAAGCCGGCCGAGCCGGTAAAGGTAAAAAATCCGGTTAAGGAGACATTGCCGCCCAAAGAAAAAATAACGGCGGTAGCCGCAGGCTTTCTTGTCCCGACCGAAGCGTCGGGAAGCCTGCGTGAACCGGTAAAAAATGAGCTTAAACAAATTCAGCAACCCGAAGAAAAAATAACGGTAAAAAAGATAGACGCTTCATTAAACGAGGCAGTTACCGTAAATAAGAAAACCAATGAAAAAAGCTATATTGCTTACACGGCTAAAAGTTCTTCAAATACAAAAAAAATCGTTAAGCCCGCGCTTAAAGAACAAACATTTGACGTGGAATACAACAATGAGGACATTGTTTTTGTGCTCAATCAACTCGCGAAAAAAACTAATAAAAATATTGTTACAGACAGCAGCGTAACCGGAACTATCACGGCCTCATTAAAAAATGTTACCCTTGACAGGGCGCTTCAGGTGATTTTAAAAACATCAGGGCTTGCTTACAAAAACATAGACAACATAATTGTAGTTTCAAAACCGGAAAATCTTGCCAAAATATCGTCAATATCGGTTAAAAAAGGATTTGGGTCAGACTCAACGGCCGTTATACCCATAAACTATGCTTCCGCCGAGACCCTTAAAAAAACGATACAAGACATAATCCCTGAATTGGAGATAACGATAGACAAGAGATTAAACGCTTTTGTCATATCAGCGTCGGATACTGAGATTAAATATGTAAAAAGCCTTGTGGAGCAGATGGATCAGCTTCCGTCAATCTCCGGCGACCCGAACACAATTATCAAGATAGTAAAACTTAAATATGGAAAAGCGAAAGATGTTCAGGCGCTTATAACAAAATGGTATCCTCAGATTCAGCTGGTAATTGATGAAAGAGTCAATGCTTTTATCGTAAAAGACAATAAAAGCAATATAGAAAAACTTGAAAAATTTATTTCTACGGTTGACGCTCCCAAAAGACAGGTTCAGCTGGACGTAAAAATAGTGGATTTAACCGAAAGCGGCGCTAAATCGTTAGGCGTAACATGGAATAATAATTCAAGCATAATTTCCACCACATTTACCGAAGTCGCGTATAACGGCGTTGCCTGGCAGGATGTAAATAACGCGAACTGGCCGCCGACAAGCCCGCCGCTAAACGGCTATCAGGACATACCGTTTGCCGGGTTTGGAAGAAAACCGCTTACAATACCGATGACATTAAGCTATCTTGTTACCAAGGGCGAAGCAAAAATTCTGGCTACGCCTAAAGTTGTAACTCTTAACGGAGAAAAGGCGATGATCAAAGTCGGACAGAGATACCCGATTACATATACTGACCCGAGAGCCGGCGTTCTTCAGGCAGAGTACATCGATATAGCCATAAAACTGGAAGTTATCCCTCAGATAACTCCTGATGGGTATATTATGGCGGAAGTATCTCCGGAAGTAAGCGAAATTGCCCCGACCAGGCTGGGAAGCACATTTCCCGAAACAATTACAAGAAGCTTAAAGACAAATGTTATAGTTAAGCAGGGAGACACGATAATCCTCGGCGGCCTCTACAGAAGAGATTACTCAACGACAAAAAATAAAATACCTTTTCTCGGCGATATGCCGTTTGTCGGGGAAATGTTTAAAAACAACTCCGATACCTCAACCAGAGACGAAGTGGTTATTATGATAACTCCGAAATTAGTTGAAGTTGGAGAATAATTAAAATCGCTAGAATTTGCCGTTCGCGCGGCACAAGGGGTGAATGTATGAAAAACAAATTAAGAATGTCAGCGATAATATTGTTATTTATATTTATGTTTTCATTTACCGCTTCTTACGCCAAAGAAGATAAAGTTACGCTTGATTTTTCCGGCGCTGACCTGGTATACGTCATCAAAATGATAGCAAAGCAGTGCAACTGCGATGTGGTTATTGAAAGCTCGGTAAAGGGCACGGTAAATATGTACCTTAAAGATGTGCCTTTGGCTGACGCGCTTGGAGTAATTCTTAAAACCGCCGGATATGATTATAAAAAAGTTGATAATCTTATAATAGTGGCCCCGCCGGCATCTCTTTCAAAAATAGCTTCTAATTTATATTCAGGCGGCGGCGCCGATACTTATCAGGTTATAATGCTTGAAAACGCCAATGCCGCTCAGATTATAGAAACATTAAGGTCCGCTGTTCCCGGCGTTAATTTAAAAACCGATGACAGAATAAACGCTATAGTTGTAAACGGCTCGGTTGGAGCCATTAAAAGAATTAAAAATCTTATTTCCAAGCTTGATGTGCCGGCAACAGGGTCTTTTTCACCCGAAGTACAGACTAAGATTTTTGATCTAAAATACGCGAAAGCCGAAGATATAGACGCTAATATAAAGACGCTTCTTCCGGGGCTTGATTATCAGGTAGATAAAAGAACAAACTCGCTTGTTATAAGAGGAACAAAGCAAATTTTTGACAAGGTTGCCGAGCATCTTGCCAAAATAGATACTCCGCTTCAGCAAATATCTCTTGAAGTTAAGATATTGAGTTTAAATAAAACCGCGCAATCAAATATAGGAACTAATTTTACGGCGCAAAACTCATCTTCTTTCAGCACTACATTTTCGGAAGTGTTTAATAATCAATGGACGACGCCGCCCGGTTATGTGACCCCGCCTGCCAATATAGATTTTAGATTCGGGTCGCTTTTCCCGTTTGTAAGAAGCCCTATCGCGATTAATTACGCGCTTGACGCCCTTATACAAAATGGGGCGGCGGAAATAGTCGCTAATCCGACGCTGACCACAATAGACGGCAAAGAGGCAAATCTTGTTTCAAGCCGTAAATTCAGGTATGTTCAGTATGATTCAAGAACCGGCCAATACACTGTAGGCTCGGTTGATGTGGGCGTTACGGTAAAAATAACGCCCGTAATTACCGAAGACGGTTATGTTGTCGTTAATATAAAGCCGGAATTAAGCGATTTTATATCTCTTGTGGCGTCTCTTTACCCGTATACAAACCAAAGATCAGCCGATATTACGGTAAGAGTAAAAGACGGCGAACCGGTTGTTATAGGCGGTTTGCGCAGAAAGGCGCTTACTAAGACCGTAAGTAAAATACCTCTTTTGGGAGATCTTCCGGTATTCGGCGGAATGTTTAAGGGAACGGCAATTACAAAAGCTGATAATGAAGTTGTCATAATAGTTACTCCGAGAATTTTGTCAAAAACATAAAATTAGGGACTAGGGGATAGAGAATAGGGATTAGGGGATAGGGCATGGGGCATAGGGATTTGATGAATTTTTTACGCCCCCTGCGTAAAAAATTCTACAATTAATTATTCCCTATTCCCCATGCCCTATCCCCTAATTTATTGGAGAAAAAATGCCCGAAGACATAAACGCGTTATTAAAAGAGGCGGAGTCGGATTATGAATCTCGCCAATTTGATAATGCTCAGGAAAAATTAAAAAAGATAATTGAAGCCGATCTTCAGAACGATAAAGCCGTTATGATGCTTGCGGATATTTACGCGATAAGAGGGCTGATAAACTCAGTAATAAATCAGTATTTTTCTCTTATCAATATTTTAGAGGCAAGGGGAGATTTGCGAAAATCTCTTGATGTTTGCGGCTGGATTTTAAGGCTTGATTCTGAAAACATAAATGTCAGAATGAAGATTATCTTAATATATCAGAAGCTGGGCGATAAAAATGAGGTTATAAGACAATCGCTTTCACTCGCCCGCCTTTTAATAGAGCTCGGCCAGGGCGATCAGTCCATACTTCTTCTTCAAAAAACCCAGGAAACTTCCCCCGATAACCTTGAAGTAGGTTCGGAACTTGCCGAGATATACATAAGCTACGGCCATATTCCCGAGGCGGTAGCGCAGTATAAAAAAATAGCCGCTTCATATTTTGAAAAAGGCTTAATTAACAAAGCAGCCGACACATATAAGCGCTTAAAGCTTGTGGTCCCTGAAGAAAAAGAAATAATGATTTCTCTGGGAAAAATTTATATAGAGTTAAATCAATATAAAGAAGCAGAATCGGAATTCAGGTCTGTTTTAAGAATTGATCTTAATAACATGGAAGCCCTTATGCTTTTGGGTGAAGTATGCCAGAAAAAAGGCCAGTATAAAGACGCAGTTCTGGCATTTACAAAAGTTATAGCCATAGATGCTCAGGAAGTAAGAGCCCTTGAGAAGCTCGGCGAATTATTTCAGGAGCAGGGCAAAATAAAAGACGCGGTTAAAAATTACATAAACGCGGCGCAGAATTATCAGCTCATGGGGAATATTGAAAAAGCGGTAAAAATTTATCAGAAAATTCTTATAATAGATTCCACCAATCCTGTCGCGTGCAGAGAATTGACAAACCTTGGCGCGTCGCTAACTTCCGCCGAGACGGAAAGCGTCTCGAAAGCAAAAACCGCCGAACCGGAAAAAGACTTTGCGGAAAAAGAAGAGGTTGAAAAAATATATGAAGAAGCCCCTGTTGCCGCCGCGGAATACAAAGAAATAGAAGAGGAGCCTTTTAAGAAAAAAACGGAAGAAGAAGCTGTCGAAACAGAAATGCCGCCGGAAAAAGAATCCGAGATTTTTGATGTTTTGTCCAAAAAAGAAGAATTCATAATAAAATTAAATGAAGAGAAAGAAGAAGAAGAGCCGGTAATTATAATAAACGCGAAAAACGAGGAAGATTTAAAGAAAATTAAAAAGGAAGAAGTAAAGGTAAAGCTGGACAAGCATCTTATAAAAACCGGTTTAATAAAAGAAGGCGCCGCGGAAGGGGAACCGGTAGGTTTAATAAAAGACAGGTCATCGGCAACTTCCATGTTAAAGCCGGGGCTGATAAGATCTATGGATAAAGAAGATTCCGTAAGAAGAAAAACCGGTTTAATAAAGGGCAAGCTTATTCCCGTGGAAACGATTGTTGACGAAGAACCGGCCGAACCGAAGATCCGGAAAGCCGGAGAGCCGGAGACTGGGAGAACCAAAGAGGCGGAGAAACTCGCCGCGCAAATAAGCATTCAGGATGAATTTCTCGCGGGGTTTGAGATAAAAGAAAAAGAAGAAAGATCGGGCGTTGAAGAAGCGGCTATGCCGGTTGTTGAGGCAAAAGAAGAAGTTTTAACTGAAAAAGAAACACTGAAAGAAAAAGTTGGCGCGCCGGAGCAGGCATTTGAAAAGCCCGTAAAAGAAGTTTTAATAGACGAAAAAATATTCGACATAGATAAGCTTGTTATATCGGGCAAAGTAAGCCAGGGAATAGAAAAATGCGCGGAATTATTAAGCGCGAACCCCGATGATAATAGCGTAAGGTTTGAACTGGGTAAAATTTATCTGGAAAAAGGGCTTTTGGACCAGGCCATTGAGATATTCGATTATTTGAAGCAAAAAGACAAGGAGAACGCGGAATACAGATATTTTGCCATAGACGCTTTAAAGTGGAAAGGCGATTTTAAAGAACTTCTTTCGCAGTATTATCAATTGTCAAAAATTCTATTAAAAAACAACGCTGACAGCGAGCTTATAAAACTGTATCAGGATATCATTCTGCTTGACGAAGAAAATATTGAAACAAAGAAAAAGCTTGCCGAACTTTATTTAAAACTTGGCCAAAAAGCCGAAGGCGTGTTTTATCTTGAAAACATAGCCGAAGACTACATTATGCGCGATAATATTGCCAAGGCTATAGAAGTTTATGATAAAGTTTTTCACGAGACTCAGGAGATATCCGTGAGAGAAAAATTGGCGTATCTTTATAAAGCCAATAATTCTGTTAAAGAGTCCATAAACGAATACAGGGAGCTTGCCGCCGCGTATTCTTCGCTTAATGATTCAGAAAACGAGATAAAGGCAATTGAAAACATAATTGAACTGGACCCCGAAAATTTAGCGTCAAGAATAAGATTCAGCGAGCTTCTTGTGGATGTTGCGAGCGCCAAAAATGTCGAAAATTTATTTAAAATAGGCGTTATCTATTCATCATCGGGAGAAAAAGAAAAGGCAAGGCAGTATCTCGAAAAATTAATAATGATTGATGAAGGTTACGCGCCGGCATATGACCGGCTTGTAGATGTTTATTTTGAATTAAAAGATAAAGAAAACGCGTTAAAATACGCGGATATTTTAATTAATAGTTATGAAGAAGAAAAAAGATATAATGAGGCGGCCGATATCTATAAAAGAATAATAAATTATGACCCCGATGACGTAAAAGCCAGGACTGAGCTTTCAAGAATATACATGCTTTCCGAAGAAAAAGAAAAAGCCGCGAATGAACTTTTGCAGCTTGTAAAAACATTGTCGTCAAAAGAAGACTGGGAAGAGGTAATGAGCGTTTACGGCAAAATAATTGAACTTAACCCTGAAAATTATGAGCATCATTTTAACATGGGACTGGTATATTTTGAACGGCTTAATAAATTTAAAGAAGCCGCGGCCGAGTTTCAAAAAGCGTTTAAAATATCGCCCCGCGACATAAAAGCGGGACAGTATCTTTTAAATGTTTATTTAAAAATGAATGAACCGTACAAAATAGTGGAAATTTACAGGAAACTTGTCGCGATAGATTCTTCGTTTAACGCAATGGAACAGGAAATTATTGATAAATATATTCAAAAAATAGAAACGAAACCGGATAATCTGTATTATCATTATGATCTTGGCTTAATATACAAGGAATTTGGAAGGATTGATGAAGCGATAGAACAGTTTCAGCAGTCCAAAAAACAAAATGAACTTCTTCTTAAGTCTTATAATATGCTTGGTTTGAGTTTTGCCCAAAAAGAAGAGATGGGAATGTTTGACCTGGCTATAAGGCAGTTTAAAAAAGCCCTGGAAATAAAAGGCTATCCTGTTGAAGAATATGTTGAAATCAAATATAACCTGGGCAATTTATATTTTGAAAAACATTATTACCGCGAAGCGGAAAGCTATTTTGAAGAGGTAACGAAAGAAATCCCGGGTTATAAAGATACGCAGGACAAATTAAAAGAACTAGGGACTAGGGACTAGTAGCTGGGGACTAGGGAATGGTGGAAAAAATTGTAGAACAATTTTTTCATCAATAAACGAGCGACTAGCGACGAGCAACTAGCAACGGATATTGAGGAATAAATGAGCGAAAACAGGTTTGAAGAATTAGTTAAGCAAGCCGATCAGCTTCTTGTAAACAGCGATTTTTCGGAAGCGTTAAATTGTTATTTGGAAGCCGATAAGGTTAACCCGAATAATCCCATTGTTGTAAGAAATATAGGCAATGTTTATTTTAAGCTTAACCAATTTGAAGGCGGCATAAGAGAAAACATAAGATACGCGTTAATTCTGCAAAATAGCGGCAGGCCGGAGGAATCCGAAAAAATATATAAGGAACTGCTTGAGTTTAACGAAGCAAATCCAAAACTTAGTTTTGCGGATAAAAAAATATTAAATAACGCGCCGGAGCTTGCCAATTTAATAGGTAATTATATAGGCGTTATAGCCGTTAATCTGGCGCTTATATATTTTCAGAATAAAGATTTTTCCGCCGCTTCAGCTGTTTGTAAAAAAGCCCTTGAAAAAAGGCCGTCAGATTTTGATATACACAGCATGCTTGGCAGAATCTACAATGAAGAAGGAAAGATAAAAGAGGCTGTAGGGGAGTTCCAGGAAGTTATAAGAACTTCACCCGAAAAAGCCTCATTTGGTTATGAATCTATCGGAGATATATTCTCAAAAGACCCCAAGAAAAAAAATGAAGCGGTAACAAACTACAATAACGCCGCCGCGCTTTACAAAAAAGAGGACTATATTGAAAAAGAAGCCGAGGTTTATAATAAAATTCTCGCCATAGACCCGCAAAACGCGAAAGCGCTTTCCGCCCTGGGAGATGTCCTGATAAAGCTTGACAGGAAGAATGAAGCGCTGGAAGCGCTGAACAATTTAATAGAACTTTACGAATCCGAGGGCATGCTTGATAAGGTGATACTGGTCTATGAAAAAATACACGAATTTGACGATAATAATGAGGCCGGAGAAAAACTTATAAATATTTATAAAGAAATACTTGATAAAGATCCGTCAAATTTATCGGCCGGCAACAAACTTATAGCGCACTTTATAAATATGGGCAGGGTTGACGACGCCATACCGGTTTTTATAAATCTCGCGAACGGCTATCTCGAAAGAAACCTTATAGATGACGGCATAAATATCTCAAATAAGGTAATAGAAATAGCCCCCGACAATCCTTACGCGCACAGGATGCTCGGCAATCTTTATTTAAAAAAAGGCGGCAAAGACGAAGCTTTAAGCGCCTATGTAAAGGCGTTCGAGATTTTCAGAAAAAATGGCGACGAAAAAGAAGCGTCCGCCATATCGGAAATTTTAAATAAAAATTTTCCAGACCAGAGCGTTATTCATTATCAGCTGGCCGTTTCGTTTTTTGAAAAAAATCAGATGGAAAAATCGGAAGAAGAAGTATTGGCGGCTCTCTTAAATAATCCGGCGGATGTCCTTTCGCTTAAGCTTTATATGAATATATTGCAGCAGCAGAATAAAAACGAAGATCTCATCGGCGTATATCAAAAAATACTGCAATTATGCCCGGAAGAAGTATTAATAAGAGAAAAACTTATTGACCTTTATCTTAATTACGGCAGAATAGATGACGCGGTAAAAGAATCAAAATATCTGGGCGATGTTTTATGTGAAAACAAAGATTATAAAACAAGCGAAAAAATATTCAGAAACATATTAAGCTTTTTCCCGAATGATCTTGACGTAAGGGAAAGAATAGCTTATTTATTATTCCACAGAAATCAGACGCATAAAGCCAAAAGAGAACTTTTAAGTATTTTGGATTATGATTTGAAAAATGATAATTTTATTCACGCCATAGATATATGCCGTAAGATGATAAAAATAGATCCTCAGGATTTTAACGCCTATTGCGTAATGGGCAAACTTGCTCTGCGCGGCGGCATGATTAAAGAGGCGTTGTCCTGTTATATGTTTCTGGCGGACTTATATCTTTTAAACAAAATGCACTATAAGGCAATAGAGATAATCCTGGAAATTCTTAAAATATCCGCGAAACAGACCAGATATAGAAGCGAGCTTATAAATATTCTGCTTCTTGAAAATAAAACCGAAGCCGCCAAAGAACATTACAAGATTTTGATAAAGGACTTAATAGAAGAGCAAAATACCGCGAAAGCAATGGAGGCCGCGCGCAAACTGATAGATCTTTCGCGGGATAATTTTTCCTTAAGAAAAGAATTAAGCATAATTTTTATAAAAAACGATTTTGTTGAGGAAGGCATTAAAATACTTTCGGAATTCCTTGAATTTATTGAAAGTAAATCGGATTACACTGGCGCGATAGAGGTTATAGACCCTGTCCTCGCGCTTCTTTTTAACAGGGGGCATTTTAATCATTTCTGGAACTTAAGAAAGAAAAAGGCCACTTGGTATGACGCGCTCGGCGATCATAACGCGGGAGCAAACGAAAAATTTGAAATTATAACCGGCATGCTTAAGCAAAATTTTACAGTTGACGCCGAAAAAGAAATTTCCGGATTTATTTTATACGCCAAAGATAAAGAAGCCGCCAGATATTTCATAAAACTGCTTGATTTTGCCAAAGACCTCTATGACGGCAACCTTTTCAGTATCCTGACCGTTCTTTTAAAGCCGCTTGGAGAATATTATCGCGAAATTAAAGATTACGAAAAAGTATTATTTATAACGGATATGCTTATAAAGTCCTATGGAAAGATTAATAATAAAGAAGAAGCTTTAAATTGTTATAAGAAAAAAATAGAAATATATTATCTTTTAAATGACGCGGATAATCTTGTAGTGTCTTTATTTGAAGTCATACGGCTTTTAATAGGGATGAATAAAAATGAAGAAATAAATGAATTTTATCAAAGAATAATTAAAATAAAAGATTCTCCCGATGTAAAGATAAAAATGGCGAATATCTATTTTGAGATAAAAAATTATGAAAAAACGAAAGAATTGATGGAAGAAATAGAAGAAAATATTAAAAATGACGCGGACAGCCTTATAAAGCTTGCCTTGTCATATATTAAACTTGATATTTACGATAAAGCCATAGCGCGGATTAAAGCGCTTGCTTCCCTTGGGCGTTTAAGCGAGGTTATAAAGGAGTACAAAGCCGGTTTAAAAGAAAAATTTAATCCGTTTAATCAGAATATAGTTTTGGCTAAATTTTATAAAGACATAGGTTTTTGCGAAGACGCGTTGTTCGCGCTTTTCGCGGCCGACGCGATAGAATATAATTTCGAGGTTAAAAAACTGATAGCCGCGTATTTAAAAGAGTGCGGGTTTATTGATACGGCGGTTAAGCATTACAAAAACATATTGGAGATTTCTTTAACCGAAGAAGAATTTTTAGAGGTAAAATATGAAATTGCCGGCCTTTACGAGGCGGCTGGGCGTTTAAAAGAGGCGATAGAAAATTATCAGGACGCTTTGGCAATAAATATAAAATATAAAGATGTCGCGCAAAAATTAAAACAATTAAATGAAAAAATGAGGGGTCAGGCATAACAAGTTTAATGGGGACAGTCCACAGGCTGATCACTGATCGGGACAGTCCCCATATAAACTCGTTATGTGCCTGACCCTTAGGCGAGCGTAGCTCGCCCTCTCAACGTGCAATTTAGGGAAATCGTGATTTTAGCTAGGAGTGTTTATGCTAGACCAAAAAATGTTAAATATGCTGATTCAGAATATAGATATTTTGAGATTTTCCCTGATTTTTCTTGCTATTATTTTTATAACGCTTATTTTGTGGGAACTTGGGCTTTTCGGCGGTACAAAAAATATAAAAATAGCGGCCTTGCCGCCGGTTGCAGCTAAATCACCTGTTTTAGACGAAAAACCGGCAATAGAGGAAGATTTTGACCCGCTTAAATCAATACTTAAAGAAAGCGAACAAGCCGCCGAGGAAATAAAAGTCTTGGAATCTTCGGTTCTTGACAAGATGGACGCGCCCAAAATAGAGGCAGCCGGCGCGAATTCTTTTCATGTTGAAGATTATCTATCAGGATATCAAAAAACAAACGAAGCTCTTGTCGAATTTGAGGAAAAAAGCAAGGAAAAAGAAATATCATTTATAGAAATGGAAACTAAAGAAGAAAATAATTTAACTTCAGAAATTCAAACGCCCATTCAGGCAAGCCCGGAAATAGTTTCAGGCGAGTCCAGCGACCCATGGCAAAACATGATATCTAAATCGCTGGAAGAAAGCAAAACTACCCGCCACAAGCCCATAAAAATTGATTTAGGAATCAGCGCGGACGAAGAAAATAAATAGGAGAGAATAGATGATACTGCCCAAGGGAAGTCCTTTAATTGAGGATATAAAATTAGGTTATACCGATGTTAATATAATGATGAATAACCTTGAACAAGAGGGCTTCAGCGGTTATATAATCCTTGATTACGAAGAAGGACGCGGGATTTTTTTCTTTCTTCACGGCGGGATTATAAATACGCTGGAGGTAAAAAACGCGGAGGAAGAAGTTTATACGGCGTGTCTTGCGGCAAAGTTTTTTAATAGAATAAGAAAAAAAGAAACAAAAGTAAGCGTTTATATTTTAACCCCAAACATGGCAAGCGTCTTGTCTAATATATATCTTTTTAATCCTTTGTATAAAAATCACGAAGTTCATAAAAAAGAACTTATGCTTATTTTAAGTGAAACCGAAGAAAAATCGTATACCGGGTTTTTAAGCGCCATGGGCCAGGACGGCCTTACATACATCATATTTGACAAAGGAAAGCTGATTATAGATAATTTTGCCATAAATGTCGGCCAGGTTATATGCTCTTCTGAAAAAATCCATTTGTTTTTTGACTATATATCGGAAAACGGAAGTAAAATATTTTTTTACGCGGAGTCGCAAAAAGTTATTGAAGGCCGGAAAAAAGAGATACAGAGACGGCTTAACAGGATAAAGCAGTTAATAATAAAAGGCGAAACAAGGTTTTTAGGTAAAAATGACCTTATTAAGATAGATGAATATATAGTAAGAGAATGGTCCATAAAAACTTCAACTTTTGAAGTTGAGGTTGAAAGCATCAACGGCAAAACTTATAAGATAGAGGCGTCTTCCGGCAAGAAATTGGGGGGATACGCGGCGTTTTCAAACGCGTTAATTAAAAAGCTTGGGCTTAAAGAGGGCGACCTGGTTAACATAAGCCCGGTGGAACAGTAGGCAGTAGGCAGAAATCAGTAAGCAGTAACAAAACAAAACAAAAAAATAGCCGTAGCCCGGTACCTTTAGGTGCCGGGAGCGTAGCTCGCCAATTTGGAGAATAAAATGGACGAGATTAAAAATGTTTTAAATGAACTTATAGAAATTGAAGGCGTACGGCAGGTTCAGGCCGTAAATGAGAAAAATGAAGAAATTTCCAGAGTTATACATAAAAGCCACGATTATATGGATGTTATGGAAGTTTTAAAGAAAATGAAAGAATTTTCTATTGATGTTGTGGAGAAGGCGTTTAAAAAAGAGGGACTCAGGAATATTTTTTTAAGCGTAAAGGATATAAGTTTAAATTTTTATTTTTTTAAAAATCATATTTGCCTTATAATAATTTCCGATGAAAAAGCCAACCTTGGCAAAATACGGCTTGTCATTAGAAAAAATGAGGAAGCGCTAAGCAGAAATTAGAAATAGAAAGCAATTGGCCGGTAGCCGCGGGGCTTTAGCCCGCGCCTGAGGGTTATGGTTACTTAAAAGAGGTTAGTATGCCCATAAAAACAGAAATAGAAATACTTGAAGAGCAGATTAAAATATTAGAAAGCTCCATAATTGACAATCCGTCAAATATTTCGGCTTATTTCAGCAAAGGCGAAATAAAATCCATTTTGGGTTTTTATCTTGAAGCATTGCAGTCGTTTGAGCAAGTGATAAATAATGACCCGGATTCCTTAAGGGCTTATCTTGAGATCGCGAAAATTTATATTTATAAGGAAATGTATAAAGACGCGTATGAAGCGATAAAGAAAGCGGGAGCGCTTTCCGCTTATAATGTCGAAGGATTTATATTGTATAAAAAGCTTAAGGATATTTTTAAGACAAACGATATTCCCTTTGAAAATATTGATGTTTATGAAAAGTTTACAAGTTCCGAAGACGAAATTACATCTTTTCATGTTTCTTATAAGATTAAAACCGCCCATTATGGAAAGCTTATAGATGAATATAAAAAAATACTGGAAGAAAACCCTTCTGACATTAAATCAGAATATTCCTTAAAGGTTTTGGAAAGAGGATTGAATTTTAATGAGAGCATTTTGAATTTTTATGACGATTTAAAAACAAAGGTAAAAAAAGGCGCGGTTTCGCCTTCAAAACAAAAATCGGTTATGAAAAAAAATGCCGCCGCGGAAGAGGTTTTAAAAGATTTTTTAAAGCTAAGATCGGTTATGCATGCCACGGTTTTTGACAAAAAAGGCAATGTGGTTTCCGTGGTTTCTTTAAAGCCGTTGTATGAAAATATAGATTATAGCCGCTTAATTGAAAGCCTGAATTATATAGATAAATGGGCGCAGGGCAATGAGAAGAATCCTAATTTTATATCTTTTGAATTTGCCGAAGGCGCGGTGTTTATACACGAATTGGGAGAAAATTATTATTTTATTTCAAGCGGTGAAGGAGTTATAAATTTCGGTTCTTTAAAATATACTTTTGACAAAAACAGGGAATCTCTGTTAAAGGCGCTTTAGCGGATACACTATGCAAACAATTATACTTGTCACGCTCGGCTTTCTTATGCTTTATCTTCCGCTTGATTTTGGCGGACATTCAAATAGAGCCGAATTTTTACTAATAATACTTGTTTTCTTGTTATTCGCCGGTTTTTTACTAAACAAAAAAGATAAAATGGTTCAAAACCTGCGCGGCATATTGCCGCCCGTTTTAATGTTTTTTTTGACAATAATCGTGTCTTTATTTTATTCAACCACATTTTACGCGAGCCTGATAGATATTTTACTTATTATGTCTTATCTTTTTGTGTTTATTATGCTCGCAAGCGCGTATGAAGACCGCTATTTTAATAAATTTACGGCAATTTTAACTTTTTCCGTCCTGACGCTTGCCCTTATCGGGCTTTATTTTTATAAAATAACAAATCTTATGGGTTTTGAGTCTGATGTGTATTCGACTTTTTATCAGAAAAATATATGCGCGGGCTTTTTTGTTCTCACTCTCCCGGTAATTTTATGCCTATTTTTGACGCAAAAAAATAAAATAATGTATTTATATTTCGGTCTTGCCTCTTACCTGGGCGCGCTTGGCCTTCTTTTTACGCAATCAAGATGGAGCTGGCTTGTTTTCGCGCCGATATTGTTATTTACCGTACTTATAATTTATAAAAATTCTGACAGTAAGAAACTGTTTATAAAAAAAAATATAATTTTGTTTGTCCTGTTTTTGCTGTCCATGCAAATTTTTTCTTTTAAGCCGGGCCAGCAGGATAAAACAATTCCGCCATTTTTAAAAGAAAAGGTCTCAACGATTACTCAGATGGGGGATTCGTCAAAAGCCGCGCGGCTTGAATTTTATTTGATAAGCTTAAAAATGTTTAAAGACCATCCATTTACGGGGGTTGGCCCCGGAAACTTTGGACTTTATTATCCTAAATATGAAAAAGATCCGAGATTTTATTCTAAATTTGTTCATAATTTTTACCTGCAAGCGCTTTGTGAGTATGGTATTTTTGGCTTTATGTTTTTTGCGGTAATTTTATTCTTGATTATTAAAGAATATATAAAAGCGCTTAAGTTATCTAAAAATACAAAATATTTTCCGCTTATTTGGGGGTTGGTTGCCGGATGCGTTGGCGCGCTTCTCCATATAATGGTTCACCTTGACTGGCTTTTTTCGTCGCCGCCATTTTATTTCTGGGCATTTACGGGTATTATATTTTATTATTCTAATTTTTTACAGAACGATAAAAATGAAAATGTAGGGGCGTATTGCAATACGCCCCTACCGGTTAATTATTTAATTTCTATTATTTTGGCCGCGGTATCTATAATTGTCCTGTTATTTTATTTTGCCGATAATTTCGCCGAAACCGCCAGGTATTACAAAAATAAGGGTGAGTTGAATTCGGCGGTTTATTATTATGAAAAAGCGGCAAAACTTAACACGTTAAATCCTGATTTTCACAAAGAGCTTGCCGCGTTATATTTTTATAATAACCGCGGAACCGCAATAAATATAAACGACGCGATAGAAGAGGCAAAAATTGCCGTAAAACTTGACAAATTAAAGCCCAATAATTACACATTGCTTGCGAAGCTGTATAAAGAACAAGGCAACGATAAATTATATATTGAAACTCTAGAAAAAGCCCTATTGGCAGACCCTGTTAATTATCCGTCAATTTATAATGATCTGGCAATTTATTATTTAGAAAAAGGCGGCCTGAAAAAAAGCAAAGAATATGCCTTAAAAATAATTTCCATCTATAAAGACGAATATTTTTCCGTTATGACTACAGTCAGGCGCCCCGATATGGAAAAGCAGGTTTCCGATTCTTATGTGTTATTGGCGAGCGTGGAATCGATGGAGGGTAATAACGAATCGGCGAAAAAGCGCCTTTTAAAAGCGCTTGATTTATATAATGATAATTTTTCGGCAAATTTCGCGCTGGGAATGATTTGCTATAATAACGGCGAATATTCTAAAGCGCTCATTTATCTTGAAAAATCCGCGAAATTAGATCCATCAATTAAAGAAGTTAACAGTATAATAATAAAATGCAGAAGACAGAAGACAGAAAACAGATAACCGAAAACAGAAGACGGTAGCCGCGGGGCTTTAGCCCGCGCAATAGCGGAAGACGGAAGACAGAAAATGATCGATTGTTGGTAATCGGTCATCGGTTCTCTGTCATCGGTCTTCGGTATTGGAGCGTAGCGACAATGACTAGGTGTGTTTTTTTAGACCGTGACGGCACGGTAATATATGACAAAGGCTATACTTGCAAAGTTGAAGATGTTCTGCTTATTCCGCGCGCGGCGCAAGCTATAAAAAAGCTTAACAATGCCGGTTTTCTGGTTATTATAATGTCAAACCAATCGGGCATAGCGCGCGGTTATTTTGATATTGATGCCGTAACCAAAGTT
>Ga0209749_1001718_pt1 | contig 17707 bp, 16 predicted proteins | sample EPASupsiteSAE347_FD_187267 | JGI IMG/M metagenome (GOLD analysis project Ga0209749, IMG submission 187267) | Bioremediated contaminated groundwater from EPA Superfund site, New Mexico - Sample SAE3-47 (SPAdes) (version 2) | ecosystem: Environmental > Aquatic > Deep subsurface > Groundwater >... | reverse complement strand
GAGCCGATAACCACCTTTTCATCTCGGTATTGGCGTATCACATCCTTCATGCTATCGAGTGGAAGCTGGAAAAACATGGGGATCATCGTAACTGGGAGACCATTCGCCAAATTTTATCAACTCATCACCGGTTAACGCTGGAGTTTAAACAAAAATCCCCGCAAGGAATAGAACAAAAATTCCTCCGGATGTGCAGCAAGCCGGAACCGGAACACAAAGGTTCCGTTGATTGCGAGGGACAAATGACAGATCAACTCGGTTTTTCAGGGCTTCGAATCACTTCCGTTCGGGTCCGGAATTTTCGTTCTCTTCGAAATGTTGAGACAACCCTTGAACATCTCACCGCCTTGATTGGCGAAAACAATTCGGGGAAGAGCAGCTTCATTGAAGCAATTTTCGCCGCGTTTGGTTCGGAACGAACGGCTTTTTCCGAAGCAGATATCTTTCTAGGCCGCCATCCTTCACCAAAAACTTGGAAATCCTGTTTGTGGCATCCGCAAAGGAAAAATAATTGGAGTAAAATATCAATAGAACAAATTTTTGGAGGTCCATATGCTGACCGAATTAAAAATAAACGGTTATAGAGGGTTACCTGAAAATAACCGAATTCCTGCCTGAATACGCAGGAAAAATGAGTTTCTATCTTTCCGCCGTTGACGATCTTCTCCGACACAAGGAAGACGCTTCAAGCATCGGTCTCATTTTATGCAAAAAAAAAACAAGCTGGTGGTTGAATATGCCCTGTGCGTGACAAGCGAAAGCCCATAGGAGTCTCAGAATACAAACTCAAGGGAACAGAAACCCTCACTGCACGATTAGCAAAGAACTTCCCCGCCATTGAAGAATTGGAAAAGCAGTTGTTAAAATGACAAGTGAGAATCAGAACGAGGGGATCTTTACTTTCTCACGTCGGTTGACGCACCAATCAGGGAAATGTTATAGATTTTGTTGATGCGAAATGCCGAATTTTTCACCAACGCCGATGGCGTAACCGAATGCGTTCTTTGCCCCAATCATTGCAGGATAAGCGAGGGAAAGCGCGGAAGATGCCTCGGAAGAGGCCGTCAAAACGGTTCCATGATTTTATTCAATTATGCGCAGGTTGTTTCCGCTCATCTCGATCCGATTGAAAAAAAGCCGCTTTACCATTTCCATCCCGGGAAAGGAATTCTTTCCGTGGGTACGTTCGGATGTAACCTGAAATGCAGGTTTTGTCAGAATTTTGAAATCTCTCAAACCGAAGTTCCGGGGGAGACGGTTTCGCCGGCGCGACTTGCCGACTGGTCAGCGTCTTTACCCGAAAATCTTGGAATCGCTTTTACCTACAACGAGCCCGGCATTTGGTATGAATACATTATGGACGCCGCACCGCTTCTTAAAACGCGCGGCCAAAAAATCGTTTTGGTAACCAACGGCTATCTTGAGAATGAACCATGGAAAAACCTTTGTTCCGTCGCCGACGCCATGAATATCGATTTAAAAGCCTTTAGTTCCGCTTTTTACGCGAATCTTTGTTCGGGCAAGCTTGAGCCCGTAACCCAAAATATCAAAACCGCCATGGAAAAAGGCGTTCACGTCGAGATTACGAATCTCGTGGTAACCGGAGCCAACGACGAATCCGACGACTTTCACAAAATGGTCGATTGGCTGGCAACCATATCATCGAATATCCCGCTGCATCTTTCCCGATATTTTCCCCGATATAAAGAGACAGCCCCCGCCACTGATCCGGGGAAGCTCGAGGAATTTTACGACATCGCCCGCAAGCGTCTCAATTTCGTCTATATCGGGAATCATGCAACATCGTCGGGGCAAAATACCGTCTGCCCGAAATGCGGCACGACTTGGATAGAGCGAAAAAACTACTCGGTATCCGTAATGGTACAATCTTCCGTTTGCCGATGCGGAATTGAAATTGAAATCGCGGGATTGGGTCGATGGGCAAAGAGATAAATTCGGAATCTCAACACAACATTTCATTTGACTCGCGACGAAACTTTGATTGGGGACCCCCGATCGGCTTGGTTTCAGATCGCATGAAAGAGGCGGCGCTCTATGTTTTTGTGTTTCTAATCCTGGCCGGTTGCGGCTGGTTTTTATTCGATTCGACGCGTGAAATTAAAACCACCCCCGACGTGGTCGATACGAAGGCCGAGCAGATGGAAACAAAACATCTTCAAGAGCCGATCCCGCCGAAGCCCATAGAGCAAAAAAAGCCGGCGCCTCAGCCGGAACCGACGCCAAGCGTTCCCGCCAAAGCAACCTTCATGGTACAATTGGGAGCTTTCGCCGACGAAGAAAGTACCAAGGAGACGCTTGATCGTTTGAAAAAAAGCGGATTTACGGCATCAACAAGCGCTCCCGACGAGCAATACGAAATGTACCGGCTTTTCATGGGGCCTTTTGCCGACGAGGCCGAAGCCGAATCTTTGTCGCGAAAATTAAATGAATTGGATTTTCCGTGTTTTGTGATAGAATCACCTTGAAATAAATCAGGGAGATGTGATCGTGAGTATCTTGAAAATGAAAAAGGAAAACTTCAGTTCCCTGCTGTTTCTCCTGCCGTTTCTTCTCCTTTTCGGAATTTTTCTTCTCTTTCCAATAATTTATTCTTTTTTTCTCAGTTTCTACGGATCTCCGAAAGATTTCAGCTTATCCAATCTCGAATGGGTCGGGATTTCGAACTACGTACAAATACTCGGAATACATCAGACGCCCGCCGGATGGAAACTCAACGATCCTTCGTTCTGGTGGTCGCTCGTTGTAACCCTATTTTACGGCGGAATCAGTATTCCGCTCGGCATTGCGGCTTCACTCGGTTTGGCGATTCTGCTGAACAACAAATTGGCGGGAAAGAATTTCTTTCGAAGCGCGTTTTTCCTGCCCAATGTCCTGGATATGCTCGTGGTCGGTGTCATATGGGGTTTGATCTATGCCCCCAAATACGGAGCTCTAGCCCAGATTTCAACGATATTTCTTGGAAAAGACAACTTTCTGAATACGACCGGCCTGCTGGGAAGCGGACTTACCGCGCTTCCCGCGGTTGTAATCGCCATGATTCTCAAAGGAGCCGGATTTGGAATGATCCTTTTCCTGGCCGCCCTTCAAAACATTCCGGAGGCCATTTACGAAGCGGCCGACATCGACGGCGCCGGCAAATGGGAACAATTCCGGCTCATTACAATTCCCTTGCTTAAACCGATTCTTATCTTCATGGTCATCACCGGAGTAATCGGATCTCTCAACGCCTTCACCGAAATCTACGCGATGACATCAGGCGGCCCCCAAGTGGTTGTCGGCGGAGAAACTCTCGGAAGCACATCCGTTTCCGGATACTACCTGTACAAGCAATTCGAGGGGGGAAAATACGGCTACGCCGCCGCGATATCGTATGTTCTCCTGATTCTTACTCTTATCGTCACATTCCTTCAGCAGAAGCTATTCTCCGCTGAGCATCGTTAGGAGGATACGAATGAAAAACATGTCTCCGATTCGCATCGTCGGTTTCGTCGCACTCCTGGCGGTTCTCATGACTATTTCCGTAGGAATTTTCGGGCAATTGCTGAAGTTTGGAACGATGGTTGTCGTCAGTTTTACGCATCAACCCGTCGTCAATCCCAAATTCCCTCCGGCATCCGATTTGAAAGCATTTCAACAAATCATCAACAAATTTTTCGAGGCGTACAATTCCAGCGACCCGGGTAATACGATAGAGCATCTGTCGAGTTCGTCGACACTGGAAAAGACAAAAGAAGCCTTCGCTTCGGGTTTTGTCAAACGATACCAAAATGATTTCGGACTAAGCCTTTCCGGTACTGTTAACAAAGAGGAGTCGTTTGTACAAGATTCTTCCCTCGGCGCAAAAATCGTCTATCGTACCATTTTTGATAAAGAAAAGAAGGGAAACGCCGACTTCGAATTCGTTCGGGAAGGCGAGGTCTGGAAACTCAAGACGGTCGATTTCACGCGCCTCCGGACGACCATGGACAAATCGGGTAAGTTCGTTCAAGGAGCCGCTTTTTCTATTTCATATTTGATCATTGTGGTCGTGATTCTCAAATGGCTCAAGACTCCTGTTGCACGCCGATATGATTTTTTAAAAATGCTCTTTCTCTACGAAGCCTTGGTAATCGGAGTAGTCGTGGTCATGTTCCCCTTCTTCTGGATGTTCTCTACGGCTTTCAAAGCCTCCGGAACGGAACTGATCTTCAACGAAAAAAATCCTTTCGATATCGTTCCGAACGAGCCGACGATCAACAATTTCAAACGCGTCCTTAAAATGGACCCGGAGCAGGAAGCGCAAACCGACCCGATCGAGAAAAAAAATAATTTCAGTACATATTTCGTCAACAGTCTCCTTGTTGCCACGACAGCCGCTTTCTTTGTGACACTGCTGTCGGCCATGGCGGCTTACGTCTTTTCGAAAAAGGAGTTGCCTTACAAAAATGCATTGTTCGGCTTCTTGCTCGCGACCATGATGATTCCAGGCTTAATGTTCATGGTCCCGCAATTTTTCATGATCTGCAAAATGGGTTTGTGCGGAACGAAACTCGCTATGTTTCTTCCCCATCTCGCCTCCGTATTCGGTGTCTTCATGCTCAAGCAATTCATGGATACCATTCCCAGTTCTCTTCTCGAGGCCGCGCGGATAGACGGCGCTTCCGAATGGCAGGTTTTTTCGGTCGTGATAATTCCGCTGGCCATGCCGATCATCCTTACGCTTTTTCTGTTGACCTTCTTGTTCCATTGGTCCAATTTTCTCTGGCAACTCATCGTCACGGATTTCGCCAACCCTCTAAGCATTACGCTTCCCGTAGGCTTGGCTTTGTTCCGGGGCCAGTACACATCAGAGATCGGACAGATCATGTCCGCGTCGTGTTTTTCCATCGTTCCCATCGCCGTGTTGTTCTTGATCGCCCAGAAATATTTCATTGAGGGAATGACACAAGGCGCGGTGAAGGAATAAAAGGTTCAACATATGAAAAAAAATCCGATGTTTATGGCATTCGCGGTCTTTTACGGCTTGTTGTTGATCCTCTCCTGGAACCAGGTCGTCAGTCGCACTCCCGACGGACGAACCGTATTGGCATTTTGGCACACATACGGCGACGAGGAAACATCGATTCTTAAGGAAATCATCACCGAATGGGAAAAGAAGCCGGAAAATGCAGGCTGGGCCATCAGGGCTATCCGCCTTCCCTTCGACGGCCATAAACCGAAGCTTCGAACCGCCCTTACGGTAGGCCTCGGCCCGGATATGGCGCGCGTCGATTGGTCTTTTGTCGCCGAGCTTGCCCGCAAGAATTCTACGGTCGATTTGAGTGAATTCGGTTTCGACAAGATCAAGGATCAATACGTCCCCGGGCCTTTGCAGACAAATTTTATCGACGGAAAGTACCAGGGCTTTCCCGAGCAGACGAACTGTCTTGCTCTTTACTACAACAAGACCATGTTTCGAAAAGCCGGTCTCGATCCCGATCGACCTCCGAAGACCTGGGATGAATTCATTGAGATGGGAAAGAAACTTACCAACAGTGATAAGGGAATTTTCGCCTTCGGAATGGACAATTCCGTCTGGTTTTCGCTTCCCTTCTTCAACACATTCGGTGCGAAGCTGATTTCCGGAGACGGAACGAAATGCCTTCTCAATTCCGAGGAAGCGGTAAAAGCCATTCAATTGAAAGCAGACTTGTTTCTCACTCATAAAATCGAAGCCGGCGCATGGAGAGCGGGAGGCACGACCCCCGAGCAAGGGTTCCAAAACCAGCTCTACGCCATGATCCTTTCCGGACCTTGGAACCTTCCGAAATTCATCAATTCCAAGATCGATTTCGGAATCGGCTTGATCCCGGCCGGCCCGAAGGGAACTTCCTCCAACGTCGGCGGCAACAACGCCGTCATATTCAAATCAAGCAAATATCCCAAGGCATGCTATGACTTCCTCGTGTATTTTACGTCGCCTGAAGTTCAAGCACGTTGGTGTCAAAAGCTAAGCCAAATCCCCGTCAATATGAAAGCCTACGATCTTGTAAAATTCGAGGACAAGAATCTCAACGTCTTTTTGGAACAAATGAAAACGACGGTCGGAAATCCCGTCGTGACAAGTTTCGAAATGCTTGAGAATGTCGTAAACCCCGAACTGGAAGCCATTTTAACCGGGCAAAAAACCGCTTCGGAAGCGATGCGTGATGCTTGTCTCAAGGTCGAAACGAAAGTACTGACTCAGTAAAACCGATTGAGATGATTCTAGGAGTCGGTGTTGATATTGTCGAGAACGATAGATTCGAGCAAGCGGTAGGACAACACGGGCCACGGTTTCTCAACAGGATTTTTTCGCATGAGGAATTAAGCGAGCCAGCCGCCGAGAACCGCAACACAACCGGGTGGGCGGCACGCTTTGCCGCGAAGGAAGCGGTTTTCAAAGCAATGTCGTTTTCAGGTTTCATGGCATGGCATTCCATAGAAATTCTGAACGGTAGGAACCCTTTTCCCTCGGTCGTTTTAAAAGGCGACTTCAAGACGCACGCGGATGCTTTCGCTCCATGGAAATTCCACCTCTCGATTTCCCACTCGCGCGATTCCTCGGTAGCCGTAGCAATATTCGAAAACCTGCCGGAGCAAAATTGCACGAAATTTATGAAATCATTGCCGTGAGCCGATTATATGGGGGATTAGCAAGCCATCGCCGAAGCGTAATCCACCGTAAACTGAATGGAATTTGGCGATTTTTTGTGCGATTGCCCTGGAAACCTTGAAAGATTGTTGATTTGAATGTGTGATTGTGGTAATCTTCAACTAGATGCGCCCATAGCTCAGCTGGATAGAGCGTTTGCCTCCGGAGCAAAAGGCCAGAGGTTCGAATCCTCTTGGGCGCGTTGTTTGTTGGAATGGAGCAATTGGACCTGTGCAACACACCGGAACGGCGGGTTGGCGATATGTTTTTTTGAGTGGGATAAATTATGACGAATAAACACGTAGACCGATTTAACCTTGCTGCTCAGGACTACAAAACGGATAGATGTCCCGTCCGAGCTCAGTGTGCGCAAAAAGCCTTGGATCTTCTTGAACCACGGATCGAGGATGTAATTCTTGATGTCGGATGCGGCCCGGGGACTCAAATCGTTAACCTTTCGCAATTAATAAAATCCGGATACGGAATTGACCCGGCAGAACAAATGATTCGACGGGCAAAGCAATCAGCCGTGAATTGTCCTAATATAACATTTTACGTCGGAAGTGCGGAGATTCTCCCACAACAAATACATCATGTCGGTATTAACAAGATTTTCTCCAACTATGCATTACATCATCTATCTGATACCGCAAAACGCCATTCAATACGGAATTTGGCATCATTCCTTCCCGACAACGGCATGATTGTCCTTGGTGATTTGATGTTTAGCGATAATCCCGACAAACACAAAGCCCTATTTGATATCGTGGGATACGGACCAGACTGTGATACACCATCGCAACTATCATTACTTGAAGATATGTTTATTGAGGCAGGACTTTCACCTCGGACTCACATACTTAACCCGCTCGTGGCGGTCATCGTAGGCAAGAAAACATAACGGATTGAGCCTGATAAACGGCCCGGATAGATATGAAATTTCCAAACAATTATTCGATATATATTTTGATATTTTTGGCAATTTTTGGAAAACAATTGATTAAACCCACATCCGCTGTAATTAATGGGATATCCATTTGCTCAGCCAATGCAACAAATTCGCAATCATAGGCTGAACATTTAGATTTGTTTATTAGATCTAAAACCTGAATTGAAGAAACTTGATATTCTGCCCCTTGCATATGATCTTCAACATTGGACATAATTTCTTGGGCTCGAACCAATGGGAATTCTTTTCTTCTCAAATGCCCTGCAAGAACATTTCTAAATTCTGAACGCCATAGAGTTGGGGCAATCCAGTTTGAATCTTTTTTTAATAATTTTTCTGACAATTCAGAAAAGTCGCCTGGAATCCAGAAATACGCCAAAATGTTAGTATCTACAACAATCATTTTCGACCCTCATTTTTGAACTCACATAACATTTCTTCGGTAAGATGAACTTTAAGCGTTTTTCGAAGGTTTCGAGCTTTTTCAATTAATTCATCAACTGCGCTTGGACTTAGACCTAAAGCCTTTTCTAGGGTATTGATTATTTCGTTATTTAGACTTCTACGATTTCGTTCTGCTTGCTTTTTTAGTTCGGAATGAAGAAAACGTGGAACACTTTTTAAAGTAATTGTAGACATTGAAACCTCCACATCCAAAAGAATATAATATTGGAAGTTTATCAAATTGTAATCTGAAGGTCAAATCCATAATGGAAGCATTATGGTTGTCGTTGAGGTAGGTGGATAGAGCTTTGGTTTTATCCGGTCTTTCAGGGTGGAGGAAAGTTGATTTTCGATCGCCGGTTGTTGATCAGGAAGGGATGACGCTTGAGCCTCGATTCATACTCGGATCGGACAGCCGTGCGCAGGAAGACCAGGGAATCCTTCCTAGAGGAAGCTCCGGACCTGCAGGCCACTTCGACTTCGTAGAAACGCATTCCAAGCATCTCTCTGGGTAAAATCGAAAATGAGGCCACATTCGTACCCAAGATTCGGGACGTCTGGGTTTGCGACGATTCCGTCAAAAGCGGATGGTATTTCACCGTACGAGTCAGCGTTTTCTTTGCCGCATCGTACTCGTAGCGAACCAGATTTACGGGATTCTCGTCATCCGGTGGTTCCTTGCCGGAGGAATCGATGGGAAAGACCGGGAATGAAAAGGAAAAGGTTGGACTGGCCGAGATCGGAATGAACCCGTATGCGGCTCCGGAACAAAGAGCCTTCAAATCCCGTAGGACTCTTTCGGAGATAAACCTTGCATTATCCAGAGCCTCCAGCTTTTCAAATCCCTTGGAGGCTGATCTTCCGCTGGAAACAATGAATCGAATGGTGGGAAGAAGGATCAGAGTTCCGATGACCACGACGATCATTGCTTCGACAAGCGTTGTTCCCAATCCGCGGATGCGATGGGCCTTCATCTTCTCAATCATACTCCGCTCCTACCAACTTCTCGAGAATGATGTTTCCCCGACGGATCGCATTTTCTGCCGGTTGAACCGTGACCCGGATCAAGAAAACCCGGTCTCCGGGAAAATGGATGATCTGGATCTTCCGCTCGAACTGCCTGTATTCCTCAGGATACTGAATGAAGGAGCCGTCGTCCAGAACCACCTTCCCCACGCGAACAAACGTTTCCAAGCCAAGCCTATCGGCAAGGGGGTTTTGCGGAGCCGTTTGAAGCGCCAGAAGTTTTTCATACCCCAGCCCGGAAACCCATTCCAAGCCTTCCTGAGCCAGTGAACGGGCAATCGTCTCCCGATAGGCATCACCGAAGCCCCGATTCGAGAAGGAAAAAAACGAGAACATCGAAACCACCGCAAGCGTCAGGAAGACCAATGCAATCATGATCTCGATAAGACTCAGGCCTAAACAAGCTCGGCATAATTTTCGACGGCTTTCCATCATGGATGGGAATCCTTCTCGTTCAATACTACCCCAAGCCTTCTCAATTGCCCTCCGACAGTGATCGAATAAAGATCGTCTCCGCGCAGAGAACTACTGTCATAGATGATCGTGTTGTTTTGCGACGAAGACATGGATTCCAGATTCAATCTATCGACCAGCAGATTCCCCAGAACATTCGCCTTCCGTTGGGAAAAGTTCACGGTTCCCCGGGGGCTGGTAGAGCTCATCGGGTTGAAATCGTATCTAAGCGCGACGAGAGAAGCTTCGATCTTCCCGGGAATGACGGTATTGGCAAAAATGTTCCCTTTCCAAGTGAAAAGAATGCAGGGTCCGTCCTCCGGGGAGTTTTTCGAAAAATTTCCCTCAATCCGGATATTTCCAAAGGAGATCAGAACGCCCTTTCCTTCATATTTCAACCCGTTCGGGATGACCAACCCGTTTTCCGAATCTTTTATAAAGTAGATTCCGTTGAGTTTCAGCACCTTTCCATCACAAAACGGACCATCGAAAAGTTCCTTGGAGTTCAAAAAATTGAAAGACCGGAGGAGCGAGGTGCTGAAGGGAAGGAATTGGGAAAACTCCGCGGGACCGGTCCGCCCGATCAATCTAGGGGTGGGAGGTATCGAATCAAGATGTTCCCCAGTCTCCATGAAGATGAATTTACCGGTCTTTTCGATCTCATCCGCCTTGGCCCCACCCAGAAAAATCTTTCCCTTGGCGTTCGAATCGGAATGTCCGATGGTAAGTGTTCCGTTGGCAACTGAAGTCCAGACTGCCGCAGGTTCGAGTTCCTGTTTCCCGTCACGTATGTAGAGAACGTAATCGTTGAGGGCACTGGAAGTATAACCCCTGTTCGTCCGTCCGCTCGGTTCGGATCGGAGACAAGCCACCTTCAGATCGAATTCGTAGGTGAAATGGGAAAGAGCGGAACCAGACTGGCTTGAAGACCCCAGGCCGATATGAAAGGTAAGCCTCATGGTACCCTGGTATTCGTTGCCGAAAGCTCCCTTTTTCTTGACAACTCCGACGGTTTCCAAAAGCTCGTTGTCGACGTTACGAATGCTGACAAGGCCGGAAAGGCTCCAACGCCCGGAGCCGGCAAGCCGATTAGCAATTTCCACGGTCCGGGGGAGATCACTCGCCGTTATTGCGACCGGAGAAGATTTGGGATTGAGAAGAAGGTTTTTGATCTCTCCGCCCTTGAATCGCTTGGAAACCAGCGTGGCCCGCCATTCGGCAAGGGCGCTTTCCGAAAGGATTCTGGCGGTTTCATCCCGGAAATAGACATCAAACGTATTTTTCGAATGGAGCGTCGAGAAGAGGAACCAAGCGCCGAAGGTACCCATGATGAAGATCAGAAAAAAGACCATGGGCAGGACGAAACCCTTGGTGGAGAAAAGAAATTTTTTCGCTGAAAACATGACCTACTACGCCGATCAGATGCACTTCTTCGAGTTTCTCAACTACGGGTTGGGAAATTTCAACGGATTGCCGGCGGATTCAGAACCCGGAAAATCCGGCAGAAAAAAAACCGAAGAAGCTTTCAGATCGAAAGCCTCTTCGGTTTCTGAACATTCAGTTTCCGGGGTTTTCCGACTGGGCATCAGAACTCTGGGAACCGCTGGTGAAACCGTGTTGTTTCAGGAGGGTATCCATCTTGCTCTCGTCATACCCAAGAACAAGGTCGCCGCAAATGTCAATGACGGGAACACCGCTGGTAGACAGCCCCTTGGCTTGCAACTTCGAAACCAATTCCTGGTTGGCGGAACTGTCCTTGCCGACATCCTTGTCGGAATAGGAAACACCTTTGGATTTCAGATAAGATTTCGCTTTGGTACACCAGGGGCAGGAAGAGGTTCCGTAGACGGTGACACTGCAAACATTCGTTTCTGTAGAAGTAGTGGTAGTCGCGACGGTCGCGGTAGGCTCTCCGCCTAGGAAGCCGTGCTTCTTGAGCAAGGCTTCGAGTTTCGCCTGGTCAAAACCCACCATCATGTCTCCGCAGACATCAATGATCGGGATTCCTCTAACTTCGATTCCTTTTTCCTTGCATTTTGCACGCGCTTCAGCATTGGCAGAACTGTCATTGTTCACATCTTTATCGGCGAAGGCTATCCCCTTCGACTTCAGGTATTCCCTGGTACTGATACAATTGCCGCATGAAGAAGACCCATAGAGGGTAATCTTACAGGAATTCTCGGTGGGTGCGGTTACAGCAGCTTCCGTGGTGGTTGAAGCGGTATTGGTCACCGTCGAGGTAGGGGTAGCAACGGTGGTCGTACTCGTGCTCGTGGTTCCTGAGGATCTTCCGAGGATGTCCTTGATTTGTTGGATGATGCTGGACATATCGCATCCCGAGAGCATTATCGACGCTGAAAAAATGAAGAGCAAAAACATACATCGAGAAAAATAATTCTTCATGATCTTCCTCCTCGTGCTAATTACCGGAAAATTTCTTTTCCTTCACTCAACTAAATTATACCCCAATACCCCCCGTAATACAACCCCTCTCCCGTTATTGTTCCGGAATTCGATGAAGAAACAGTTAGAGCCTGTTAGAAAATAACCGGATCGTTTGGTTGTTTTCTTATAGGCTCTTATGGCCGGAAATCCCGGAAAATTCGTTACAGTTGTTTGCTGACAAAGCCTTAAGGATTTTGCAGATTAGAATTCATAACCGGCAATTCGTACAAACCTGCGATTTCCTTTGAACGCTTTTTCCGTTTACACGGTGGCCGAAATATCTGCGGTGAGCCGTTTTCGCTCCTCATGATCTTCCGCCAAAAGAATATAGGCGTAATCACCCATGACCGGGCTATCCATCGGACAACTGAATACGAGATTTCGCCGGTATTTTTCCATTATCTCCTCATGTGAGAGTTTATAGGGTAATCGGTTAACACGACCGATATAAAGGCTGATAAGATCACGTGAACCGATGATCGGCTCCGAAAAACCATTCAACATGCGGGCATAGATTTCCCAGATATTGATGCCGTTCGCGTGATTAATCATATCCAGGGTCACGACGCCGGGCGGGCGGGAATTCATTTCGAGACCGAAATATGTTGATCCGACTCGGAAAAATTCGATATGAAAAAAGCGGCCCTTGATGCCGAATGCCTGAATCAACCGTGGCCCGAGCGTGTGAAATAACGTCGGAATATCACGACGGCGCAGATTATGGTATGACAAAACTTCTCCACCTACTATTTCAAGCAATCCATGGTTGACCGGGTGAATGGTGCTGAAAATCACATTACCGGCAAGATCAGCCAAGCCATCATAAGAAATAAGCTCGCGATCTTCATCTCCAATAAATCGCTCAATAAAATAAATCGTTTCCGGGTCACGATGGGCATAAAAAGTCTTAGCCTCCTCAATTGAGGAAATTTTATGCGTGTCGGAGGCACCAACCCCAATATCCGGTTTGGCAATAACGGTTTTCTCTTCCCGCAACAAGCTCAGCAAATGCGTTTCATCACGCATGATCTCCCCTCGTACTGTATCAACCCCTACCGATTGAAAAATCCCCTTCATCTTCGATTTGCAAATCAGGTTGAGAAGGTCTTCAGGGTGTGGACCGACAACGTTGAAATCCTCACGAATTCTGGCTTCAAGCGGAAGCCAATATTCATTGAATGATTCAACATGTTGCAAGCGACCACGTCGAGCAATGCAATCGGCTACGGTTCGATAAATCCGATCATAGCACTCATCGTCAAAATGAGCTTTTCCTGAATAACAATTCAAATCCAGATAGTGATAATCCGTAAGAGCGGTCAACAAATCAAGGCTGAGATTTTCCCGAAAGGCATCCCCGATGCCCATAACCTGAAAATCATTGCGAACCAAAGCCTCTGCAAAAAGATACAACCGCGGTGGATAATGAGGCGACAACATGAGAAAATTCTTCACGGACATTTTCCTTTATTTAAGTTTGCCCATTTAATCACAAATACTCTCCATTTTCATCCTTTTAGTCAGGGCAATCTTACGAAATTGAAACCAGCGTTAATTTCCACTCACGGTGTGTTACGAACCATGAGCAAAAGGACTTTCATGAACACCGCTCGACCTTCTATTGCTGCATTAGAAACATAGATGCGGATTATTTTACCTGCATTTTCAACATCAGCCGTTCCAAATGGCCCGTCAGAATCTTGGTGTTCACTTTTCCCTCCGAAGCGAGTTTCAACCAGATTCCCGCCGCCTGCTCAAACCTTCGATTCGATTCATGAATCATAGCTGCCAACACTGAGAGACCTTTTTCACCAATCGGTGCAATCAGAAGCTCAATATTTGGTGCATCCAAGCGTTTTTCACCAAGCAACAGCTTGGCTTCATTTTTTACCTTGGTCGAATCAAAGGTGAACAATGTCCAATCATCTATTGGGGAAAGTATCGTTTCATGGCGAAGTTTAATTGATTTAAAAGGTTTCTGATCATCAAACAATTGCAACTTATCAACTTTTTTAAAATTCGAGGTTGTCGTCTTAGGCAAACCAAGCCAGACTAATTCGCGCTCTCGTCGGATTTTTTTGGAAATACCAATCGCTTTCTTTTCGTCTTTCTTTTTTACACCCGCAATTTCCTGTTTTTCGGCTTCAACATCTTCGGCAACCCCCTCCAGTTCCTTTTTTAAAGTGGCCAAAGCAGTGCGTGAAGATCCCCCACTCTTTAAAAGCGAGTCTGGTCCATCCATTCCCGGACTAGGTGGATTCATCAATTCTCCTTCAATTATGTCATCGGGAAACAGAACGGATTTAGTCATCTTGTATTCATCACCGCTCCCAACGCTTTTATCGGGCGCCCTAGCCGGGCAAGCTTTGGACATTCCTGAGCCGTATGAAATTTTGTCCGCGGAAATCGCTCCAACCATTTTCAGGCTATTAGACCCAAGGTCCAGTTTGCCCACGAACGTTTCGACTTTTTTTACATCACCCGCATCAATCCCCTCAAACCTTTCTTCCAGAATCATGAAATTTTTCGGGCCATGGATCGTCAATTCGGAATCGGCAAAAAGATGAAGAAGTCCGAGAGTACTACCCGCATCAACATCAATTGAAACCGAAGCTGGAAGAACCTCGCCAAGAGCCGGTTGCCAAGAACTGGTCGCGATCCTTGCCATGATTCCTTCCCCGTCAATCTGCGTAACCATCGCGGTGTCCTTCGCATGACAGATCTGAATCATCGCAAGGCACAACATTGTCAAAAGGGATTTCCTGAAAAAGGTCTTATTCATTTTCACTCCTATGCGACGGATGGCATTGTTTCCGTCTTTTTCCCCAAAAGGGAATACAATTTCACGGTCTTCTCTTTTCCTCTGATACTCTGTTGGGCAAGAAATTTCCACTCAAATTCACCGCCGGCTTTTTCCACAACCGTTTCACTCGCAATAATATCCGTTCCGAAATCCTTATTCAAACTTTCCATCCTGGATGTGGTGTTTACGGTATCTCCGATCGCCGTAAATTCGGTCTTGCGCTCCGATCCGATGTTTCCCACAATCGTATAACCAACGTTCAATGCAACACCAACCTTCAGGTCGAACGAACCGGCCGCTTTTCTGATTTCTTCGCCCTCCACGAATTTTCTCATCTCATAGGCGGCCGAAACAGCGTCACGCACGAAGGATTCCTTTTCGATGGGAGCATTGAAAAAAGCCATCAGGCCATCTCCGAGAAATTTATCGACAACTCCGTCATGCTTGAGAATTATCTCGGTCAATCCCTTGAAATACTGGTTGAGAAACATGACCACTTCCGTCGGATCTCGACTTTCAGAAAAACTTGTGAATCCTCGGATATCGGAAAACATTACGCAGATGAGCTTTCTGTTTCCCGCCATGAACTCGTCCTTGGGACGATTTAAGATCTCTTTGATGACGGAATCATTCACATATCGACCGAAAACTTCCCTGATGCGTCTGCGGTCTTTCACGACAACCCGGTATTGTCTCGCGCCCTCGATAACCCCGCTTAAAATGATGAAAGCCAAAGGTTTTGCGAAGGGAAGGAGAAGCCCTTTCCCAAACGCCCATGTGCATGCCCAAGTCCAACCGGAACCGAGAATGAGAGTCGAAAAAGCTCCTTTCCGAATACCCCCGGCGAATGAAAACATCTGAAGGAAAAGAAGAATAACCAAAACCACGATGGTCAAAGAAATAGGCGGAAACTTGAGAAAACACCTGTTCATGATGTTTTCCATGATATTCGCGTGAACTTCCATTCCAGACATGGTTCCCGTTGGAACCTGCTTAATATCGGTGATGTCGACTTCCCCGACAAGGACGGTCTTTCCTTTGAACAAGGCTATCGAGCCGTTCTTTTCAATCGTTCCGTCGAGAAAATCTTTAAAAGAAAACATTTTGTAGGTTCCCCGAGGACCCGCGAAATTGATCCTGCCCTCCCGGTTTCCAACCAGATTCGGAAAGGGGGTGCCATCAACCAAAAGCTTCCCTGTGGGTGAAATTTCGAATGTGCTGCCGCAAGACTTTGAAACTGCGGTAAGCCCGATGGCTTTCATGAATCCTTCACGATCGGCATGCTTGGAAAAAAGCTCAACCGATCTTATCGCGCGATCCTCATCCGTTATGATGTTGAAATACCCGACTTGATCGGATGGAACGGTCCTAACGATCGGATTTCGCATCCGCATCGTTTGCCCGGATTCATAGGCAAGGCCAAGAAAAACCATCGGCCCCTTTTTTTTCGATTCATAGATAGCGGCTCTCAGAGGCTGATCAAAGCTCATCTGATTCAGAATGTTGGGAGGAATTACAATTCCCTTCTGATTGAGGAAAGAAGCAACGAATTCCCTGAACACTTCGTCGGGATTCGTGGGAAAGACGATATCGAAAATGACCCCGGAAGCCAAAGCAGAACCCAATTTCCGGATGAAATCCGCGTAAAGACTACTCCAGAGAAAACTGGGACGATTAGCGTAATCTCTGGTATCCTGGTCAATTCCAACGAGTATGATATTATCGGCGGGTTTTCGCGGACCTCGCTGGGAAAACCGCCAGTCAATGCTCCATCTTTCCAAATCATCAACCGAGTTGATGAAGGGCAGAATTACAAGGAGGAGCAGGCTGAAAATCAGGAACGTCTTAAAATATTTTTTTATTTCCATTAAGGCCTTGTCGGCAAATTACTGTAACGAATTTCTGGAATTTCCGGCCGTAAGACCCTATAAGAAAACAACCAGACGATCCGGTTATTTTCCAACAGGCTCTAAGATGAAATTTTGCTTCTCGCGGGTAAGTATAGATAGACATTATTGAAGTGTCAAACCAATTTTGGTTATAATTAGAAGTTGATTTCTCTTGTTAAGAAAACGCCCTTTGATCTATAATTCGAACCGAAGAAGAGGATGATTCGCATCGCAGGAACCATGTAATGCAACCAAAGTTGTGAAGTTGCTTTCAAAAAACACATCAAAGATTTCCCCTGAAAAATATTCAGCACGGTAGGATAACCGGTTATGCAAATGAAAGAAATTCCAAATACCATAGGGCTCAGGACGACTATCGGCGCAGATTACGAATTCGTCTATCAAGTAAAAAAAGCGGCACTGGGGGTCTACATAGACCAAATATGGGGATGGGATGAGGATTTCCAACGAGATTATCATCGTAAAGAATTTATACCTTCGAAAATCCAGATAATTACCTTCAATGCAAAAGATGTCGGCTGGCAAGTTGTCAATAGAACCCCTGACTGGATATATATAGTCGACATCGTTATTTTGCCGGAGTTTCAGCGCAAGGGTATCGGTTCTGAATTGATTCGCCGCATTATGTGTGAGGCCAAAGACAAACACATACCCGTTCGACTTGGCGTATTCAAAATCAATCCGGTCCGAAGCCTATATGAAAGACTTGGCTTCTCGGTTTTTCACGAGACGGAGACTCATTATGAAATGGAGGCATTTGCATGATAACAGCAACAGTCACGAACAAATTGAATAATGGGAAAAAGCGTTCCATGGTAAGCGACATGGGTACCAAACGTTTTCCGTCCTGTTTTGACAGCAGGGTTGAGAAGCAACCAAAATGATTTAGTTCATCGTAGAAACCCACGCCCTCTGGGCGTGGTCAGAGCCGTATGGCTCTGCCGGTTTTTGACAAGATAAACTCCTTGGAGTTGTCTGCGGAGCAGACAGGTCCAAGGAGTTAA
>Ga0209749_1001709_pt1 | contig 17788 bp, 20 predicted proteins | sample EPASupsiteSAE347_FD_187267 | JGI IMG/M metagenome (GOLD analysis project Ga0209749, IMG submission 187267) | Bioremediated contaminated groundwater from EPA Superfund site, New Mexico - Sample SAE3-47 (SPAdes) (version 2) | ecosystem: Environmental > Aquatic > Deep subsurface > Groundwater >... | reverse complement strand
TATGATTATCATTAATATTTAAATTTTGGGTTGAGTATCGGACATTATAATTCAGGAAGTTTCAGAAGAAAAATAGGATTTTGATTGGGTGGCTGAATAGTTACAAAGAAAGTAGGGAATTAAGAAAGAAATGAGAAGATCCATGAAAATTATCGCAATTATTCCAGCGCGAGGCGGAAGCAAAGGCGTAGTAAAAAAGAATATCCGGTTGCTAGCAGGAAGGCCACTTATTCATTATACAATAGAGGCCGCCAAACACTCAAAACATATCAATAATATAATCGTGTCAACTGATGATGAAAATATAACCGAGGTAGCATCAGTTGAGAGCGTCGCTGTAATAAAGCGACCTGCAGAACTATCAAGCGACGAATCTCCAACAATTGAGGCAGTCCTTCATGTCATTAATAAATGTAAGATAGAGGGATTAAATCCCGAAATCGTCATTTTACTTCAGCCCACATCACCATTCCGGACATCATCTGATATTGATGCAGCTTTAGATATTTTTTTACAAAACGATTGTGATTCGGTAATAAGTTTTGTAGAGACAATTCACCCACCTTATTGGAATATGGTAGCGAATGGACCTTATTTGAAGCCCCTATTTGATCAGGAATCTCTCAGAATGAGGAGGCAAGATTTGCCGAAAACATATCTCCCAAATGGTGCAATTTATGTCGCATCTGCTGAAACCTTAAAACAGACACATTCATTTTATACCCCTAAAATAAAACCATATATCATGCCTGCTGAAAGGAGCTTAGATATCGACAGTGAGTTTGATTTGTTGTTTGCTGAAGTATTAATGAAACATGGTGTAAGTCATGATTAACTCAATACAAATAACAAACAGAATGATAGGATCGGGGCAACCCTGTTTTATTATCGCCGAGGCAGGGGTGAACCACAACGGCAACGTGGACATCGCTAAACAGCTCATTGATGCAGCAGTAGCAGCAAGCGCGGACGCTGTAAAATTTCAGACGTTTCATGCAGATAGTGTCGTTACCTGCACTGCCGAAAAGGCCGAGTATCAAAAATCAACAACCTCATCGAATGAGTCCCAATATGATATGATAAAGAATCTGGAACTCTCTGATGGTATCTTTCAGGAACTGTCAGAATATGCAGATCGCAAGGGGATCATATTTTTATCGACCCCGTTTGATGAGGAAAGTGTCGATCTACTTGATCGGATCGGTGTACCAGCGTTCAAAATACCATCCGGAGAAATTACTAACTTTCTTCTATTGAAAAAGATCGTAGAGAAAAAGAAACCGCTTATTCTATCTACCGGCATGGCGACACTTGGTGAGGTTGAAGATGCAGTAAATTTTCTAAAAGCAAATGGCGGAGAAGAGATTATTCTCCTTCACTGCACTACGAGTTATCCTGCCCCGATACACTCAGTAAACCTGCGTGCAATGGAGACTCTTCGATGTGCGTTTCAGGTGCCGGTAGGATATTCGGATCATACTGAAGGGATCATGATTCCTATTGCAGCAGTCTCTATGGGCGCGCAGGTCGTCGAAAAACACTTCACGCTGGATAGGTCATTATCTGGCCCTGATCACCTGGCCTCTCTTGAGCCTCAGGAATTGAAAGCGATGGTTGTGGCGATTCGAGAAGTGGAACATGCTCTTGGAAACGGGATTAAGGGGCCGACGGAAGAAGAGGAGGCAATAAAGTCAGTTGCCCGGAGGAGTGTCGTTGCGCGATGTGATATAAAATCAGGAGATATATTGAATGAGAATAATATAGCTTTAAAAAGGCCTGGAACAGGAATCCAACCGCAATTCATCCGTTATATTTTAGGTATGAGGGCGCGTAGGAACATCAAGCGAGATGAAATATTACAATGGGATGCATTTACATGGAAGGGAATGAACGAATAAGAATACTTCGCAGTGCGGTAGGTAGTATGCCTTCATGGGGCATAATCAATGAATTATTTAATTTTAAAGTGGATATAATAGGAATGGATTCGAATCCTAGGTCTTTCGGGTTATATAAATTAAATAAAAGTTATGTTGTCCCTCGCGGGGATCATCCTGATTATTTAGGATGTATCAAAGATATTGTGAAAAATGAGATGTGTAATGCAATCCTGTCAGGACCTGAAGAGGAAATTCTCTGTCTTTCTCGAAACCGCTCGCTTTTTGAGGAGATGAACTGTATCTTGTTGATGCCGGATTATGAGAATGCATTCATATGTGCAAATAAATATAAGGCAGATTGTTTTTTTAAGGAAAATGGCATCCCTTCTCCTGCTATATTCACGGATATTGAATTAATAAAATATCCTTGTCTCATCAAACCTTCATTTGGGAGGGGCGGATCCGATGTATTTCAAATAAATAATAAAAATGATTTTCAATTTTTTTATGAAAAAGTGAAAGATCCCGTTATTCAGGAACTAATACGGGGAGAAGAATATTCAGTTGACATTTTGGCTGATCGGAAGGGGAATGCATTATCAATTGTGCCGAGGTTACGAATTGGTATTGATTCAGGAATCTCCGTAAAAGGGGTAACCGTTTTAGATCATGAGATTATTACTTATTGTGAGCGGATTGTAAAAAAATTGAGGTTATTTGGTCCATCATGCATTCAGTGTATTAAGAATCCTGACGGAATCTTCTTTTTCGATATCAACGCTAGATTTGGGGGTGGCTCAATTCTATCGATCAAAGCCGATCCAACGATCATCCCGAATTTACTAAAATTAATAAAGAATGAAGAACCCATCCCTAGTACGGGATTTACTGAGGGACTTATGATGCTACGTTATTATTCTGAGGTTTTTATCAAAGAAGCGGATGTGATAAGATAAATGGAGGCAGTAATTTTCGATCTAGACAACACATTATATGATATATCTCAATACAATTATGGAGCATTTCGTGATATTTCGCAATATATTTCATCGAAATATACTCTTTCGGACGATATGCTTTACCGCAAACTTGTCGAAATCTGGCACAATCGCACAAGTTTGTACCCAAAATTATTTGATGAATTTCTGGGTGAGTTAAACTTAATTAACGAATTAGAAGAAGTTATTAAAATTTTTAACGCCTATAATGGAGATCTTCAAACTTATCCTGATGCTATTCCGACTCTGAAGCAATTAAAAAAATTTAAATACAAACTTGGACTAATAACAGATGGAAATCCTCAAAGGCAAAAAAGGAAAATAAAATTATTGCATCTCAATCAATATTTTGATGTGGAAATTTTTACATCCTTGTTGCAGCATCCTAAACCTTCCGAAATACCTTTTTTTCGAGCAGTTAGTGAATTAGATGTGCGTCCTGAGAATGCGTGCTATATAGGGGATAATCCTGTCATAGATTTTGAAGGTGCAAAAAAAGCAGGTTTGATAACCATACGGTTGCGAAAAGGAGAGTTTTTAAATATCGCCTCTCAAAATTATGTAGAGTATGAAATTAATCAAATTGCTGAACTGATTGGGATCTTCAATGGTTAGGAAAATCGGAGTAATTACTGGAACCCGAGCTGAATACGGAATATTAAAACCATTATTGAGTTTGCTTGATCATTCAAAAAATTTTCGCTTAGAACTCTTCGTAACAGGGTTGCATCTCCTCGATTGCTAATATCACTATTATATAATTTCATAATGTAGATAAGATATTATGAGGATGCTTACCCATAGACTCTTGATCCACCATTATCATATATCTCAGACTCGTTGATTAAGAGATTTTTAACGCTTTTTGTAGAAATAGTCTCGAAACCTGTATAGATTTTATCAAGAACGACATTGTTATAGCCTAAATATACGTAATCGTTCAATCCAATTGGAGGCCTATACATGAAAAATGTGATACCATTCCATCCAATTTTAACTGGCCCAGAGTAAAATCGTTGCGCTCCATCAAAGTCGGAATATACTTGAGAGTCCGGCCTCATTTCCTTTACCATCCATTTAGATGATAATATCTCAGTTTCATGTACAAAAAAATGGGCGTATTCTGGGCCGAATGAATTGAAAACGAGAGATCGAGATTCTCCTGTTGCCTGGTAAACCAAGTAATTAGAATTGGCAAGATGAAAAAGCAACACTGTCAATAATAATAAGTTCAATGTTTTACGCCTATTTCCAGCGATCGCACAAATACCCAGTATAAAAGGAAGACTTAATAGGACCATCGCCTGTGTCCAAAGTCGATCGGCTGTATACTCTCGAGAGAGAACTGGCATAAGAATCATCGCCGCGAGGATTGCAGCACTTAGTATCAGCATCCCAAGGTGCTCATTTTCTAGTTCTTCCGATAATACTTTTAATCTAATCCCTTTGGCTCTTGTATAAATAAGGCATGTCAATCCAGTGGCAATGATCAAAGCAACGAGATAATGACTCGCTGAAAATAAAATATCACCTATACTTTTAGCGCCAACACCCATCACTTTAAGCGTTCCTTGGTGCCTTGATTCCTCGATAAAAAAGCTGCCCATACTACGGAGCAAGCATTCTACAACTCGTACCCCCTCTTTGAAATTGGCATCACTGACCTGCGCATACCAAATAAAAATCAAAATAACAGAAATAAGCACCAGCCCTAGGCTGATTACATAGCCACGCTCTTGAAGGCGATTCTTCCCCAAATACCCCGCTACGAAACCACCTAATAATAACATAAAAAAGATGTATGCAGTACTATAGTGGCTGACTATCAAAGCCGCTATAAATATAAGAGAGAATATAATTTTACTAACTTTATTCAAGTTTTTACTGAATAGAACGAAGAGAAAAAGTGCAAAAAAGACCAATGCTATTGCGGTGCGAGGGTTGGACTGCGATGCCGTGGCAAAAGTCGCCTGAGACACAAAGAAGAAAGACGCTAAAAAGGCTAAACGACTATTTATATATTTAGCAGATATAAAATAAATTGCAACAGGTGTTATAGAATATATCAGTGCATAGACAATCTTATAAATGTATTCACTGTTAATATTAATTAAAGATTGGATCACGGGGGGCAGTATAACGACACTTAAACAGGCATTAATAGGACTTGTGATGCTGCTTACATCCCAGTAAGATGTTGCGAGCGTCTTTTGGAACAATAAAAGTTCACTATGTATATCATAGCCCAAAATATGCTCTGACCTCATGGAGTATATCAAGAGCAGGGCCAGCCCAATCGCCCAGCATGCCGTTGAGTATACGAACGATTTTCTCTGCTGCGTCAAGGTCAGTAAAGCTACATAAACAGCTATGCCAACATAGACACCAAGTACAAGATAGTTGTTGTTATAGGTGTTCATTAAATAAGCGCCCAATACAGCTAATATGGGAAATAAGAGAGATAGAAGAAGCAGAGGTTCTCGAAATAATATTTTAATTTGCTGCGCACTAATCTTTATAGGAGCAGGATTTCTCGACCATGCGATAAATGCAAGAATTGCAACACCTGCAACAGATGCAGGCAACAAAAAGGTTAATGATAATGGTGCTTTGAACCCTAGATCGAAAAATATCCAATTAACTGCAACACCCATAAACATAAGATAGGCAGTGCTTAAACCCACCGAAAGAATAACCTTCTCCCAGAACTCCAGGCGATTTGAGCCAATTTTTAGAATTAGCCATCCAGGAAATATTAAAAATGTAAAAAAAGCAGATATTTGTCTCAAATACTGAATATCATAGACTACTAAGAAGATACATACTACTAGGCCGATTATAAGCAATAACCATTGAGATCGTCCAGACGAGACAAGCTTGATCAAGGATGCTCCGATTATGATTTTCGTCGGTTTTCATAAGTCTTGCATGAAAAATTTGTCATGCTGGTTTAGCTAATTCAGAGTGGATTAATCTCTCGTATTTATCTTTAAAATAAAATCTGTAAATCCCCAAGCTTTGAGAGTCGTTTTTTGGATAATATTACCCTGCACATAATTATCTTTTAGCTCTATGATAACAAAACCACACTCACTAAATAATTGTTTTAGTTCAGATCTTGTATAAAAACACACCCTTAAACCCAATTGGAAATCAGGAAGAGGTATCCTTAGTCCTAAATAATTCTGAACATCAAGCAGATGGAATAAAACATTCCTAACAAATGTAGTAATAAAATAGCTTTCGTAGAATGTTTCTGAAATTATTAAATATCCATTATGATTAAGATGCTTTTTAAGCTCAAGCAAAGACGCCTTTGCTAAGCTCCTAGATGAAGCTATTGTTCTGGCTGCGAGATGATGTAGTACAAATCTCATGAAGATAAAATCGAATTCCTCAGAATCTACTAGGTTTAATTTATCAGGAAGGCTTCCTTGTCTTTTGCTAATGCAAGGATCTTCACATTGTGATATCAAGTTTTCAGATGGCTCTAATAGAGTAACTTCAGCTTCTGGGAAATTCTTCTTTAGCAAAATGCAAAAAGATCCATCTCCACCACCTACATCCAATATTTTTATTTTTAAATTGCGCAAATATTTGCGATAGAATGGATATAAAGCACCGCCATTTGTGCTAGCATCTTTGTAAATTTGACAGTTTTTATTAAAAAAATCTATGTTTTTATTTATAATGTCATTTTCATTAATAGAAGTCAACCCCATCCCAATTTGCATTTTGAATAAGCAAATAAATATAGATCAATTTAATTAATAGTAGACTTTCAATTCTCTATTTTCGAGCCCTGAGAATTATCTCTGGCCGTGTTCCCAGTACCACTGCGATTCTCATGTGTCACCCTGCCCAAGCTGAAAGTCTCCGCCCTCGCCCTCCTGGAGGCATCCATCCGTCTCATGGATTGATCAATCAGCCTGGAGATGGCATGCAGAATAATACCGGTAAAAGCCATGAATGACCCTGCCAGAGTAATCAGTATCATCAGCATGGTCAGGCTGAGCTGCCCGCACTGATAAAAGACCCTGAGCAGCTCCAGACCTATGCCAATCCCCACCGCCGCAAATATCATCCCCGGCAGTGTGAAATAAAACAGCGGCCTTCGCAGCTCCATATCCTGCAGCAAAATCAGCAGCACCTTGACATCGTGGCTCACAGGGTTCTGCTTCGAGGCCTTTTCCACAGCGTAGCTGCAAGTGAATCATCACCTCTCCTACCTTCGGCCTGTTATCCTTGGCATGAAGAAGTATCTCAGAGCCGGCAGATATGCCGTCGTCATCGATACAAATGCAGTCTATCACTCGCTTTCCGTTGGCCCGAAAGCCGCTCTGGGTGTCTGTGACGGAAAGACCCCCCAGGAAGTTGGTGGTGAAATCCAGCACCTTCATGCCGACCTTGCGATAGCTGGGAACCTCCTGACCGTTGCCGTTGCAAAACCGCGAGCCTATGACCAGATCCACGCCTCTGTCCGGAGGAAGCAAGATATAGCCTCGCTGCGGTTTGGTATTTGGGATGGATTAGTAGTATGCATGGGAAGGTAACCTTTCTTTATGGCTTTGAGAATTGGGGATTATAACCAGTGGTTTACGAAATCCAACCACAGAGCCACAGAGCGCACAGAGAACGAACGACGGAGACGACGATTACTAAAAGGCAATATGCTGTTCCTTTTCAAGAACTCATAATGAGGTAAATTGCGCGTCTCTGCGAACTCTGCGTCTCTGCGGTTAATAATAGTAGCTGAATAATTAAACGCTGGGGTTTACGGAATAGAATCACAGAGCGACAGAGCGCACGGAGAATGAACGAAAAGGAGACAACTATTTGCCTGGAATAAGTTGCTATCCTTTTCAAGTGTTAGTAATACGTCTCTGTGACTCTGTGGTGAAATTAGTAAGCTAGGCAGCAGCTTCCTCTGCGAATCTCTTGGCTGCAATGATAGTCAAACCGGTAAGCTTGCCTTCGTTGTCGTAATTTCTGACGATCCCATCTTCGTCCATCTCATGCTCTATGGAATTTGGGGGATAGGCGAAGCTCACATAAAGAACATCAGCTTCTTCATCGTAGTCAATCCAGACCTTCTTTATTGTGGAACTGACCACGTGCAAAATCCTCTTTATTAACTCTGCCTCGTCCATATTATCTCTTGCCTATAACTAATCGTCTTCCTCGGCTCTGGCCGCTAAAATTGCATCAGAGAGACTCATGGAATGCTTGGCTGCACTATTTCGAGCTAACTTCTGGTGAAAGTAGTATTAGATTATTCCTTTTTCTCTCAGAGCGGCTTTTACCTCGGCCATATCGTTCTTCAATTCAACGATATCATTTTCCAGCACCCTGTCAAACTTCCCGTTTATATCCCTGACTTCATCCAGAAGTTCGTCCTGCTTACCGATCATTTGATCCTGCTTGCCGAGCATCTGATCCTGCTTATCGAGCATTTGGTCCATCTTACCGCCCAGGTTATCATTCATATTTTTGACCACAGAAACAAGCTCTTTTAGATAGACTGCAGCCGTATCTAGCCTGGTGTCGGTCTCACCTTTAACCACCAGCTTGCCGAAATTGTCGAACTCAGGCACTCTCAAACCATTTGAGCTTTTCATCCTCGCCCTCAGCTATTATCTTCACCCGGCCATCCTTTTGATTCTCGACCATGCCCTTGAGGCCAAATGCATTAGCTATATCGACTATCCTGGCTCGATAGCCGACTTCCTGGACTTTGCCGGATACAAATGCAGTGAGCTTCATCATATAGAATTCCCGCACTCTTTGTATAAATACTCATGTTTTAAGCGTTCATTGTGGCTTTATGCCCTTGTGGTAAAATCGTCGTTTTTTCGAGCAATAATCTTCCATTGCTTAATTATCTCCGGCCGCGTTCCCAGTACCACTGCGATTCTCATGTGTCACCTCGCCCGAGCTAGGCTGCGCCCTCGCCCTCCTGGTTGCATCCATCCGTCTCATGGATTGATCAATCAGCCTGGAGATGGCATGCAGAATAATACCGGTAAAAGCCATGAATGATCCCACCAGAGTCGTCAGTATCATCAAAATGGTCAGACCATAGCTGAGCTGCCCACCATGATAAAAGACCCTGAGAAGCTCCAGACCTATGCCAATCCCCACCGCCGCAAATATCATCCCCGGCAGGGTGAAGTAATATAACGGTCTTCGCAGCTCCATATCCTGCAGCAGAATAAGCATCACTTTGACCCCGTGGCTCACCGGATTTTGTTTCGAGGCCCTTTCTACTTCGTAGCTGCAGTGAATCTCCACCTCTTCTACCTTCAGCCTGTTATCCTTGGCCTGAAGGAGTATCTCCGATCCGGCGGACATGCCGTCGTCATCGATGCAAATGCAGTCTATCGCCCTCTTTCCGTAGGCTCGAAAGCCGCTCTGGGTGTCGGTTATGGAGAGGCCGCCCAGGAAGTTGGTGGTGACATCCAGCACCTTCATGCCGACCTTGCGATAGCTGGGAACCTCCTGACCGTTGCCGTTGCAAAACCGCGAGCCTATGACCAGATCCACGCCTCTCTCCAGAGGCTGGAGAAGCTTGGGTATCTCATCCGGGTCATGCTGCCCGTCTGCGTCGATGATCACCAATCTCTGCGCGCCCATCTCCCGTGCCGTCTCAAAGCAGGTGCGAAGAGCCGCCCCGTAGCCCGCATTCCACTCATGCCGGACGACATGAGCTCCGGCTGAGGCAGCCAGTTCTGCTGTGGCGTCGGAGCTACCGTCGTCGACGACGATAACGCAGTCGACGTATTTCTTGCAGCCGAGGACCATTCTGACCACGGAGCGTTCCTCGTTGAAGGCGGGCATGGCGGCAATGGTTAGAGACAAGATATAGCCTCGCTGCGGTTTGGTAATTTAAAGGGATTAGTAGTATGCATGGGATGGTAACCTTTTCATGTATTTTGAAAATTGTGGATTATAACCTATGGTTTACGGACGATCACCACAAAGACACAAAGGCACAAAGACGACTAAAAGATTTTACTCTCTTTGTGCGTCCTCTGTGGCTTTGTGGTTAGTTTTTTTCGTCAAGAAACTGCTTCCAGAATCACGACAAATTTATCCACAAACGATTCGCTTGATACCATTTTTGAGCAAGGGCACATTGAAGTTGATAATCATACCCAGCCACGCACCTTTAAATCGCAGATAAGTCAAAAGCTGTGCCTCATAAACAGGTTCTATCTTTGTTACGGACTTGAGTTCAATTATTATCAGATCATCTACCAGAAGATCAATTCTGTAGCCACAATCAAGCTTTAATCCTTTATATTCCACAGGTAAAGGAACTTGCCTTTCTGATGCTATGCCTCTTAATCCAAGCTCGTAGCAAAGACACTCTTCATAAGTGGATTCGAGCAAACCCGGCCCAAGTTCTCGGTGAACTTCGATAGCAGCACCAATAACCTCGTTTGAAAGAGCATTGGCCTTATTCTTGCCTGCTTCATCATGGCACCTACTGAATTGTAATGAAAGATCAGTCGAAGATATCATACCATGCTCACCTTATTGAATTAGAATTAATTGGCATAGATTATATCTGCGTGTGTTCTTTGTGGCTTTGTGCCTTTGTGGTGAAAGTCGTAAACCCATATGCTTGAACTCATTGTCTTTTAGTTGATAATAATAGTTATATTAAAAAGGAGCGTCTAAAGCCCCGGCTATCCAGTCATCCCCTCTTATCATAACCTCAATTCAGATGATGACCGACATAGCCGTCAACAGGCAAATGTTTGCAACCTACTTTATTAATTTCAGTAGTGAATTAAAAACCTTTCGTCCCGCACCTGCGAGAAGCAAACTAGATTCTTAGCTTGGCTAGAAATATCTTTATATTATTATAATAATTGCACAAAATATTCTAATGAAATTCCCGCCTGCTTAAGTATTGCCTTAAGGGTTCCTTTTGGTATTTCTACGCCAGGATGATTGGGAATTGTCGTACTTCTCTTGGTGCCGGGATTATGCCGGTAAAATTCACAGGATTCTGCCAGGCGAAGGCCCGAAAGCCACTCTGGCTACCCATCACAGAGAAGCCGCTGTCCATCATAAGAGGCCCAATCTAGCTATTTGGACATTGAGGAGCACGTGCAATTGAATACCCTGTTTGCATCAACCGGAAAACTTTCTTTCTCTTTGTAATTCAGGCTCCCCCATCCGCCATAGCAGCATGGGAGCCACTCAGCTACTTCTCGTTTGAGGGTCGCTTTATATCCAATCTTCATCTTGTTGCTTATGGTGTAAGAGCCACGATAGTACTCGTCGATTAAATAGTACCTGTCCGTCAAGGTGTCATGATTCTTCCCATTGAGTGGTCCCACATATGCACCTATCTGTCCTGTACCATTGAATACAACATTCAGGTCCATATTTCCCGCAAATGAAGTGGATGACGACACATCTTCATAAGTCCCTGCTCCGGAAGCAGTTGTCTTCATCTCTTTATTCAGAGCCTGCAGCTGATCAAAGTTTGCTTTTAGTGCAGTTGCACTATCGCCCCCGGCAAAGAGAATGGTAGAATCGCTCCATAAAGAGCTGATTGGCCTGGAACTAAAGCTTCCGGGAAAATCAAGTCTCGTTGGAAAGTACGCTTTACTTGCATTTTCCAGATATCCAACACCTGTATTTGATGCGAACGAATCAGGATTTAATTTGGCGACTATTCCTTCTCGGACCAGGGCTTTGGATTCACTGGTAAAAACACCGCTGCCACTGCTATGAGAATGCAGCATCCGATTTGATGAATCCATGCACATGTATGAACTGGCGATTCCAAACCCTTCCACAGTCTGATTGGAACTGAACCGAAGGCCTGACTCAGTTTTCGTTTCATCATATATTTCCGTGCCGAGGGCCGATCCGATCAACAATAGAGCTATAAGAATATAAATAAGAATCAGTAACCACTTCAAGCGCAACATGCCCCCCACAGGCATCATTAATCATTAATCTAATAGAAATACCCCGATGCTTGCAGCGGGGTAGCGCAGCCGTTTGACAAAAAAATTAATCCGCTTTCCGCCCCAGAGGGGCAAAATCTACAGCATTAGCTGCTAAGCCTGGGCGCCTCTTATCACCATCGATGACTTTCGTCATCAAGAGCTTCGATTGGATCGAAGCTGCATCAATTTAGCAACCTGCTTGGACTCATTTTGTGAGGTGTGAATGTCCGGCAAAGCCCTCCGTGACCCTCTGCTCGTAAGGGTTCGGCACTCTTTTCCGTATCTCTCCCACTATCGCACTTATTAAGATTAGTATTGAGTGCCGCAAGATACGTTAAAAAGATTGCGGTTGGCACTCTTACAAAATTAAATCACTATAATTAAAAGCATGCAATTTAAATTAGTAACAATTATCATCGTCCACCTGAACAGGCATTAAGATGAATTGTACCTCGATAAATCGCGATCCATCAGCCTGCTTCCCGCTATATAAAAATTTTTTCAATAAGTCTCATCCTGCAAAATAACTATATACCCAGCAAACAGTTTTCCGCCCAATGCTTCTCTTTGCCCATGTGGGACTCGCTTTAGCCTCCGCTCGCTGCTTTAGCCGCGTAAGCCTGGCCTTTTTAGCATTGGGCTCCATGCTCCCAGACATCATCGACAAACCCCTGGGTCTGATCGTCTTCGGCAGCCCAAACATGGGACGCACCTTTGCCCACACTCTGCTATTCCTTTTTTTCCTCTCTGTCCTTTGCCTCAATTACAGGGATATCAGGCTCATCTCCCTCACCTGGGGCGTGCTCATTCACCTCTCCCTGGACTTCATGTGGAACTCGCCGCAGATCTTGCTCTGGCCCCTTCTGGGTCCATTTCCCGATGCACCGCTTCTGGATACCTTGAGTTACCTGGAGATGCTTCTTTCCGGCCTGAAAAATCCAGCCGTTTGGATACCAGAGATCACGGGCCTGGCCTATCTCATATTCCTGGGTTATACAAACAGAAGGCAGGCCTCAGTCTGGATCGATCATCACCTCAGAGAAAAAGCCGATTGCTTCCTGCAGACGCTCTTTCGCGACATGTGATACGAATTTCGCAACAGATTATAATTATCAGACTTCGTTTCTCGCAAAGGCAATGTGGTTATTGTCACCATCGACACAAGCGGGCAGCAAATTAGATAAATTTATAGCTTAAGAATATTGATTCTATTTGGTTAGCATAATGACAGATGATGCCAAGGTCGAAAGGATCTGCATGGATGCTGTGGATCTATTCTTATCTTCTAAGCTTCGAAAGATGAAGCGACGTGTAACTTTAGATGAGGTCACCTCTTGGATAGGTGAGCATGTAGTGGAAGATGCTGATGCTACTGCAATAATCCGGGAAATGAGAGATAAGCAGTATGACTATTAAAGTAACGACAGATACATCTGTCCTCATAAACGGCTTGGTCCCTCCAAGAAGACGAATCAAGGATCAGCTTCTTTCTCAGCAGCATGATCTTTATAATCGAGCGAATGAGATCTTGCAAAAAATTGCGAGCAAGGAATACTCAAACCATGTTCCACTCGTAACCATGATCGAGGTTGCAGCTGTCGTGTCCAGGCTCACAAATGATGCCAAGAGCGTTACACTGGCACTTTCTTTTGTCAGCGAGAACTCCAGATTATATCCTGATGTATATTTGCTTGAGAAAGCGATAGAAATTGGTGAAGAAACAAAGGCCAGCGGGTTCGACGTACTTTTCATGGCATGCTCCGAGGTGAGCGAATCAAAACTGCTGACAGATGATCGAAAGATGTTTGAAAAAGCTGTAGAATATGGATTAGATGCCGGCTTTTTAAGATCTGATCAATAGTACTCAATTCGCGACTCTGCGGTTGGCTTTTGTAGCCACTGATTATAATTATCCGACTTCGTTTCTCGCAATGACAATGTGGTGATAGTATTAGCGGTGGAAAGGCATCAGCGACCTTTCCCATTCGCTTCGCGTTCCATCTCCATCCCGGCCTCTTTCAGTTTTCTGATGCTGATGTAGTACTGAGCCAGCAGGACCAGACCCGTCAGACCCAGGATGGCCATAATAATCATCATTGCCTGCGGAGCGCTTCTCTTGTAATAGTTGACCTCAATGTAGGAAATTTGCGTGGTATTATTCCAGGTGAGAATGCTGCCGGAATCATCCTCTACGAATTCATCAGGCTCTGGCCTCGCAATGCCCAGGCTGCGCTCTCCCGTGGTGAAGCCCTCCGGCAGAATTATGCGCAGCGGGCCATGATCTCTAATGGGAAGTATGAACATCTGGCCCTGTGAGGACATGGTGTAATTCAGCCATCCGATGACGTGCTTTGCAAAGGTCAGGTTGTAGATGTAGTCTCCCCTCAAGTAGCGATAGCTGCTGTTAAAGGTGACATTCTTGCCCATTTCGTCAAAGAGCGTCATATTCTCCGTCTTCTCGGAGAGTGTGAGATTTAGATGGCCGGCATTTACAGGCACAGTGACCAAAGCCTCTTTCTCACCCAGATGATAGGTAGTGCCGTTAAACTGTGCGCCTGAAGAGATCATGCAGATGGCTGTCAGGGCGAGCAGGGCCCAGGTGCCCAATTTGAGGAGATAATTGCACATCGTTGGCGTTTGATATATGCTACAGCTTTATCAAATGCGCGCCCGCTCTTTGTAGCCCAAAGGTATATCTGAAAAAAGAAATGAGATCCTGCCGTGTCTTCAGATCAGCCGAGAATTCCATCCGTTGTCCGGGCATTCCTCATCGATCTGGATGGCGTTCTATACACGGGAAATAATCCCTATCCCGGCGTCAAAGAATGCCTGCAGCGAATGGAGGAGCTGGGATATGGCTACCGCTTCATCTCCAACTCTACGCGCCGCGCTCGCGACTCGGTGGCAAAGCGCCTCCTGGGTTTGGGATACAATGTAGATGCCGGGCAGATCTACACTCCGCCCCTGGCCGCCATCGAGCACATAAAGAAATCGGGAAAAAATAGGTGTTTTCTTCTCACTACCGGAGACGTGCACAGGGACTTTGAGCAGGCTGATATCTGCATCTCTGAAGAGAGGGTGGATTATGTGGTAATGGGCGATGCTGGAGATGGCTTTACCTTCGAGCGCCTAAACCAGGCTCTGCGCCTCATCCTTGATGGTGCAGAGATTCTTGCTCTGGAAATGGATCGATACTGGAGCGAGCCGCAAGGCCTGGTCCTGTCAACCGGCCCCTTCGTTGCCGCCCTTGAATATGCTACCGGAAAGAAGGCACATCTTATGGGAAAGCCCTCCCGCAATTTCTTTCAGCTGGCTCTGGCAGACCTCGGAATAAAGCCAAAAGAGGCCGCCATGATAGGAGATGATATCCAAACCGATGTACATGGTGCCCAGGAAATGGGAATGTATGGAATTTTAGTCAAGACCGGAAAGTATCGAGAAGAGACGGCAAGAAGCTCTGGCGTAATGCCGGATTTGGTTTTGCAATCACTGGCAGATCTTGCCCTGCACCTTTGAAAATCATCGTCAATGAGTTGCCTAAAAAGCGGAATACTTTTCCCTGATTACTTTCGCTCCATGCAGATCAACTATATATCTAATTACAGCTCCCACCTTAGTTAAGACATGAATCCATGCAGGCAACATGCACTACTTGGATGATCGATCACTTCTCCCTAGGGAGATTTTGGATTCGCCAGACGATTCCATAGAGTAGGGAGGGAACACCCCGAACCTGTCCGATGAGATCCCAACCTCTGCATTGCGAATCTGATGTAAGTTAGGGCCAATGAAACGGAAACCGAAAATTCCCGCAAAACGCGCCCCGATGCTAGAGGGCTATGACGGCGCAAAAACGAAGACGCGGCAGGGAAGCCCCGCCCTTCTGGGCGTGGGAGGAGTTCACTTGCCCATAAATAAGAAGTGGAGAGGTTTCAATTTGAAGAGATTTGATGCCATTCTGGAAAAGGATATATCCGGTTATGATGGCGAATTTTCCCAGCTAATTGCAGAGGCTCCAGCCCTCTACAAGATGATGACACGGCTCCTTGATGACAAAGCTCTTCCCAGGTCGATGTCGCCGCTGGTCATTGCCGCCATTGCATATTTTATTCTCCCTGAGGATATCATCCCCGAAGAGAAGTACGGTCCCGTCGGCTATGTGGATGATATCTACCTTTGCGCGTTTGTCGCCAATGAGGTTGCCAAGGAATCGGCCTCGCCTGACATCCTGGCCCGAAATTGGGATGGAAAGGTGCCCATCGTAAACCTGGTGAAAGAAATACTCGATCGCGAGAAGGAGCTGATCGGAAACAAGAAGGATCGTATAATGCAATACATAGGCTACGATCAACTGGGGCCGGCCACATCCGATAGCGTCGATTAGGTTCGGTAAGGGCGCCTCATCTGTCGGCCGCATAACAGGCAGGTGGTGGTCAGAACGCCATCACATAGTCTCACCCTGGTTGCTGCCGGGGCAAGGAAGCTGCCGCAGTGTTTGCAGAAGAGCCTTTTCAGCGGTCGGGGCATTCTAACTCTGGTGCGAGAGCAGATCTTTTTGGCGATCTGCACATATCTGTCGCTCCTCTCCGGGTGGGCGGCGTGCGCTGCCGCCGCCAGCATGAATAGCCTCTCTATGCGCTGTAAGGCCAGATCTCTGGTCTTGTGGCTGTCCTTTCTCCGTCTCACGGGCTGCTACTTGAAGAGATAAGGATTATTAAACTATCTGATCGACCGATACGGACCATGGGAAATGCTTATATGCCACCTCTGCTTCCTACAGTTCGCTGTGCGGGGCCATAGGGTAGCCTGGTATCCTACAGGACTGGGGGTCCTGTGACCGGCGTTCAAATCGCCGTGGCCCCATAATAGTGCTCTTTGGGTAGCGATTTTTAATTAGGTTGAGTCTTTATGTGTCACCGGATTGTGTCCTTTTCTCCCAGGAGATTTATCTTTGCAACGAATGAATATAAATTGGGAGATAAAAAATACAACAGATTTTGAACCGGCCTTGAAGAGATTCCGGCGTTATCTTGAGGGCCAAGGAATGAGGGAAGCCACGGTAACCGGCTATTTAGGAAACGTAGGGAGATATCTCAAATTCGCGAAAAGCGATAGACCATCAAACCAAGACTTAGAAAGCTTCAGAGATAATCTAGCAGAGAGGAAGGTGTCAAGGGCCACTAAGAACCAATACAATTATTCCATACGAGCTTATCATGCCATGCTAGGAGAGAAGATTGAAGTCAAACGTCTTGAACCTAATAACCAGATACCTCACTATTTTGATAAAGATGATGTTATTAAAATATTTAGTGTAATTCAGAACCTTAAGCATATCGCGATGCTCCAAACAATCTTTTATGCGTGTTTAAGGGCAAGTGAGCTATGCAATATAGATGTTCCGGATATTGATTTAAAGAGCCTGACAATCAGGATAAACAACGGCAAACGTGGTAAAGATCGAATTGCACTTATTAACAATGAATGTGCTGCGACACTTCGCCGTTATCTTGAAGTAAAGCCTTCATTCTTCCTTGAAGATAGAGAACCCCTATTCTTTACAGAATATGGAAAAAGATGGCAACGGACTGAAGTACATCGTTTATTTACCCGGTATAAAACAAAGGCAGGAATTGAAAAGGCCGGGGGTGTCCATGTATTCGCGAGGCATACGACGGCAACCATGATGATAGTAGCCGGTTGTGATATTTCTATTGTCAAGGAAATTCTAGGTCACAATGACATAAGGACAACACTCAGGTATTCGCATATTAGCGACCAAACTAAACGCCTGAAATATGAACAATTCCTGAGGTTGTAGGTCCTAACAGTATCAAAAACATTATATGATATAGTGATTAATATATTAGTGGGCAGGAAGGCCAGAAAAAAGCTCTTATCCTAAACCGTTTGTCTATACTATATAGGAATGACCATA
>Ga0209749_1001704_pt1 | contig 17850 bp, 18 predicted proteins | sample EPASupsiteSAE347_FD_187267 | JGI IMG/M metagenome (GOLD analysis project Ga0209749, IMG submission 187267) | Bioremediated contaminated groundwater from EPA Superfund site, New Mexico - Sample SAE3-47 (SPAdes) (version 2) | ecosystem: Environmental > Aquatic > Deep subsurface > Groundwater >... | reverse complement strand
ACTCGTCTTCAGAAGTCAATTTTTCGGCCCTCATATCGTCTCTTAATCCTTCTTGACTATATATCTGATGCTTTGCTACCATACTATTTTTGCTCATTTCGTCTGTTCTTACCCTTGGAAATATCGAATCATTTTTAGGTATTCTTCCCGCATGCCTTTGGACAGATGGGGCTTAATGAGCTCATGCGCTCTTTGGAAATGCTCTCGCGTTACCAGTATCCTATCAATGATCAATTCTTCTCTATTCATGCCTGGTGTTATGTGCTCCTTTAAAGCAAGCATTCCTGCTTCCCGGCAGAACATCTCTAAATCTGCACCGGAAAAGTCCTCAGTCATATCGGCCAGCCATTGGGCCTGTACACCGGATGCGGCCATGCGGGAGAGATAAATCTCAAGTATTCTCTTCCTTGCCTGATTGTCCGGCATGGGAATATAAATTAAACGATCGAATCTGCCGGGACGCAGCATTGAGCTATCCAGAAGATCCGGCCGGTTGGTTGCCGCCACAATTACCACATCCTTAAGCAACACCAGCCCATCCAGCTCAGTAAGGAATTGGCTTACCACTCGCTCTGTAACATTCGTTTCCGCTCCGCCCCCGCGGCTTGGAACAATGGAGTCGATCTCATCGAAGAATACTAACGCAGGGGCCGCCTGACGGGCTTTGCGAAAGATCTCCCTTACGGCGCGCTCCGATTCACCCACCCACTTGCTGAGCAGCTCCGGGCCTTTGACGCTGATGAAGTTTAAATTACTCTCTGTAGCCAGAGCTCTTACCAGGAGGGTCTTGCCCGTTCCCGGTAGGCCGTAGAGAAGTATGCCGCGCGGGGGGCGAACGCCCACCGCAGCAAAAGCTTCCGGATACAGTAGCGGCCACTCCACTGCCTCGATGAGTGACTGCTTGATATCCTCCAGGCCGCCCACATCATCCCAGTGTACCTCCGCCACCTCTACGAAAACCTCTCTCATGGCAGAAGGCTCAATCTTCTGCAAAGCCGCTTTAAAATCCTCTTTGGTGACCCGAAGACTCTCCACGATCTCGGATGGTATCTCCTCGCTCACATCCAGGTCAGGAAACGCCCTCTCCAGCGTTCGCATGGCTGCTTCTTTGCAGAGAGCATAAAGGTCCGCTCCCACAAAGCCGTGCGTGGCATCCGCGATCTCTTTTAAGTCCAGGGAGAGATCGAGAGGCATGCCTCGGGTATGAACATAAAGCACCTCCAGCCGACCGGTTTTGCTGGGAATGCCGATCTCAATCTCTCGATCGAAGCGTCCACCGCGACGAATGGCAGGATCAAGGGCATTAGGCCTATTGGTGGCGGCAATTACTATTACCTCTCCCCGCGAGGAAAGGCCATCCAAGAGAGCCAGCAGCTGAGCTACCACACGCCTCTCCAGGTCGCCTGATACCTCCTCGCGTTTGGGTGCGATGGAATCGATCTCGTCGATGAAAATGATGGAAGGAGCGGTTTTTGAGGCCTCCTCGAAGATCTGGCGCAGCCTCTGTTCGCTTTCTCCATAAAACTTGGATACAATCTCAGGACCGGAGATGGATATGAAGTTAGCATCCGTCTCGCTTGCCACTGCTCTCGCGATGAGCGTCTTTCCCGTGCCTGGCGGTCCGTGGAGCAGCACCCCGCGTGGCGGATTGATGCCCAGGCGAGAGAAAAGCTCCGGATGGCGCAGCGGTATTTCAATCATCTCCCTGATCTCTCTTATCTCGCGGGAAAGGCCGCCGATATCCTCATAGGAGATATCCCGCACTTGCAGTGCCAGCTCCTCCAAAGTCTCTCTGGTGATGCTGATGATCGTATCTGTTGTCACGAGCACCGCGCCGACGGGCAGGGTGCTGACCACAGCCAGGTTGAGGCTGCTATTGATCATCTCCACGCGCAGCATCTCACCCTTGACAATTGCCCGTCCTTGCAGCATGCGAAGCAAATACTGCGGCCCGCCCATGAGCCGGATCTGGCGCGTGGGGGCGACCACGATCTTACGGGCCGGTCTTGCCTCGGCACGAGTGACCACAACTTTGCTGTCTATCCCCACACCCAGGTTGGCGCGAGTACTACCGTCAATTCTGATGAGATCCTGGGGATCATCAGGGGTTCCGGGCCAGACTATGGCGTAGACCTTATCTTTTCCTTTGATCTCCACCACTCCGCCATTTTCCAGGGAGAGGGAAGCAAATGCATCAGCTCCAATCCTGGCCACGCCCTTACCTGCATCTTTATGATAAGCTTCAGCCACCCGAAGCTGCACAGACATAGCTTCCTTTGGCCCATCTACTACCGGCTCTATGCTCACCGCATCCCTCTCCATTATCTAATGCTCCATATCTGATCTAATAAATCCACAGCCCCACGCTCTTCCAGCTTCTTTAGCCGATCTATTACCACAATCTCTGGAACTTCCAACCTCGCGGCCAGATGCGTTGCATCAGCATTGCCTGAGAGGAGGGCAGTCAAGATCTCCGCCTCCAGCTGGTTTTGCGCATAGCTTCTAGCCGCACTGCAAGCTTTGTGTTTGATCTCCATCTCGCGAGATTCGATTTCGTCCAGGAGGGTGCGCAGCTTCAGCCTCTCTTCCTCCAGACTTGAGAGCTCATCGCGCAAGAGCTTCATATCCTGGGCCAATTCGGTATCTTCCACCTTTGGTACATCCTCAGAGAGAAAAGCTCGCACCCCATAAGAATGAGGCGAGACCGCTACTTCCAGGACTGTTTTTCTGACAATACGGAAATACTTTCTTCTTCCCTGGTCCTGGTAGCATTCCACCAGGCCCGCTCTCTCCAGCATCAGCAGATGATCGATTACTGCCTTTGGCCCGACATCCAGTCGCTTGGCCATCTCGTTAAAATAGAAAGGGCGAAAGGAGAGGAGTTGAAGTATGCGCCTTCTATTCTCGTTCCCCAGGATATCTAAAAGCTCAACTGGATCCAATATCATCACTCTATTATAACTTATTGAACCTAAAGTTAGTAACTCCAGGTTAAATAAGCTTTGCGGTGCATAGCAATTTATGTGTGATCCTTAAACGAAACAAATACAAAAACTTAATAGATTGAATATCCTATATTATTAAGGGATTATTATGGGATGTATAGAGGAAAACATGGTAAAGAATAAAAAAATCAAATTCCTGATCTGTGTGATATACGCAGGGATTTGCTTCTTGGCGGTATTTGCTGCGGCAGAAGATACGCAAAAAGAACTGGATGTTATAAAGACGCAAGGTGGATATGTCTCAGGAATTAACCAGAACGGGCTTAACATATACCTTGGGATTCCATATGCAGCACCCCCAACTGGAGATCTGAGGTGGAAGCCTCCAGAGGCTGCTAAACCCTGGGAGGGTGTCTTCAAAGCCGACAGGTTCAGCCCGTCCTGCCCCCAGGCGGTCTCAAAAGACTTTGGACCTGAATGGTACCCGGGGAACATGAGCGAGGACTGCCTCACCCTGAACATCTGGACTCCTGCGGCCAATTCCAGCGAAAAGCTGCCGGTGATGGTCTTTGTCTACGGAGGAGCATATGTTAGGGGATCTTGCGCTCTCCCGCTCTATAATGGGACGGCCTTGGCTGAGAAAGGGGTTATCGTGGTTACGTTCAACTACAGGGTCGGAGTTCTTGGATATCTGGCTCATCCACAGCTTTCCAAAGAGTCACCTAACAATACTTCAGGCAACTACGCTCTTCTTGACCAGGAGGCAGCCTTGAGGTGGGTCCAAAAGAATATTGCCGCCTTTGGAGGAGACCCAGATCGCGTCACTATCTTCGGCGAATCGGCAGGAGCTGCCAACATAGTCAGCCAGTTGGCAATACCCCAGAGCAAGGGGCTTTACAGCCAGGCCATCGTCGAGAGCGGCGGAATCTGGTCAAATGGCCCGGCAATTATTGGTTACAGAACAAAGGCTGAAGCTGAAGAGTATGGCCAGAAGTACGCCGAGAGCCTGGGATATTCCGGGCCTGATGCAATCCAGAAGATGCGCAACATGAGTGCCTTTGACATGGTCAACAGCACGCCGAATGTATGGAATTCAACATTTTGGGGTTTCCACAACGTGGCCTTCAAGCCCACCATTGACGGGTGGTTGATTCCAGAGGAGCCGCAGGAGATCTTCAGACAGGGGCGACAAAATCCAGTCCCACTCTTGATCGGATCTAACGCCGATGAAGGGACTCTGCTGGCTGCCAAGACAAATATGACCACGGAGGATTACTGGAAGTTCCTGCAGGACGGCTTTGGACCGTGCGCCTTCAAGATGCTGGCCAGGTACCCGGCCAGGAACGATTCCGAGGTCCAGTACAGAATAGAGAGGATTGCCACAGACATCGACTTTGCCCTGGCCTCCAAGTTCATTGCCGGCTCTATGGCCGACCTCAACAAGAGCACATATCTCTATAAGTTCACCTATGTCCTGCCAGGCCAGCCCAATGGGGCATATCACACCAGCGAGCTCTACTTCGTCTTCAGGCCAAGCTACTGGAAAGCGGATCCAACCAGCAGCGCGGTTTCCGATTATATCATGGACATGTGGACCAGATTTGCCAAGACAGGCAACCCCAATGACGGGATCAATGCGACCTGGCCGCAATATAGCAATGAGAAAGACCAGTATCTCGACATTGGAGTGGTTCCTGTAGCCAAAGCCGGATATTAGGCATTCGGCAAGCGGGAGGATCCTGTGTCAGTATCCTGTGTCCAGAAGGGCGCAGGATTTTTTTAATATTAATATATCGGATCAGTCACATTGGATGCTCGTTAGATTATTGAATATCATATTGACTGTCGCATTGCCTGCCGCACTTATTGTCAAATTTCCTATAACGTTTATGGATATGTTTCCTGTTTTAATTGATGCATTTTCTGTAGAGTTACCTGTCGAGTTATCTGCGGCGTTCTTGGTTTGAACGGCTCCAATCTCACCGAAAGCAATTCCCAGAGAACACGATATAATTATAGCAAGAATTGCAGCCCCAATTGGTATTCGGTTCATAGCTTATCTCCTGTTTTATTTAAATCTGTGTTACTACTCATACCTAATTTAAGCTTTCTCTCGTCCTTATGCCTGTGCAGTCCCGAATTAGGGACTGGACAGAAGTCGGCACGATATTTCACCGAATGCTAAGGATGGACCAGAAAGAGAGAATACCGATCGCGATAAGCAGCAAATTGACCATCTGTCCATGGCCCACCCTCCAGCGTGCCAATGTAAATCTGACGCTGATAAGCACATGCATCAGGAAGAAAAAGACCAGGAAGAGATCCAGATTGGTGTGCATATATATGGCATCCTTCAAAGGAAGCAATATCCTGTTCCACCAGGCATATCCTGAGATCAGGAAGATGATCATGAAGATAAGAAGCATCCATGCGCAGATTCGGTTAATCTTGACGAGAAGTCGGCCACTATTCAAAGCAAATTCACCAGATAGCTTATTGAATTATGTGTTTATTAATTGATGGTACCTGTGAAAAGCTTATAAAGGAGAAGGTAAGACTGGAGAGCGTTGTAGGCAAATGACGAAAAGCCTATCGCTGAAATGTGGAAATATATCGGAGGCATATTATTGAATAAAATGAGTATAATTCTATCACTACTGCTTGTTTCCCTCTTTACCGGCCTGTCTCTGGGGCAGACCGATAACAATACCAGCATTATTGAGACCGGCTCGACAAATGAGAGTCTCCCGTCGAACGATACGATCGATGTCAATGCCACGCAGACGGCCGCCGGGCCCAATCTCAACTACATCTGGTCTTTTACAGGTATTGAGATTGATCCCATTACCATGGTCCTAAATCAGGAAGGAAACGAGCTGTACGGCCAGGCCAAGTACGAGCCGGAAGGTGGAAAGGCCTGGAATGCGGATGTCCTCGGTTCCATCTCAGAAAACGAGGTAACGCTGACATTGACCGCTCAGAAGGACAAAGAGCTTGTCACCACCAAGATGACAGGAATATATGCCGATGATACCATCGTAGGAAACTTCACCCAGATCAGCGGAGGAAAGAAGGTAGGCAGCGGTAACTTCAGCGCCTTGTGGGTCAGCCCGGAGGTCTCCAGTTACTCCCCTGCTATCATAGAGGAGCCCAAAGTTGAGACCCCTGCTGTTGTTGAGGAGACGGCAACTAAGAACGCATCTGCGGAACAGACGGCAGAGCCAGCGAAACCGGTCTCAAGGTTTGTTGACATTCACCAGTACGCAGATAAGGTTCAGACCGGGGTTGGAGATATCAGCGGAATACCTATCTAAATGATCGGAAGGTAAGTCAAAGGCCCTTCGCGATTCCACGCGGGCAAAGCTTCAATTCTATTTTTCTTGCACTCTTGAAGCTTGGCATAAAATACAGTTTCACGCGAAGGCGCGAAGCCGCGAAGTTCAGATAAATAATGCTAAACTACGGCGAAAGAATTGGAGGTATAATTTATGAAGAAACCCTTGATAATTTTCTCGCTGCTCATAATCATCTTTTCTATCTGCCCATCTACGGGGCAGCCTTTGAATGATTCGAGCAATAAAATCGCTTTCTTCAACGAAAGCATAACCAGCTCTGAGCCTAACCTGAGCTTCATCTGGTCGGTTACAGGAATTGAGAAGGACCCTGTGATCATGGTACTCAACCAGGAAGGAAGTGACCTTTATGGACAGGCCAAGTATGAACCGGATAGCGGTCAGACCTGGAACGGGATCGTCGTCGGTTCTGTGCAAGAGGATAAGATCGACCTGGTGATGACCTTCCTCAAGAACGCAGTACAGTTTTCCAGTCGGCTGAAGGGCACCTATGATGTTGCCGGCGGATTGATCAAAGGCAGCATTTTGCAGGTGAGCAATGGAAAAGTCTCATTGCGATCTGATTTTGAAGCCATGCCTATTAATCCCGATATATCCAGCTACACTCCTGCGCGAGAAGTAGCTCCCAGCGTGGCCTCAGCTTCCAGCGCGAAGACAAATGCCACCATGCCAAAGGTGAAAAAGACCCTGCCGCCGGCATCATCGCAAAAATCCAGATACCATGATGTGCGCGAGGATGCAGACAGAATCCTGACCGGAGTCGGAGATATCAGCCAGATACCGATAGGAATGAGCGGCCTGTAAAAAAATTATTATCTGCTAAAAATTTGAGGCTTTTTAAAAAGCTCTCACAACGCAATCAGGAGGTCTAGACTAAGATTATCGGATCACTGCAGGCGCAGGAGAGAGAACGGGCCATTACGACATCCGTATCGGCATTTCTCCTCACCAGGGCCTTTTGATAGGAGGGATTGATCTGGGTGGCTCTCTTGTATGCCTGGACGGCAGATCCGTAGTATTCCTTAAAATCGTAAATCACTCCCATATTGTACCAGGCCTCGGCATAAGACTCATTGATGGCCACTGCATTCCCAAAAGACACCAGCGCATCGTCATACTTTCCCAAAAGGCCCTCGTCAATTCCTTTATTGTTCCAGGCCTCGTAGTCATTTGGGTCCAGTTCGAGAGCCCTATTGTAAGCCTGCAGTGATTCATCGATTTTATCCTGGTTATAAAGATCGAGACCCTTCATGAACCAATCTGTAGAAGTTTCATTTGCTCCGGCATAGACAGGCACCATTAAGGTGCAAATCAGTGCCACGATGACCAGGCTTAAGGAGACGCTTTGCATTCTGCAATTCGTAATCTATCCCTCCATATCAGTCTACTCTTTTATCCTATAATGATAAAGCTGTCTATATCTTACATATTTCTCTTCTATTCATGTCGGTCTGTAGGATTCGATAATCTCGGAAAATGCCTGCAAGACCTTCTCCAGCTCCACCCTTCCAAGGCCGAAGGTGGAGAGCTTGAACTGGCGGGTGAGGCCCGGCTTGATGCCGCAGATGCCGCGCTCCTTGAGGTCCCGGTAGAGGAAATAGCGTCCCTTCTTTGCCCTCTGGGAGATATCATAGAGGTTTTCCGCTAAGAAGAACATGAGATCATGGTTGTGGGGCCGCTCCCCCTGCTGGATCATGCCCAGCTTCTCCATCTCTGCCGAGAACCAGCGGGCTTTATCCACCTCCTCAGGCCAATGGCGCACGCGCTCTACAACTGCCGGAAAAGACGCCATCAGCGTCAAGAGTGGAGCGCCGCGCACAGTGCAGCCCAAGAGCTCAACTTCTTTATTCTTCTTGGTGGAAGAGATCCTAAAAATGGGCTTGGCATACTCCTCAGAGGCTCCCAGAACGCCCACCGGTCCGGAGGCCGCCATGGACTTATGACCACTGCCTATGATTATGTCCGCCCCCAGCTCGCGTGCATTCACCGGCATCCGGCCGATGGAATAAGCCCCGTTGAGAAGCAATGGCACGCTGTAGTCGTGACAGGCGTATGCTATGGCTTTTACATCAGGAAGGTTTCCATAATTTCCATCCGGATAGGTCAGCACTGCCAGACTCACATTTCCTTTCTGCTCATAAGCCCGCTCAATAGCCTCTATAAATCCTTCCGCAGAAATTGCATAATCAGGTTCTTTGCTGGAGGGGGCATATTCTATTCTGAGGCCCGCCCTCTCTGCCGCCAGAACTGAAGTGTAATGGGCATTGCCGTCCATTACTACCCAGTCGCCCTTCTCACAAAGGGCATGCATGGCTGCAAACTTTCCCTCGCGTGCTCCGTGGGTGACGCGCACCTCATCCGTGCCCAGAAATTCAGGAAGAACGTCATGCACGAACTCCTCGACCGGTGGAGTCTTGATGCGATCCAGCCTTCCGGCACAAAAGTCGCAGACAGAATAGCCATCTCCCCATTCCAGCAAAGCAGCCCGCGCTTCCGGCGTCAGAATTCCGCCCCGCTGCAAGGGGTCGATGTTGATTTCTGCGGTATCCCTTAACAGGTTGCAAAACTTTTCAAGATTATCCAACATTCATTCTATCCTTGTCTCTTCGCAAGTATAATCCTTTGCCAGCTTTATGCAAAAAGTGATATATTTTGCAGCCGTTTTAGAGTCGATGGCTTTAGTTATTGGTCACCGGGGAGCTGCCGCAATCGCCGCGGAGAATACCCTGGAAGGCATCAGGGCAGCCGCTTTGTGCAAAGCAGACTATGTTGAGCTGGATGTAAGGCTTTCTCGCGACGGCGAGCTGGTCTTGATGCATGATGAACGGGTGGACAGGACCACCAATGGCTGCGGCCTGGTTGAAGATCTCAGCCTGGAGGAGTTAAAAGCCCTCGATTTGAAAGATCAAGCCGGCCGGCCTATGGAAAGCCAGAGAATCGCAACATTAAAGGAGGCCATCATTCTGACCGGGGAGCTTGGCCTGGGTTTGGTGGTGGAGATGAAAGAAGAAGGACTGGAAGGGCTGGTGGCCGATGCTCTACCAGGCAAAAGAAGCATTGTGACCTCATTTTATCATAACAGCCTGCGCGAGCTATCTGATATTTCAGATCTGAAGACGGGTATCATCATCTCATCACTTCCCATAAATCCCGTTTCATTGGCCATTATGGCAAAAGCGACTGCCATTTTTCCAAAGCGAGTCAATGCCAGACTCTTCAAAGAAGCTCATCAGCGGGCAATCGCGGTCTTTCCCTGGACCGTCAATAGCAAAGAAGAGGCGAGCTGGCTGCTCCGGCTGGGGGCTGATGGACTGGTGACCGATGACCCTTGCCTGATCAGGGAGGTAGCCGACCTGCCGGTGCAGGCCACAGGAAAAGAGAATTGCCAGTATTATCCCTGTCATCATTTCACTGATCAGGACTGCACGCACTGCTTCTGCCCCTTATACCCCTGCAAGGATGAAGAGCTTGGCAAGTATGTGAGAACCAGGAAAGGAAAGAGGTTTTGGAGCTGCATCAACTGCCGGCTGGTGCACTGCAAAGATGTGGCTGCATACCTGATAGAGCACCCGGAGGCGACCACGACCGAGCTGAAGATCCTGCAAGACCCTGAAGAGATAGAAAACGATATCATTGAAAAGGGAGGCGCTTGAAAAATATTATCCATTTTCATTTATTTCATTGCCCGAGACGGGCCTTACCGACGGAAAGCTTTATGGATACCTGAGGGATAATGCAAACGCCATGAGACATATTATACTTGTGCTATTTGCTCTGGTAGCTCTTGGTGGGCTATTGCCTGCTGTTATAGCCCTTCCTTCGACAGTTTTAAAGGATGAACTTGCTGCTATGGCGTCACCGGCCGAATCAGCACTGCTGACTACACCATCCATGGCCGCCTTCCTCAATGATAGCTGGGCGCCGAGCACCTTCGCCGCTCCCCTGGCAAGCCAGTCCACTGGCGTACTAAAGAATATGACCCGCAACAACACAACTCTGAACAGCTCCAACTATGCCATTTATGATTTCCTGAAGGATAATTACACCTCACCTGCAGCCTCCTCTCCTATTTACACTGCCAGTGCAGCCGGAAAGGATAAGAAGGTAGCTTGGACAGGCGAGAGCATCTATCAGTTCTTAAATGATGCATGGTCCCCATCCACTCCAGTCGAGACTTACGAGCAGTCTCCCTACAAGCAGCACCAGATGAATTAGGATCAACTCTTTTTTCGGATGGCAGGCAAAATAGTATGGTCCGCCTGCCAGACGAATATGATCTCACATCTTTTTGCCTGTATATCCGGTGTATCTCTTGAGATAGAGGCTCACCACATCATAAGGTATGGTATGCTTCTCCAGGCGAAGTTGATTGGCCAGTGCCTCTGCTTCTCTGCTGTAAGAGTCGGCCACCTGTTTTGCGTATTTTATACCTTCGGCTGTGAGCATGTACTCATATCGCTGCCGCCATCGTCCATTCTGTTCATAATGCCGCTCGTCCTGATAGATCATGCCGCCCGCCACCAGGATCTGAATGTCTTCGAATAGCTTCTCGCTGTAAGGAAAACCATAATCGGAATGAAAAGAATAATCAAAAAGGCTGGAGAGTCCGGCCGTCCCCAGATCCTTTAGCCTGGCCACTGTCCGATAGAGCCAGGTTATGTTTCGGATTCTGGGAACAAGTATCTTCTGGCCGTAGCTCTCGGAAAGCATCTGGTGCAGGGTATAAAACAGCAGAAGCATCCCATCGATAGGAAGGTAGCTCTCAGAGCGAATAAATGATAGGAGCCGCTGCGCCTGGCTTTTTACCTCCTCTAAGGATATCTCTGGCAGATCGTCCGAGAAGAAGGAGATAGCAATCTGACGGGTCAAGGATTTTACCAGGCCCGCAGCCAAAGCCGACTCGTCATAAAAAAAACCGTCTGCCTCTGTTCTCATAGACCTGGGCACTCCGCTGCCCACGGTGACATCGACCAGTGCCCCATATTTCTTGCCGAGGGCGTCCTCAAAGAGCTTTCTCATGTGTCCATGACGCGAGACCGTGGAGAGGGCCATTCTTATTTCCGGCGACAGAGACCTGTGATCAAACCTGGCAGCCAGAGGAAATTCCCTGCCATATTTTATGCGCTCCAGGAGGTCTCGAGATGTGTCGTCCCCCTTCTGGCGGATAAAATCCAGAAGGTCGGGGTCCGTATACTCCTGGAAGAATAGAACAATGCTGCTTTTGGCCTCATCGGCGTCCATCCGGCTCAGGGCGCGCTCCAGAGCCGCCAGAAGCATGGCTCGGATGGACTGAACCGTTGGATGATAGATGAGTGCATTGTAGTGATGGGACCGGGCAATTAGCATCGACTCTGCTGCGGTATGGGACATCTCCGCCCGATAGTCGCCTTCCCCCGCCAGCACAATTCGACCATTGCTGATGGTCAGAGATTGCAGTATCTGGTCGGTATCTACGAGACCTAAGGAAACGCCCGAATGATGCGAATCGCGCAGAAGAAAGTCGATTCTGTCCGCATCCAGATCACCTACAATGATCTGGCCAAGAGGGGGCCTTTTTCCGGAAGCGATATCAGCGACCTCTAGAAATAGTTCATCGGCGCTATAAAAATCCCTCTCTGCGAGCTGTAGAGCTTCTTCCCCAAAGGGATGAGCCGCTATGATCCGGTGGGTGAACTCTTCGTGTCTGGAGACACGCTTGCCGGACAGGGTGGGCTGTATGTCCGGATTTCTGCGAAGAACGCCTTCCACCGCATGAGAGAGCGCCGAGTGCCCCAGGTCGTGCAAGAGCCCGGCGAGGCGCACTTTTCGTATCTCTTCTCTAGAGAGGGCCAGGTGCTCGGCCATCCGTCCCGCCATGAACATGGTTCCCAGAGAATGCTCGAATCTGCTATGTATCGCACCTGGATAGACCGTCTCCACCAGACCGAGCTGCTTGATGCCCTTCAGTCGCTGCAACGGTCGGGACAGAATGAGACGGCGCTCCAGTTCATCGATCTGAATAGCTCCATGAACAGGATCGCGAATGGTGCCGGACATAACCTATTTTGTTGACAGCTTTATTATGGCGGCCGCCAGGTCTCCTTTGGCCTCTTGCAAGGCAGCTTTTGCCTCCGTCAGACCGGCGCCTGTTTGAGCTGCTACCAGCTGCACGTCCGAGTCTAAAATCTCAATGGGAGGCTCCTCTGCAGCTTCCTGGCCGACGGAGGATGGCGCGCGCTCACTCTCGTCGCCGGATATCTGATAGCTTCGTGTGCCATGGGAGTCCATGATCGCGACAGAAGGATTGGAGATGACAATCTCCTTGTCGGGCATGCGAATGACAACCTCGGAGACGTTCTCGAGCTCATCGATATTGATGCCCATGTTCTTCAACATGCCTTTCATCTTCTTGGGGCTCATGCCGCCCCTTCCGCCTAATCCTCCAAGTCCTGGAAACATATAATCACTAATTGCCCAGAGGTGATTTATTGTAGGTAAAGATATCGATACATTGGATCGATACTTTCTTAGCTGTTGACAATAAATTAGGAACTTGGGCTTTGGAGACACGCGAAGGAAATGAAGCTGAGCTGGGAAGCGCGCCTTGGTATTATCTTGGTCTTACTGTCCATTACGATATACAGCATAAAATACATGATTAATGGTGATGCCGAGAATATTTTCAATTATGTCTTCAATTCTCTGGGTTATCTGCCATTGAATGTATTGCTTGTAACCATAATTCTCAATAGGCTGCTTGCCAACCGAGCCAGGCAGAATAAAATGGAAAAGATGAACATAGTAGTAGGGGTATTTTTTAGCGAGATTGGTACCTGGCTTTTGACCTATCTTTCCGATAATGATCCCAACCTCTGCAAACTTAGCGGGGATCTGGTGAAGATAGACCGGTGGTCTGAAGAGGAATTCGTCAGAGTGCAGGACAAATTCAAGAGTCACAATTACAGCATTGATATAAAAAAGATAGATATTAAAGTTCTCTCCACTTTTTTGAGTTCCAAGAGGGATTTTTCCCTGAGGTTACTGGAAAACCCTCTACTGCTGGAGAATGAGAGCTTTACCAATTTGCTTCGATCAGTATTTCATCTGACAGAAGAACTGGAACACCGCCGGGACCTTCAAGGGCTTCCGGATTCCGATTACCGGCATCTTGCCGGCGACATTGAAAGGGTGTATTTCCTTCTGGTCATGGAGTGGATGGCATACATGAGATCTCTTAATTCGAATTATCCCTATCTATTCTCATTGGCTATGAGAACAAATCCGTTCGATAAGAACGCCTGCGTGACGGTGAGGTCGCCTGAGGCCTGCGCCGAAATAACATGAAAAAATAGCATTAGCAAAATCAACTCTTGGCCAGCAAGATCTCCATGGAAGATACGTTCACAGTCTTGCCATCCTCGCTCGGTATGGACTCCGTGCCGATGGTTATGTTTTTTACAATTATATTGAGCATAAATCGATTCCTGGTGATCTCTGCCGCATCCACTGCCCGGGAGATAGCACGTCCCCTGGCCTTCAGCGTTACTGTGGAGACCGGTTTGTTGAACTGGGTCATTACGGCAAGAACATAGTTCATGACTGGTTTGTCACCAACAAAAATCACGGCATTGTCTTCCATAGCATCGCCCTTTCTTTCCCTCCGCTTTTCTTGGGCAGGTTATTAACCCTTTCTCTCCAGTATATCGGCGAAGGCAAAATTAGGCTTGACAGCATCGATTTTCACCCGCAGCTTCTCGCCCTGCTGCGCTTTGCGCACAATGATCGCGAAGCCTTCAACTATGGCTACACCGTCTCCTGATTTTCCCAAATGCTCGATCTGCACGTCCAGCACATCGCCTCTCCTCACTGGGCTTGTGAGCAGCTTCTTGGCCACGACATAGGTCTCAGCGCTCTCCTTTCTGGATGCAAGCGGTGAATGGGCGTGAACGGATGAGAACTCTTTTCGGACCTCGTTCAAATAGTCCAGGAACAGGTCACCCTGAAAGACCTTGACCACAAAATTTCCCCGAGGCTTCAGCAGCTTCTTGGCTATTTTTAGCGCCGAGCGGGCCAGGTCGACGGAGACGGCATGATCCCTGTGCCAGGCACCGGTAAGATTAGGGGCAGCATCGCAGATCACCACATCCGCTTCCCCTTCCAGGGCATCCTTGACCAGATTTACGGTGCTCTCATGGGTTATGTCCGCCACAAAGGTCTTCACTCCGGGGATGGGCGCTATGCCATCCAGGTCTACGCCCACTATGCAGCCGCCCGAAAGCTTGGCTGCCACCTGCAGCCAGCCGCCGGGAGCAGCCCCCAGATCGACCACACTGTCCCCTCGCGTGATGATGTGAAACTTCTCATTGATCTGCAGCAGCTTATAGGCAGAGCGGGCTCTGTAGCCCTCTTGCTTTGCCAGACGGTAGTAGTAGTCTTTCTGATCTCGGGCCATTATGCTAAAGAAAATCGCAGTGGGATATAAGTGTATTTGGAGAAGCTTAACTCTTAGGATTGCGAAGGACGGAGCGGGAAGTCCCCATCCTTCAGGGTGGGGATGAAAGCAAAGTCCTTTGCCATGATTACTTTCGCGCTGCCCTCAACTAATATAAATATTAAGTATGCATATCTGTATTTATGATGATCAGCTACAAGTATCCCATCTTCCCGAGCAATACCACTCAATGGAAGTTAGCGGAGAATTTGGATGCTTGCAGGTGGCTCTATAATCGGCTTCTCCAAGACCTGAATGAAGCAAAACGAAAAGGCATCAAGCTCAAGACCTATGATTCTCAGAACATGATTCCTTCTTTGAAGCTCATAAATCCGAAGCTGAATCTCGTCTACTCTAAAGTTCTTCAGATGGTGAATTACACTCTCTGGTCTAACATCAAAGGACTCTCGACATCAAAGAAGAACGGTCGGAAGATCGGTCATATCCGCTTCAAAGGGTATGGTTGGTACAATACCCTGAATTACAACCAATCCAAGATCTATCGAAAGATCGAAGGTTGCATCAAAGCTGTCATAAAATCGCTAAGCTGCATAAAAGAATCAACTGCCAACGAGACGATTTCCTGCATAAGCTCTCTCGGATGTATGTCAATAGCTTTGATATCATCTGCGTTGAAGATCTTGATGTCAAAGGTCTGAACGAGAAAGGCCATAACAATGGTATGCATCGCAGCATCCATGATGCATCCTGGTCTAAGTTCATATTCATGCTTTCGTACAAGGCTCAAAGTGCTGGTCGAAAGTTGATAAAAGTAGACCCCAGAAATACCACTCAAAGGTGTTCTGCTTGTGGAAGCATCGTAAAGAAAGATTTGTCGGTACGAGTACATGAGTGCCCTTATTGCGGATTCTCATGTGACAGAGACTACAATGCTTCCAGGAACATACTCATCACAGGGATGGAACAGCCCGTAGCGCCCATAGAACCAAAACCACTACATCACATAACCGTGATGCAAGTATTGGCGATGAGGTGGGAAGCCGCGCCCTTCAGGACGCGGTAGTTCACCGCTGCAAAGAGGGTCCCATGAATAAGAACCTTTTAATGGCTGCAAATGCCGGCAAAGAGAGCTTCGTTATCAATGAATTGGCTGATAAAGAAGGATTGAGGGCCGATTTTCTGTGCAAGCAGATCGCATCCGGACGAATCGTGATAATGAAGCGGGACAAAAAGCCCTCTTTAGGGATAGGCGAAGGTCTGAAGACCAAGATCAATGCCAATATAGGAACCTCTGCTGATGTTTTTGATCCTGATATCGAGGTTGAGAAGGCAAGGATCGCAGAAAAATATGGAGCGGATACTATCTCCGACCTCTCAATGGGTGGAGATATCGATGCGATAAGACAGAGAATATTGGATGAGACAAGCGTGCCAATAACGACCGTGCCCATATACCAGACCGTTGTTGAAAAGGGATCTTTTTTGGATATAACAGATCAAGACCTTATCCGGATGATCGATAAGCATGTCAGAATGGGGATATCATCCATCGTCGTTCATGCGGGCTTCACCCTTGAGATGTTGGAGAAGCTTCGTAGCTCGAAGAGGATAATGGGCATGGTATCCAAAGGCGGGTCCTTTACATCGGCATGGATGCTGCAAAACCGCAGGCAGAACCCATTCTATTCCCATTTTGACGAGATATGCAGGATTCTCTCCGAGAAGGATGTGGTTCTTTCCCTGGGAAATACCATGAGAAGCGGGTGTATCCACGACCAGATGGACGGCCCTCAAGAGATGGAGATAGAGATGAACGCAAGGCTGGCCAGGAGAGCAAATGAACTGGGGGTTCAGGTCATCATCGAGGGTATGGGCGGGCATGTCAGCCCTGAGAAGATCGCTGCCTATGTCGCCCATTATAAGAAGATGACCGATCACCGGCCTCTGTTTGTCGCGGGCCCACTGCCCATCGACATCGGCGTAGGATATGACCATATCTCAGGGTGTGTGGGCGGATCTCTGGCGGCGGGGGCGGGAGCCGATTACCTCTGCTATATCACTCCATCCGAACACCTGGCTCTTCCTAATGTGGACCAGGTAAGGGAAGGAGTTGTAGCCTTCAAAATAGCAGCTCACGTGGGAGACACCTTGAAATATGGTCCAAGACCAGAAGACCAAAATTTGGCAGGGCACCGAAGGGCGAGGGATTGGGAGGGGCAGTTTACAGCCGCCATCGATGGCGAGAGAGCCAGGGAGATTCACCATCAAGATAAGGCAGAGACCTGCTCCATGTGCGGAAAGTACTGTGCATTGCTCCTTATGGAAGAATACCTGGAATAATTCGCAATAATGATTTTGCATTCATTAGAGCAACGGCATTCGAAGCATAGTTTTATATATTGTCTCTCAAATTAGCGACAGCGAGAGAGGAAGGGCGGCTGCCGCTGGCCAACTATGGCCGGTGTGGAAAGTCCCTCCACCACTGGACACACAGACATCCCAAAGGATGTGGGGCGAGAGCTCCGGCTCTGGCACAGAAACGAGACCGCTCCGCGTTAAAGCAATGATGCCGCAAGGCTGAAGGTCGCGCGGGAAGCGGATGAAACGGCGAAACCCTGTGGGTGCAAGCCAAAATAGAGCTGAAATCACGGACGTCCAGCCAAGCTCGGGTATGGCGCTAAGCTGAATGCCGTCAAAGAACAGAAGGGGGCTTACTCTCCTCACTCGCGATAATTATCAATTAATACTAATATCTGGCCTGCTGATGAAAGGATGATAAATGATTATCCAGGGACCAGATATAAATCCCACGCAGTGGATTTTGCCGACAGAACTTATGAAAATCGTGAATTATGGATAGATCTCCTAAGCTATTTCCTCCCTAAACTCCGGCCTTTGCAGTAACCATTTTTCGTATTGAACTCTTTCGTCAGCGAACTTAGCAAAGGATTTATATACTATTATGGTTATTACTCTTAGCTATGACGTACCTGGTCAAGCAGAAGATTCGCGGGCATACATACGTTTACGAAGCCGAAAATTTTTGGGACCCAGAGAAGAAGCAATCCAGGCAAAAACGCAAATATCTTGGCGTTTGGGATGAGGCTTCAGGAATGATCAT